>Ga0126338_10001416_pt1 | contig 15489 bp, 8 predicted proteins | sample OrbCmetagenome_2_FD_92529 | JGI IMG/M metagenome (GOLD analysis project Ga0126338, IMG submission 92529) | Coral microbial communities from Petempiche,Puerto Morelos, Mexico - Orbicella C C metagenome | ecosystem: Host-associated > Invertebrates > Cnidaria > Coral | place: Petempiche,Puerto...
CGACTGATTGCACGGTATCATTTATATCACAAAGGTCGGCTGTGATTGGTGCATTTCGATCCTCCTATTGTTCCATTGTTCCGGCGAGTAGCTGTTCCCTCAGTGGTCCGCTGTTGTATCGTTGTTGTGTTGTTGTGTTTCTTGATCGTGGGTATCCATGCTTCAGGAATTTCAATTCCACTATCCCAGTTGATATTGTTAGGGTGAAGTCTTATGTGAATAGCTTCCTTGACCCTACGTGGTACCAGTGTCTTACTTGCGCGGTTACTTGAGCGAACAAAAACCACAACTAGACGAAAACCAATCAGAGTACGGATCTCTGTAGCATGTCGTCATCAGCAGCAATTTTTCTGCTCGAACTGTCTCTTGGGGGGGGGGGGGTTGAATGAGCGCAGGGTTTTCTTTTTTTCTTTTTCTTTGCCTTTTTGTCGAGTGAACATCAAACATTTTACAATTTTATTTGTTACTCTGAAATGTCTTTATCTAGTTCTTGTCAAGGGTGTGTATGCAACAGGCCACCATGGTGTTTAAGATAAGCCCATGAGGGTACGGATGAAATTTAATAAGCAGATTCATTATGGCTATGTTTAACACAGAAGTCGTATTAGCAGCTCAAGGCTACATGTTATCAGCAGCTAGGGTGTGTTAAGCCTCTATGATACGCAAAACGCCTGCTATTCTAAATATAATATCAAATGCCTTGGCTGTAAAAACAACATTAATCGCCCGAGGCAACAATTTTTTTTGGTTAACTTATCTGAAGACACTGGTTATTTGAAGACTGTCATGGACTGTTGTTCGATGTTCTTACCAGTCGAGTGAAATCACAAAGCTGGCGACAAATTTCTTCATTAGATATGCTGAATTGACTCATTGTCTACATAACACAAAAGATACATAGTCACACAAATGAACGTTTAATAAAATAATATTCCATTAAACGGATGTTGCTAATCACGAAATCTAAACTAGAGGCTTATCAAGCAGTCATAGGCTTTTGTGTTCACTATTAGGTTGTCTAGCGTGTTTTTTCATTCACTCAACGCTTCACTGAATTGGCGACTAATATGTCGCTTTGTTAAAATACAAGTCGCAGTTTGTCCCTTGGTCACTACGCTTCAAGACTTACCCACATGCAGGTCTGAGGTAGGTGACTCTTTGCTCTCTAAAACAACTTTTTTCTAAAACGTTTCATTTAAGACCGACAGTTTTTTCTAGTTGCTCAGAAATCTTAACCTGTCTGTGCAGTGCTCTCGGGTCATCAGGCACAGTTGTTAGGCTTTTTGTAAACTCTTAATAGCTTTTATCGCCTTGCTAGCGCACACGAACACGCATATTTTTCTGCTATAATGAGTATTGCCTACCGTCACGTCCAAACCATTCAACACAATAAAGATGAAAGCTTAAAGGCAAACAATTTTCTTTTAACAGGAAAAGAAGTAAAATTGTATTGGCCTAATTCTCGACTCGCCCCAGTTTTCTTCGAACTTCTGTTCGACCTACCCAGAAAGCAACGCGAGCTGATAAATTTCTCGAGAGAATGACGTTGGCTCATTTTGTGATGAGCAAAGCTTTGAGCATATACTAGTGTACGTGCTTCTGATTTCGCTAATGTATTTAAGTATTGTTTAACTTCCTTGACAGCACATATTTGATCAAGGCTATCTTATCGTGAACAAACTCAGACAAAGACATCACATCAGTGCAGCATATTTGATATATAACTTCATTGCAACTTCACTCGAAGTCCTGTTATGTCTAAGCTTGTCTACAAAACAGCAGGGTGTTTCATACTGTTGATACTGACTCATTGCACCTGAACTAAAGACGAGTGTATTTATATCCAAAAAGTACTTAGCTTAGTCAGGATCCTGAACTGTACAAGTAAACTGAGCCAGCCAGTATCTTGAATAGAGATCATGATTAAGATATAACCAGCACTTAGGAAATCCATACTGAACAAATTACAGCGTATATCGATTTCTCTTGGGAAAGAACATGCAAAATGGAGCGAGCTGACGTATATCGAAATGATAACAACATAGTGGGCACTTTGGAAAAAAATACAAGAAAAAGCAAGAAAAATTGATGCAGTCTTTTAACCTTAGCTTTGTAGGAGGGTGCACAAGCCTCGCAAGGTTTCGGTGCATGTTAACATTCCTATAGTGGTATTTCGAAAATGAGCAAAAGCCAAACTCGACAAACCGTAAATTAAATAACATTTTTGGCTGCTATTTGTTTAGGAAACCTCTCAATATTGGTTTGATTTGATAGTGAACAGTACTCGACTAGTAACAGGAAGCGAAAAAGGAGAATCGGCATTTAAAAAAACTCAGAAAAAATTAAATAAATGCTGATCAAGTTCCTAAGCTTGGGTCAAAATTATGCAAACATTTTTATTGTAATATAAAGAGCTTTCTTTTTATAGATAGTCAGTGGCTGACAAAAGAGAACGGTGATTCTGACATTCTTAGGGGTGGAGACCTCGGAAGCTAAGGGAATACAATCCATGAGTTGTGGACAAACTCATGATAAATTCGGAAAAAATTCAATTAAAGGTCAGACGGGGTGCAGGTCTCGGGCAGTGAGGTGCCTTATGTCTTGAAAAGAAGCTCTTTTCGTATGTTTTCACGCAACTCTTTCGGAAGTGGTATATTGTTCGTTAAAAATAACCCAATCAACACCTCTCACTTCGCATTTTGTTTTTTTGCTTTAATGCTGTATTAGTCTTATCATGTTGGTAAGCTTTCCCTGGTAGCAGCACTGACATCCTCAGTTTTCACAGTAAGGCTCCAAATGTGTTAACGTGTGAGTGAAGATTTCATAGCACATCTTTTATTCATTGGTATAGTGCAATTAGCCCATCGTCTCAAACTAAGTCTGTCGACCGATGAAAATTAAAGTGTAAACAATTTTGTGGCTAAAAGGCCAAAGTCACAGGAAGTTACTTAAACTCCTTAAATCAGTGCATGCAATCATATTGGACTAATTATATGCATTCGTGAGTAAGAAGGTCTTAGAAGGACGCTTTAGAATCGCGTGATGTTGGACCCGCTGTACATGAAGAGGTGAAAAATACGCACGCGTTTATGAGTGATAAGTTTGTAGTCATTTTCGCTCACGACCAAGATGACAGAAAGTTGCGTTAATCCGGCCTTAAAGTTCATCTTTGTTTGAAGTTTTAATCCATCTAAGTTTAAACTGTTTAATCGTGTTAACAATGACGAAGCAAATGACACGCCTTAGCGATTGCTTGCAAGATTGGCTTGCTGGCCAGAATTTTTCAATGGCGATTCGCGTGGAGATTGCTACATGTTGCAAAGGTAGATCATTGCAATAAAAGAACTATCTAGTGTAGCGTTGAAGTTCTTAGAATGTTTGACTTCTGAATTTCTAACAAAAAAATGCGTTAGCAATATGAAAAAAAGTCCTTTTGACCATGACACTGTAAATCGGATGTAGGTAAGTAATGCTTGGAATGTTCTGTTCCTTTTACTTGAAAACAAATAAATAAACAACTGTATTCTTTAAGTTCAATCAACAGCCTGTCTGTCTCTTTGCTTCTTCGTTAAGAAAACTGACGCCTAATCCAAACAAGTGAAGGAAAAAACTCTTGAAAAAGTAAAAATTAATTGAAACTACGATGTTTGACGTCAACATTCTTCGAAAATAGAATGCAAGGACTTACAATGGTCGGTTTGTTTGCAAAAACATTACATTGAAAAAATGTCTCAAACTCAGCTCTCCTTTAAAGGAAAGGACGCGATGGCAGATTTATAGGGTGTTTAGTTTCCCATATTTCAAGATTTGAAACTGGATACCACTCGCACAGCAAGACTCAAATTCTGGCTAATCAATATTTAGCTACAGTTGTCAATGAGTTTTGACTTGGCATCCTTCAGACTTTCAATGCGCAAACCATGCCGCCTTGCTTGCGTTAGCGCGTTACAAGTGGTTATGTCGAGATCAAAGGTACACACAGCACTCGCGTCTCACTATCTGAAGGTCGAATCTGTGGAGCGTGGAGATTTTTTTGCTATATTTTGATAATGTGCTTAAGTGAAAGATAAGTGTCGGGAACAACAACACAAGGCCAGCCGAGGCGTCCGGACAAGTAAGTAGAGATTGGGCCAGTCGTCTACGTGAAGCCACTTTCAAGCCTAAACCGCAATCCTTTTAATTCGCAACCTCTAATTGACAGTTGGGATGCAAATAATGGCATAGTTTTGAGGAAGGGTAAAGGAGACTCTACTACAGTTTTCACTTCCGAGAGGCGCAGAGCGCCGTGATGTAAAGAAACTTACCGAACTCGTTTTATCTCTTCCCAGATATCCGCGTATGGCAGCCATGTTTTCAATCTGTACATTTGGAGTCTTCGCGGTTCTTGTCCAACTAGCCGGCACTCTAACCGTCGCAGACAAGCACCCAGGTGAATGAAATATAAGCAATCGTTTAACTCAAAGACTCAGATGAATGTTTTGAGACGCGCGCTTACTGTTGACGGCATTACTGTATAATTTATCATTTCGCGGCTAGCAGATTTTTAAGTAGTCTGTCTTCGACCGTCTCCTAATTGATTTTTCACTCGCTTCTTTTTTTCAGAGCGTTTTGCGAGAAACCACAAAGAATACCGGATAACCATTCCTTCAGTGCTCGACAGCAATGGTAACTTTGTATCGCACGTGGTTCGTAAATCACCTCACAACTCGCGCCTAGAACAGCAAGGTGACAGTGCGAAACGAAATACAAGCGACGGCGAAATTTTACACCTCGAAATACCGACATTTGAGGGGCAAAAACTGCAGCTTCGTCTGTCCAAAAACACAAAGTTCACAGCACCAGGGCTGGTGATCGAAGAAGGCGATGATGTTAGGCAACACAACCTCGACTGTCATTACACAGGACACATAACGGATCAGCCGAATTCTGCGGTATCGCTCAGCTTTTGTCAAGGTTTGGTACGTTAAGCATCTTCCCTTAGTCTTGCTTTCCGTGATAAAATAGTTCACCACCCCGCTAACCTGGACTTAATGTTACAGTAAACCAATGACCATCGACAAATGTGGTTTTATTGGTGATCCCCGCTTTATTTATTTCTAAATCTTTTTATTGTCTACACGTCACGCAGAGTTAAGTCGTATTACTTTGCGAACCACCACGATGTTTCTTTCCCTATAATTCACTCGGATTTTAGTTTCTAGGTCAGTCAGTTTACATTACATGGAAACCAATACAAACTGCGCGAACGGTCTTGCAGGATAGCAAAATGCCAGACAAAAAACCTCGCGCGGATTTGCATCTTTCATTCAGTGCCGCGCTCATAATCCTCACGATGGCAAAGAAAAATCGGAAATTCTGTAACTCATTAAAAATTCCCCCGCGTTTTGAACTTTTTTGTGGCTATACAAACCGCCCTCAACTGCGCTTTCTATGCGGCTGCCTCAGCACATCTTTTTTTTATCCGGATGTTAGCTAAAAATACGTGACACAAAAGGAAATTTAAGACCAACATAAGCGGCTTCTTTTGGTGCTACAAGCACAAACACCTCATGTGGTGGGAAGGAGTTTATTTGGGTGAAATACAAGAAAGTTTGTTGCAATTCAACGAGAAGTATTGATTTCCGTGTGTATTGATGACGGATCTCTCTTCAACAACAAACGGCACGTTGTTTTGTTTCCCACGGTAAAACCTCGGTTTCTGCTTTTTTGTTGTCAGCGCAATCTTAAATCCTTCCTTTTCCGTTTATAGATGTACATGTAACGATTTTCTGTCTGTTTGCCAGTTTTGGCTTTTGTTTCAAAATCACAAGCGGGAAAATTGGAGAAAAAGTGGTCCACGCTCAAATCATGATATTTTTGAGTTCGGCTTCAGGAACAATTGGAGTTTTAGCAAACCACGCCGAAGACGCCAACGAGGACGTCACTAAACAAAAGGTTTAATGAGCAGAACAATGGCTCTGCACGTGCGTTTTGAATCTTGGTACATTTCTTTGCCGTCCCCTGCAAAACAACAACGTGAAATTTTAAAGTCGTACGTATTTTGGAGAACGTGAGCCGTAATGGCAAATTTATCCCTTCTTCTTTTGGAATTAAACGGTGTCAATACATACTTAGCCTGAGCAAGTTTTAAGACCGATAGGCCAAGTGAACAGATCTACACAGTTGCGGAATTTGAGGACAAAATATAATTACTTTTTAATTTTTACAAGGCGTCATCGTCGTCATCGCTAAAACTCCGTAAATTATACCAAATGAGTTACTGCAAGGTCTTACAGTGATCTAGGAAGAAATTTTTGCCAGGACTGAGTTTTGAAATATTTAATGTTGGTTGGCTAAAACTTAGAGAGTAAAGAAAAAAAACACAAAAGAGCTTGTGATTTTTCTAAGGTGCGTGATGGAGTGGAACTTAGCAAATAGATAATTTTTTTTTTCGCGCAGTCATAAAACTCAGTTAATCCCTTTCAAATGCTACGATGCAGACAAGTCCCTTTTGAGCTTTTGAAATTTCCTGTAGTCAAATTGAGGCAAGATTCTTGAACATCCAAGCGATTTGTCTCGGTTAGGTTTATGTTACCACGGAATGCGAACTCACAAGACGTTTTCTGGGCCAGATCATTCATGCTAGCCTGCAATGACGGAACCAGTTATTTCGGAACTGATTCGCTCGCGGTATTTCCTTTTTGCACATTTACCCTTACACAGGGTCAAAGATGCTTTCTCATCTATCAAAAAACTGTCATCTAGAGAAAGTGAATTTAGTCGCAAAATAACTGGCGAAAACAACACGAGCTGGCTTGTCAGCATCAAGCATAATGGAAGGATTTATGAAGCAACAAAATTTCGTGTTCTGATGGAAGTAACAGTTGTTCACATGTTTCGTCTTTTGCGCCATTCTTACAGAGTATTGTTTTTACTGTCTGGTGCGGTTTGAATTTCTTATCCAAAACACTCAGACATTTCAAGATATACTGATGGTTAAAGCGCATGTAAGCTCCAGCGAGGTTCTTCTTAAAACACCTCAAAACTAGTTTACAAGAAACAAATGTCCCTCTTTTGGAATGGCTTTTTCAGTTGTGTTTTCACGAAGTCCGTGCGAATTATCCAAACTTTCGCCACCATAAAACTTAATCAACATGCCCATAGATGAAATCTGATATTATGGAGCGTTAAAATAGCATTTTAATCGTTCGACAGTTCTTGAAGCAAAGAAACAACTGTTTGTCTAAAAGATAGCGCATTTCAAACACTGTTTACTCAATGCCAGACTCCTTCTTTGATCCAGTTGAAGAACACTATCACAAATGACAATTTTCCATATCTAACAAAAACAAATCGTTGGTCCCTCTTTGTAAACAGAATTACGTCGGAAGTACAGAATGGTATGAAAGCAGCATTCTCAATCTGTCATTAGAATCTAAAATCTTGATGTCAAATCTTTGAAAGCCGACGAATTTTTCGACAAAAAATCCCTGCGCGCGCACGGTTTCTCGCTATCGTGCCAACAACCAATTATTTAAATACCCCGCACGTGATTAACTGCAAACACTAATTGATTTGCCAAAATATGATAACTATTGATAATCAGATAATTTAATTAACTCGCGTCTTTATCATTTCATTAATCTATGATAAATGTTTTTCAAAGCCTTGCAAACACGCAGTCAAAACTATAGTGTAAAATGGATTGCAGCCGGTTCTTAGTTTGTTTAACCTTTTAATCCGTCTAGCGACACATTCAAAACTTTACAGCATGTTCAATTTGGAAGGTTACGAGAAAGACGTTTTTATCATAATCGCAGGAAAGAGAGCCTGATTTCAACTAAAATTCTCTCAAGTATAGCAACAGAAACTTTATCAAAAATAGTAAGGAGAATATGACACCGACCTTGACATTATTACAGAAAGGGTTGCATGGTCTGGAAAGTGAAAGCATTTTCTCGACAGTACGGGTCGCGGAAGTTCAATATTTTTTTTAACATAATCTCGGGGAGGTCAAGTTTATCCGCAACATGTGTATAGGTGTTGAAGATACAATTTCTTGTTACATGAGAAGTGAATGTCGACGAGCAAACATCGCGAATTCGTTTGTTTTTTCGTTTGCGTGCGATTCATTCCTTGCCGTCTAAAAAGAAAGGAGAAAAAAAAAATCCGAGACGACTGAATAAAAACAAAAATACCACAGTGAAGAGAACTATCTTTTGTTTATGAGCTGAAGTAATACAGTCCTCCCCATTTTCCTCAAAATACTTTTCATTTTTCTCCGACTAGTTATCGTTTTCATTCCATACATGATATATATACGTTTTGCCCTTTAGTCAGTCATCCAAGGACCCACTCGTAAATGACTTTAGTAACTAGAAAAGGCATAGTTGTTCTAATAAACTGAGGTAAGAGATTATTTTTCAAGAAACCAAAAACCATCCCGCGAGAATTAATATTCCCATTACGAGGGTATCCGTGTCGAAAAACCTGACCAATATACAGAAAAAAATCTGAAAAAAACATGCGTTCCTGTACTGAGTCAACAGGTCAAGAACTGCGCCCTGTTCTAAGCATTTTGTATGTTATTTAAGGTCTATTGGATTCAGTGTTGAAATACAGACATACTTAATTTGTCTCCCATTTTACTGACCGTCAACCGCATTTTGCCACTCTTCGTGTTGGCCAGAAGACAGCAGAATGTAAAACATTTCAAACTTTTTATCATCAAGTACTAACATCTGCAACAGGTTTACGTCCCAAGCGAAGGTCATTTCTTGAGAAACTAGCTTTCTAGTTCGGTTTGAAGAACTTCCTACATGAAAGTGCTGGCAGTGATTTAACGAAAATTGATAATTGACAGTGCTGTTGAATCAAGTTATCGCCACAAAAAATAACGTTTTGTTTCTCGTTGATGATCTTTCAATCGGTTGAAAATCACTTTGAAATAGGAAATGTTTCTCTTACTATATTTGTTTCGATATTCCGCCCTCAACAGCATCAACAGCATCAACAGCATCAACAGCAACAGAAACATAAACAACAACAACATTCACTAAATTTAGGAACTAACCGTATCGATCTTTCAGTGAAGAAATTCATGCATCGGCATATGCAGTGCATGTGAATATTTTCAGTGATAAACATAAAACACCTGCAGTTGTTGTCATGTTGGTTATACATGCTTGTCTCCTTTCCATCGCATATTGTTGTCATATATTCTAAGACAAATTCTCACGTGAACCATAACTGGCACGTGCGATATACCTGAATCAGTGACAATCAAAACGTCAGTTGTTAAACGTACCTTAAGTCGCCATTGGCTCTACTATGTCGTTTATAACAACCAAGTCTGTTAAGTTACACATAATACGTTCTCGTTGTTTTCAATAAACCTCAGGAAGCAAGTTTTATAGAGATTGTTTACTTTCTGCTTTGGTAGGTCCGGGATCAAACACTAGCAAGTGTGCTTTCTGTAATGTTCTTGGGAGTAGATAAGGTCAAGCTGAGAATGTGAAATGTTAGGAAAACCTTATAAGATACAGGCGGGAGATGGGGGAACCTGTGATGAATTAGCGTTCTATCAGAGGGGAATAAAGATACTTTCTAGAGGCTTCATGGTACCAAAAATGAAATCTAGTGGCGACAGTTTTGCTCATCCGATCTGCAGTCTTGGAAAGGACTTAACACTGAAGTCCAAAAAAAATCTCTCTTCAATTTTCTAGAAAGGACTTATCCAAACTGAAGATGGAACCCACTACCTAATTGAGCCTGTACGGGAGCAAAATTCTTCAAACGTGGACGATGAACATTCTCATGCTGTGTACAGGAGATCGTTTGATGATTCCTTGTTACCATGGAAACAACAAGGCACGGAGTTATGCTCTGACCAAGGTACAGATGTGTTCTCTGATGAAGTCGTCGCTTCTAATGTAAACCCTTATATTTCTATCGATCCTTTGATATCTTTGTGTTCACTTAGTATAACATAGCTCTTTCAAGCAAGCCTAAAACGTAAACTGAGAGAAGAAATGCCTTGTGGTTTTAGTTCAAAGTCATTTTGGCGTCACGATCATTTTCACTATCATGGAAAAATTGCCATGGTTATTTTACTCTCTCAGTTGTGAAAATTTACACTACCTTATGAGAATTGAGACATCTGGCTATTTAATAAATGAACCAAAATCTAGGTACATGTCACCCAAATTAATATTCTGGTTATATAATGTGGTAATAGTGAAGTGTAATTCTAAGTGATGCATCTACCCAATTTGCACCAACTGACCAGTGTCTTACGCGGGGACCAGACCTGTCTTAGGCATTTTCTCGACGCTTGTAAGGTTAAATTTAGTGAAAAAATTATTTTGATCTTTGTTCTCTTAGAACCGATTACTTTGAAACGTAGGCTTCGCTCGCCATACCTCGAGTTGAGAAATCGACAGAAAGGCCGTGAAAGACGTTCAGTTAGCATGGAGAAAAACGTGGAGATGCTGATGGTCGCTGACAAGACAATGTACGAGTTTTACAAGGGCGGATTAGAAGAATATCTCCTCACTATAGCCAATATGGTATGTTTTTACTGTTTTTGAGATGAACTTTCTTGCCAAACTTACTTATTTTGCATATTTTTTGTTAGCATTGCGAGAGATATGTACTAGAGTACTTTTGGGAGAAAATTTTTCGTTTGACTTCATCAGTGATTGTAAAATGGCAAATTCCCACAAACTCGTGTTAGAAGGAGAAGGTAAAAAAATGAATTTGTTCCAACACTTATATATAAACATTTGAAACAGCGTTTAAAGATTTCATTCAAACTTTTTGCACTTTTTTTCGTCAGGTGAGCAACATATTTCGGAACCCAAGTATCGGCACAGCGATCAACATTGTGCTGGTGCGAGTGATGATTCTAAAGGAAAATCCGGTAAGAAATCACAAGAGATCAGTCAAAAACACATCACCATTTCGTCGATAATTAACTGGGTTCGTTTGTTATGAGTGAAGTTATTGGCCAAATCCAAGAGAGGATGCCAAGGCTCATTTCGAAGCATACCTGAAACATTGACGACATTAGCGATTCTTATTGTCTAATCAGAGAGAACCTGAAGCCTGAAGCTTTCCTTGTGACGGGAGCTCGTCGTCACGTTCCTCTCGCTAAAACGGTGGGCTAATTCAAAGTCTGCTTGACAAGGTTTCGATCATGCACACTTCCCTGAATTATAATTGGATGCTTGAATCTAGCGACTATACACACATTAGTTCAAACGTGTACTTGTACGCAAATTTCTAAAGATTTTTACACTGTTTCTAATGCTTTTGTCTATCCTCAGAGTGCCCTAAAAGTCACACATCATGCCGGCCACACTCTTAAACACTTCTGTCGCTGGGCGACTCTCATTAATCCTAAATCAGAGGACCATCCTAATCATCATGACATCGCAGTCTTAATAACCAGGTTTGTCAGTTGATAACGTTGTATATTTTTTCAGGATGTTTTGCTATCAGGCTAAGTTCTCAAAGCGCATGGAACAAACCACACACACGAGTTAATGCACGGGATGAAACGCGAGATCACCCGCGGGATAACAGCGTCGAAACCGTCGTCACACTCTAGTTTCCAATATTTCTCTTCCCACCCGAGGACCTGAAAACAGAGTTGGAGGTCCAACGGGTGTCTCTGCATGTTTTGTTTCTCATTTTGAGCCCTATTCGCATTTTGAGAGCCCCGGAATAGGTTACCTTCTGGTTCTTTCGTTCCTCTAAATTATATATGCAATACAAGTTGTCTAATCCAACTAAAACTTAGAAAGCTCTGCCAAGAAGATTACGGATTGACTCTTTGCCAAAATTCCGGAACTACCGGATTCCCTGTTAAACCCCTCCATTTCCCTGCGAGAAAAAAAAAATCGTCAATATACTCTTGTACATTAGTTTTAAGGGATTGATGAATAAAATATTTTCCCGGCTAACAAGAACTAAGATCCACTTTCCGTTCATTTTATTTTTTGATAGGCATGACATATGCAGGGGAATCAACGAGCCCTGTGAGACATTAGGTTTGTAAGGATGGCCGTAACACGACTTCTCAAACACCATCATTAAGCTTAAACAAAAGAAATCATGACCGTGACGGTGTTTGATATCTGATCTTAAATAGCATAGATTTTTACAATTTTAATTCTCCATTTTCCCTAGTTTTAGTTTCGATTGAGAAGATATATCAAACACTCAAGACAGTGTAGAACCACATTTCCAAACACCTTGATATTCGTCGAAAACCGTCCTTGGTGTTTGGAAATGTGGTCAAACACGGTCTTTCGTGTTTGATATATTACTTATAATATCCTCGTAAAGCACTCACGGTAGAGATTTTTCGCTTGTTAAAAATGGCGGCGATAGTAACATAACGTAATCACCCTATGTCCAGTTTTTTTAAACCGGCTAAGATCTAATGCAGTTCCTTGTTGACTGTCATAGACCAAAGTTATCACTCTGGCCAGGCACCGTCAGAAAAACACAAAACACCAATAAACCAATCGAAACTCCGAGTAAAATCATGCAACTGGCATGGTGGCAAACGTGGGAAATTGAGCGAAAGCCAAGTCGTGAGCGGTTTGGATCTTTCTCTTGACTGAGTGAAATCCACCACTGTCGTTCTGATTTGTTCGACTTCGTTACTTTGGCTAGACTTAGCACTGATTCATTGATTTCTTTATGTTTACCTGTTATACAGCATGTACCTATAACCATACAAGAAATACAGCTACATATCCAATCTGCTAACGATTACGACCTAAACCCGTAACGTCGTTGATTTTATTTTCAGGTCTTTCACAGGTGAACGGTCTTTGTACCAAAGACAAGAGTTGTAACGTGAATGAAGATAATGGCTTGAACCTGGCTTACACTATTGCCCACGAGATTGGACACAAGTAAGGAAACCTTCTACAGATTATTTCGCTCTCAGCTTTTCATGTAACGCCTTGTTATAGTCGCATTAAGTTTGCACCACCCGGGGGTCAAAGCATAAAGTAAAGTGAGTGGAGTCTGTGTTCTGTACTCCACACTTGGACATTTTGCAGATCTTTCGCTCGCTCTAAACGTATCAACATTGGAGGACTTTCGAGAATTTGAATCCTCCCTCTTTCCCTGTGACGTAATATTTATCTGACACCCTCACACCACCCTGGAACAGGAGACCAAACAAGTCGGCTCTCCATGACCCAAAATATTCTACTGATATTTACACGATAATGACCCTGAATATTTTATAGTTTTTATCTGTTTAGACACGCGCATTTTTTCAGGAGTTTTTAAGAACGAATAAAATGCAAATCTTGTTTATTTACAATTTAACTTTTGCTAACGAAGACCGACGTGTTTACAAAGAAAATATTACTAAATTTTTTACGCGTAACCCTGTCTAATGAAGATTATAGGGCGGTGAAAATTCCAAATTTTCTTTTTCCGGTAGAATGTTTGTGTAGTTGAAAAAATGTGCATGATCACCTTAAAAAGGCTTAATGCATGAGTGATCGATTTGGGAAATATTTTTTCTTTAAATCTCTTTTGTTACGCACAAAAATAAACATACCGTATCATTCAGCAATACTACCAGTCAGTTTGACTCGTGAATTCTGTCCGGTGTTTATCTTAACAGCAATTAATTTCCATCATTGCCTGGATAGATTTCTCGCGCCTTTTCGACGCCAGGTTCAAGAGAACACGCGCTATTATCAAGGTCTATATCTTAATTAATTAAGGACGAGACCGTTTTAATTTTTTGGCGGTAGATCGCAGATACCCAAAATATCTCATTAATCCAGAAAAGTTTTATCTTTGTATCTGTTCCTTGAGATATAAGAGCAGTCATTTTGGAGGCAATTCAAATATTAACGCATTGATCTGATTGCTTCGAGAACTGTTAATCTTTCAAATTCCAAATTTGATCGCTATCGGATTTTATCCATGCCATATTAATACGATGTTGAGCGACAGTTGACGAGAATAAAGAAAACCATTAACTATAGGATAAAGATTTGACGTACCTCCAGTCTCTTATCACTTAAAAAGATGATGTCAATGATTAGAGAGAATTTCTATTTCGAACTGGGAACAAAGCGTATTGCATATTTCAGTTTATGATGAAGGTCACATACAGTGATATACACAGACTTTGCGTCTGTGTCAAAAAATAACTGCTCAAAAAAAAAAACTGATGACACTAATTGATTAAATTTATCTTCATGGATTACAGGACATGTGTTATCACAGCAAAGATAAAATACCAGATTCACAAAGACCAGACAGTCGATATTTGGATTGTTTATCTTCTACTGCAGCGTTTTCAATGATTGTTACCAGTGTATCACTTATTTTGTCGGCGTTCCTTCAATCTAGATCCTGCTGGATACCGCAAGTTATCCAGATAACCTTTGTCACACGATAAGTTAATTCCTTGGCTTACAACACTGGTCAATCGAAGCCATCTTTTACGGCGAGTTACTCTGCAGGAAATTTGTTACTCTTAGGGCCTTTGAAATATTCAGGACGGAATTTTTTCTGCCTTATCATACAACAGAGGATGTAACTGTGAAGTAAACTAAACAGTTAAGTTACGAAAATAAAACATTGCCACAACATAAAGTTAGCCAAACATTTCTAACCGTATTAATAATTCTAGAAGAGAACCCTTGCGTGAAAGATTTATACTTCGTAGTTCAGTTGCTATACGTCTAGCAACTTTTGTTCCGCTATAACACAAATTATATAGTGTACTTAATGTCCATCCAAACTTTCGCCTTGGTTCTTCACATTGTTGTTTTTTTTTTTTTCATCTTGAGGCTTTGGTGGAAATTGAACCGTGACTTTATGCACACATAAAAGTAGAAATAGATAATCATCAGTGAAAAAACTGTTAAGGTCTTTCAAACGCTTAACAATTTTTCACTGCCATAAGCACCTATCTACCTTAATCCGGTAAAAGCCAACTTCCGAACTCGTATTACAGGATAAGTTATTGTCACAAGATTAAAATGTAAAGGGCGCGGTGTTAGGCCTGAACTAATGTCTTACTTCTGGTGCCAAGAAATTGGAGGTGAGATAAAGTCCTCAACTTCCTCGACTTCCTCGCGGTTTTTGTTTGTGATAGATTGGAAAATTGGTCAAAAAACCACATCGGTAAATAATGTCAAAAAAGCTTTATTTTCTCTTACGAAGGATTTGGCGTCTCTCTCCGTGTGCGCACGTCCGGTTTATTGGTTTCGGTTCTAGAAATTATTTGCGAGCATAGGTCAGGTGTCAGTTGTTTTAAGGTTGGTCAATGCTATCTACCAGATATATCTCTAGCCAGCGGATAGGTGTCAGCAAAACCATCTACGCTTCCCACGTGGTAATGTTCCATCTGCTGGAATGCGTTACACATCCTTTAAAAAAGGGCATAAGTTTCAAAAAGAACTCAGTTGTTTTGCTTACCTACGAGAAGCAAACTGAGCAAATTCCTATTGTATTACG
>Ga0126338_10001417_pt1 | contig 15486 bp, 10 predicted proteins | sample OrbCmetagenome_2_FD_92529 | JGI IMG/M metagenome (GOLD analysis project Ga0126338, IMG submission 92529) | Coral microbial communities from Petempiche,Puerto Morelos, Mexico - Orbicella C C metagenome | ecosystem: Host-associated > Invertebrates > Cnidaria > Coral | place: Petempiche,Puerto...
ATATCGACTTCTAGCTGGGCTTATGCATGGTTTCAACGACTCACCATGTCACTGAGCATTTAGGAAAAGAACTCACTACAAAACAATTTCATAATTGGTACAGATTTTCATTTTTCATTTAGTTTCTAAAGTCACACTCTTGCACGGAATAAATTCCTTCTAGAAAGACCAGAAACTATCAAGTGGTTTTCATATAGCAAACAATAGGTCCCGCAAAACTTTGATTAAACCATAGACAAGTTTACCTCAGGGTATAGAAGAACTATGACATACAAAAAAGACCTCCTACTTCCTTAAGCCCAAAGCCATCTACACAAAAGTTCTAAAATACTGCAATTCACAGAATCAAATGCCTCATTCCCGCGTTTTACAGTCGATCCCAAATAAGTTCTCTAATTTTCAAGCAAATCTCACTGCACTCAAGTGTTTTCGTATAGCTTAAGTCAAATATCTTAAATGATTTTTGCGGGCCTTTGTGTAAAAGATCAAAGAGGGAGCCCGGAGGTTCACCCTACCTACCTTCTTTCTCGAGTCTTCTGCTTGGGGAATGCGTTGATCAGGATGTGTTTCACTGCTCGTAAACTCTGCGTGATCGAAGCCCCAAATCGACGGTGTTGACCCAAAGTGGTGTTGACTCCAATAAATCCTTGCGGTCACGGAAATCCCTAACCTTAGTAGTCCAGTTATTTTGAAGACGTTCGCGCGACTGGCGCAGCCAGGAGTGTTTTGTGACTATTAAATGCTGTTCGGCCGAGACACCATACGACTCAAGTAAATTGCGTTTTTTTTCTTTCTTACTTTCCAATAAAAAAGTCATGATCACCATCATCATCATCATAAACGAATATATAATTCTCAAAGCACAGTTCTGTTTCTCAAATTCTGAAAATGACAAATGTCAATACTTTTTCATTTTCTCATTAATAAAATTGTGCGAATCGCGTGAAACATCTTTAAAAATTACCAGTGTACCTATTTAATCGCTTATGGCTTTTAAAATAACACATTTAAAACTGATTGTTATTATTATTATTATTATTATTATTATTATTATTATTATTATTATTATTATTATTATTATTTGCTGTGGGAGGGGGGGGGCGGTTGCAGTGTATTTACTCTCCCTGCTCCTACTAAAACATATGGACACTCTTTTCAGTTGTGTTCGACGGTTCGTAGTAAGGGTGGTTGTATGAAGAAAAATATAATAATGAAAAAAACAACAACAACTGAGACATTTGTTGGAACCAAGAGAAGGCCGCCGTTACATCGAGTCAATTTTGTTTAGACAAAATTAATTGGAAAAATCGGTCACCGTTCAGAAATGTTCGGCCTGGAAGCGACTAAAGAATTTGATCGAGCAGAAAATATTATTAAAGGATTCTAGGAAGTATTTTCTTTTTTCCTAATGTTTACCATCGCCTTTAAAATTGTCTCGATCATAAGTTCTTTAACCTTTGTGAAAACGTCGTTTATTGAGAAATTATTTGTGACCAGTTTTCAGTCAGCATCGGGCTTAGACCCCGTCCTCCCAACAGAAATTTGAAAACGCAACAATCACCGGCCACTTAGCTCGGTCATTTGAGGAAATCTCCGTCAGGGAAATCTCGTGATTAACGTGACGTCATTGTTTTCGAACAGCTCCGATTTCAAATTGTTTTCCGTACACACCAGTAAAACGCAAAGCCGGTATTTTCTGGTTTGAAGAGCTTTTGCGAAAAGTTCCGTTTTCGTGACGGATTAGTGTGGACGGTAGGCCTGATCGACCGTAGAAATAAAGTTGCGTTTTCAAATTTCTCCGGCGTATTAATTGTGGACGGGCAGTTAGACTTCTGAGTAAGACGAAGTCCGAACCTAAATTTATTCCTCTCGATTTTTTGGCAGTATTGGGGTTTTGCCTTTGCCACCTAAGCCCAGAATACTACTCCTTCAAAAAGAAACAAACATTAAAATAATCTTGACCAAACAAAAACGACGAACTTTGCAAAAGTGTAACGGGGTTTTTGGGCGAGTGAATTCCGGCAAAAATGCCTTGACTGCTCTTCATAATACGATCCAAAGATTAAAGGAGCTCAGTCACGGTTTGCGCATATTGAAAAGTTTAGCCTCAATTTTTCAAATTCGTCGTTTGTAATCCGTGTTAATCTTTTCCATCCTTAGCCATCCTTGTTTTTTTATGGTTTATCATTAACTCTTTGGTGTTTTTCTACCTTATTAAACTGTTACTTTCAGATTTCCTACCCATGATTTAAGGTAATTTTGTATGTGGCCAAAATGACTCAAAATACCGCGACTGAGCTCCTTTAAGATAGAGTACATTAGCTGTAATTGCTCCATCCGAAAACGTGATTCTCTTCAAAGCAGCACTAGAAACCCACTTGTCTTGATATAGGTTTTCTGTGAACATCAGTAGCGGAATACATCGAACCACTCAATCAGTTGTTGGAATATTGATGAAATCGATGAATACACTTGATCGGACGGAAAACCCTTAATTGTGTAGTATAGATTTAGATCGATAAATAGCCAAGAAGAATGTTAAAATACCCAGCTTGGGTGATGTTTTTCAAAACAAGTTAATAATATCTTGACTCGGCCTATGACGGATAAAACTTGTGATCAGAAGTCTCTTCAAAATATGGTGGGTCTTGAACTCATTTCAGTCGGAGAAACGTTCAACATCTCAAGCGAAAACGAGAAACAAATTGAAAATTCTGTTAACTTCAATTAAAACTGAAAAATAGTACGTGTGTGAATTGAATAAAAGGGCCTATATAGAAATACTGAAGTTATGTGTAAATTGTTTGGTTGCAAACTGTTGGTTCAATGCACGCCCACGAAAGCAAAAGGTAACATTTTTTCTTGTTCCTTCAGTTCCAAGTATCCAACGATTCCATCATTAAGGCAATTTCCTCCTTCAGTTAAATTATTGCCGTATATTTTTTTCTCAGTTCTACTTGTTCCATCCTCTTGAAAAATAGAGTCAAACTAGTAACAATACAGACAAGATGAGACACCGAGACTTACGCATTTTGAAGATTTTGATCCAAGCGAGTAGTAAGAATTGTAATCACCGATAACTAATTTCATGCGATGCAATTGTTGCATAGTTCAACAGCATGTTTTCATTAAAGTTGTGTTGTACCTTTATTTCATGTTTCGTTTTCGTTTTTCGTTCTGCAAGTGCACACGCCATCATAACGGAAAATATAATTGGCTCTGTCACGTGTTTTGCTGGCACTGAAGCACGTTTATTTTTCGATTTGACTTTGCGGTTTTCAAGGGGTTTCAGTTGACACCTTTTACACGCTCGAAAACAAGACTCAATCGACGACTTTTGCTTTTAAACAAACATAACAGTCACAGTTCTTTTTACATTAGAGATGTTATTTTTATTTTAGCCGATCTTGCAGAATTGGGAAATGCACTAAATACATTCATCTAATACTTATGACTACCACACAGCCTAGCAAGATTTTTACAAAACAAAAATAAATTTGGCAGGAAGTGAACTCTCACGTCACAAGTATCTTTTAATGCTTCTTGGTGGAGCTTTATCAAGCGTCCATCAGACGTGCACGAGATTCCATGTTTTACTACCGTTCCTAACACCGAGATACGGCGCACAGCGTCGTCACTTCAAAACTGAGAGAAAACCACGCCTATTACCCTAATTTTTTTAAGTGTCCATAATTCATATAACTGGCCGTATTTACCTTAGAAGATGAATAATAGGTCTTGATGAATACGGAAAATAAGACACATAAAACGTCAGATGAACTTATCAACTAAACGAGCTTATCTGAAGTTTGAATTGGCTTGACTAAAATTATTAATCGAGCGACCACCACTCTCTCTCACCATAGATTGTTTTGTCAACGCACGAGTTTCATGCATCTCGTTTTTACGCGGACGCACTTTATAATGTTAGACGTTACTCGTATTCCTGGATAAATACGGCCAGAAATGCACGCATATGCCACCCATAAATATGTTCCCACTAACTACTTAGAAAATTACATCGTCCCCATCGTAAGCTCAAAGCAACTTTGACCGGGGAACTCACACATGAAAAGGTCGGAGATGATCGTTGGAAAATTTGAATTAAACCCCTACAGGAGACCAATCTGGGTGTGACTCGAGCTTTATTGGACCCCAGAAAGATACCACTTAAAACGGAATAAGCTCGATTATCAGCCGCTGTTCAGGAAACGAGTCCGCGCTAGTAGACTAATCCCGAGAGATCGGCACAGATCCAGCCTGAAAACGGAAAAACGGGCGTTTTTTTATTATCATTTCGTCGAGTGCACCCTAAAAGATATTCTGACAGCTAAAAATAGAGGCGTTTCGTCATGAACACCATAAGTGAATCCAGAATCCTTGAATTATACCCCTAAGCGAGACAACGAGCATCCTCGACCTTTTCAAATGGGTGTCCCCCCTTCCCCCCCCGGAACTTACCGTCGATGATTGTTAAAACGAATTGACGAATTTCACTCTACTAAATATCAGTCGTTGGGCCAGCAACATCTCTGTCTATTAAATATGAAAATCTATCAAGGTGAAGTTTAGTTAAACGTAAATAAAAACGGCGTGAATGGAGACAATTTTTTACCAAAATAAATAAGCTTAGAGTCGCTTTTTTTAATGCGTGACATGAAAATGCTTTGGTTTTTGCGTCTATTCAGCTTCAAAACTGGTTAATAAAAAGAAAATTCTTCTACAAGCTGTAACCAATCACATCAAACGTATTCTTTTAGCCAATCTGTGAAATTGTAAACCCAAAAGTGACCTAGCCTTTTTCTCTCTCTTCGCGCTAGGCACCAGTTGCAAGTTTTCCCGCGCTAGGTACAGGTTCCATGTTTTTTTTTCAGCTGGAATTCTAATTGGTTCAAAGTGTTTTCTGCGCTTGTTGTGATTGGTCTGCTACGGTTGCTTTGGTTTTGGTTACTTAACCAATCGTTAGAAGTCTTCTGTAATTCTGTAATTAAGTTCTTCCTTAACAACGTCCAAACGAATTTTACTTAGTCCGACTTTCAAACATTTTCCATCACTTCCCTTCTTTTCTTGATCCAAAGACTTACCAATAACTGTTAAGTCTAAAGATGAAATCCTTAATTAGTGTGGATACGCACCCGAAAACTATGAAGTCTCTCTGTGTTGTTCAATAGAAAAACGTTTAAAACATTTTGCACTCTGGCACTCTAAGATGAGGAAAGAAAATTTACTTAGAACTTAATCACTGCCGAGTGCATCCGAGCTTAACCAAGCCAGAAAGGCAGTTGATTTGAGGTGTCCGCCAGCGACGAGGGTGTTAAGCGGTGTAGGGTCGACTCTCCACTCCCTTTTTTTTCCTAAAGCGTACATAGACACTGCTTCTTTAGATGTCACGCCAGCTGCTGCTCAGTAGAATGGTTCTAGTCTCACTCCATTTCCCACCAAGGAAAAGGGGTTCACCTTTGCCCACATCAGCGCGTTGTTTAGTGACATCACTGAGCGGCCATCGTTCAAGAAGAACGCCTGACCCTGAAACACAAGAAACACCGTGTCAATTGGAAAGAAATAAGTCTCCTGCTAGTCGCACGCAGTTTCCAGAGAGAAATTTTGTCACAAGAAAACTGAACAGGAAATTTGTATCATTTAGCAATTTTCGAAGTTGGCAAGACTCTCACTGTTTGAGAAACAACATAGCGGCCGAACTGGTCAGCTAAAACAAATAGTTCAGTAGCACAACGGTATAAATTCTATCCCAGCTCAAAGAATGCCTGATGTCGTCGCAAAAATTCTATACTCAGGGCCGTAGACAGAAAAAAGGCAATGTCCACGACTAAATTCTCATCTAAGGTGTTTAGCAGTGTTTTACTTTTTCCATCCAAAATATAAAACAATAAAAACGACAAAAATGACTGTGGCAAGTGCCTCGGTTTGCCTCATACTCTATATACTGGCTACGGCGCTGATGCTATGACACAAATGATCATGCCAGATAGATCCTTTAAGCGTTTCTGATTGGTCGCTGCTAGGTTACAAATTTTTCTCGCGCAAGTCGTAACTAATCAGGTAGATCTGGGCTATGTCATCAGAAGACGTCTTTTTCTATAACCTCGTTCCCAGGGTCCGCTCTCTTTCTCGAGAAACCAGCCGTTGCCAAGGTGCTTTCTCGAGGTACAGAAAGTACCAAAGGAACGACTTTGGTTTTTCTCACGATGGAAGAATTGAACACGCCAACAAAGACAGTAGTTTGGCTAATGTTAGGAGAATACAGCATGTCTTCTATGATTAACGCGCGAGTTTGGTTGTTACCTTGATTCTCTCTCCAGTCAGACATGACAGTTGGACATCTGAGTGACTTGGGAGAAGAGACCCCGTCACCATGTCAACACCAACCTCGTACATGGATGCCTCAGTCCCTGACAGAAAATAAAAACGATTGAAATTACACCGCATTTAAGCGGAACAAGTATCATTTTTCGAGAGGAATCTCGTTTCTATGAAGTATGAATTGACTTGACACAGTTTCCAGATTTTTCCTTCCAAACCCGGTAATGTTGTTGAGTTAATGTTTGATCGTCTTGGCATTATGTCGTAGATTCGCCAAAAGCCTCGCTCGCTCGTCTGATTCGAATGGATGCACTCACTTGAAACTTTTTTTTTTTAATATGTTCGTTATACGGTCGTAATCAATCAGTCAAATGAGGAAAACCTTTCATGTCACGTTGTTGAAGAGTTGCTTTCTTCCTTGGACATAATCATTACTTACCAACACGCTTCAGTAACAAGTCCCAAACGGCCTTCTGTTCAGGAGTGGGAGTGACAGAGGGACTGGAAACAAAAAAGACCAACTTATATTATGCTGTTAACTATTATCGTCTTAGTCGACATAAATGATCTTCTCGTTGCTCTAGTTCCAAGCAAACCCTTTTGACCTCCTTCAAAGAACTGGATTGCGAGTGAATTGAGACAATGTCTCTTTGAGTGATCAACTGTTGTATTCTCATGAGCTGCAAGCTTGTGAAGAGAAATGAGATGCTGATTACTGGGGTTAACATATGATAAGCATACACGAAGTACTTACTTGAGAGGCCGGTTGAACGCGAGCCATGCCTCGGATTCGGTTTCGATTTGAGAAGCTGTGACCGCCAACTCCACTTTGTCTTGATGAATTAAATGTCTAAGATTAGAAAAAAAAATGCAGCATGGTCTTAGACTTTTGGTAATAAAGGAAAACAGTGTAAGCTCTAGGTTTATTCTCGTCTGTCTCGAAACTCAGTCGGTAAAGCGACGGTAATGTTATCCGGAGGTCGTAAGTTGAAATGAATTTTCTTTGGCTCGAGTGGTACCCCATTTTGCAGCCAAAAGCTTGCTGAACTTATATGCAATGCTGATAATTTATTCAGTCCAAATAAGAAGTTTCTCTTGTTCCCTTGCGGATTGTCGCGAGAGTAGTAAGAACGTTTGAGAAGAAAAATCGCCCTCCCATTCTGCTTGTTTTTGGCTGACGGAAAAGAAGAATCCCTTGTAAAACAATGGTAAACAATTGAGAAGTGTTTTGTCTCCGCACCTGGCGTGTTTGAAGAGAGGGTGAATGATCGGAGTGTATTGTCTCCTTATCGCCAACAGTGCGCCAAGATATGCGCTGAGTGCCAGAAGTTCCTGTCTTTGTCTGCGGATAAACAATGGCATACATGAGAACTGTTCAGGCCACGAATTAAAAATTACCCTCAAGAGAAGATGAAGAATGAGAAAGTTTATCCCTCATACAGGCCTTATTTCCTTAGACCCTCTCAAGTTATTTTTAGATATGGTATCCAGTCCTCCCGCGGATAATGTGACTACGTGCGTTGAGTGGATGATTACGTGGAGGGATGAAAAAACCGCGTGAAGCCATTCAGGCTGTCCACATGAGTAATCTCCTGGGATTTCCGTGAGTAATCTACAAACAACTTGAAAGGGACTACCTTGTGAATAAGCCCTATATAGGGGAATGATTCTGTTACCCTTCAGCCTCCCTAGTTATACCATATCCTCGATAAAAGACATTTCTCCCTGTTGGTTATTCGTTGGAAGGGAGTTTTTGAATCCACATAAGGGGTGAGTCGTTTGATTTTGATCAAAACATGAGGGGAAGTCATCACAATTATTCTGTTAAATTGCCGCTGAAATGGTAGCACTGATATATTTCTTTACAAAATGTTCCATATAAAATAATTTCATTTCAAGGAAGTGCAATAGTTCTCCAGGAATACAACAGTTTCACGTAGGAATTGTGTACCATAACCTGCTTTTACTGTAGGATGTGAATTTTCTCTTCTATCACGACTATTGGAACACCTTCACTTCACTTCATTTCACTCAAAACTGACAACAACGACTTGAGGCAAAAATAGTGAATGTGACATTGAGAGGGGCTAGTTTGCATTGAGTGAATAAATGGTCGCTATTAGCTTGTCATACTTGGAAGTCCTGCTTTGCTGTAACCGGTCTGTCCTGATACACGACATCCACTGCAGGACGCCTAGCACGTCATCTAGCACCCAATAAGGTTTACTCATGCCATCTGAAAAATAACGTTAACACATGCTCAGACCTCTTGTGCCGAATGCGCATACTATTCTCTGACTGGATAAAAAGAAATTGAAAATGTTAGGTTTATGCAATGACGCATTGCCCAAAAAAGGTTCTCTAAAGTAGAGTAATAGCCTATTTTACAATTCAGCGCTGAATGATCGGGCCTTTGAATAGAAGCTAGGCTGGAGTTGACTCTGGTCTGATACAAATCTTGCTACTTTACAAAGGTAAATTGTTCTGTTATCTTGCACACTATTTTCTAATCCGTATCTTCACAAGAGCAACCTTTACCTCGCTTCCGTGCAGAGGCTTGGTTACATTTCACAGAACTGTAAAGTAGTCTATTGACCAAAATCCATTTCTAGCGAATAAGACAATAAAAGATCCTACAGCGGGCCTCACTATCCTAAGGAAACGCCGCAAGCTCGGGTAGCTTTATTTACCGGGTAGCTTTACTTAACCCGATACATCTACAAATTATAGATCTTGGCGCGTTTGTTTGAACAAGTTCTAGGCTAGCCCTACCTCGTACTAAATTCAACCCGATGTCCAACGCCAACTCAGGAGAAGAGGACGCTAGGTAATATTTCATGGCGTCCAAGAATTTGCTCTCTTCATACAGCTGCTCTGCTTTCCGCAAGCATTCCTCTACGCTTGGTAACCCCGCCTGATAAGACCAAAGACAAAGGAATTGAAGGAAATCATATCAGAGAAATAAGCATTGATAATTTTCTGGAAGTTAAGTCACCTTTTCGTGTAATTCGTTCACTTCTGTGACAGTTCCTTGACATCTCGCACACGATTTGATGAGGTGATTCTCGCTGCCGGGCAGTAACTTAAGTAAAGCGATGCAAGTGTCCCTAAAAAAAAATTAAGGTTATGATAGTTGACAAGTGACCGATAATCGCAACTCTCACAACTTATGGCACAATTGACCAACCAGGACGCGAGGCAATCACACATGACCAGCGACAAGCACAGGAAAACATGATATTAGTGGCAAGCGCGGGAAAGTATGTTATCAGTGGCAAGGGCGGGAAAACATGTCACCTGTGGCAAACGCTGGAAACCAAGTACGCAGCTGCAAACGCGGGAAAAACATTTAACCAGTGGCGGGAAAACGGAGTTTCGAGTGAAACGCAATGAGACGCTGTTAACCAATCACCACCCTACTTCCGGACTTCACGTCATTCTCCTTCCGTAAACAAAAACATTTTCTTACCATTTTCCTAATTTTTCACATTTTCTTGCCAGAAGCTCTACAGCCAAGTGATACATGTGACTGTTATCGTTAATCACGATTCCCATGCTGACAGCCAGTTCCAACTCGTTCCCTCGTATGAGTTTGGACAAAGCAAACTATGACGAAATAAGCTAGTTAGCATATCTAAAGCAAGGGTGCCAGTTAAAAACAGTAATGATGAAATTAATAGAATTGTCAAGAGCACTTGGAAAACAGACTTCATCCAGGAAAGCTACTTATGAGAAACTGTCAAGAGTAGAAGGAGGAGAAATATTGAGATAATTATGCCAGTTGTTTTGTTGTAAAATAAATTTTCGGCCAAGCGAGAAGTAAGGCGCAAAAATAAGATGTGCCAGAAAAGTTAAACAAGTCAGCGTGTGTTTACTACTAAATCTGCTAAAACTGGCGCAGGTTGAGTCTAACCTTGATATCTCCAACAGCTAAGTGACAACAAGCTGCCAGCACAGGCTGCCCACTGTAGAAATACCAGTTTGCCAGCCCTGCGCTGGTGGACTGAAGAAGTCTGAAGATAACGCAAAAGAGAAACTTAGTCTTATGATGTCACAGATATCCCACTGAGTGAGTGGCCTCATCACCCCCTACAAGACTCAAACACGTTGTTTTCTACCTCTGCGTTTTCTTGCTTTTCTAAAGCGACCTACTAGCCCTAAGCTTCCAATCTTATCTGTCCCGCTAACGGTCTTTAAAATACTTTTCCTATTTTCTTAGCATCCCCTACTTCCTTTTAATCCTCCCACGCCCCCCTTCCACACGCCCCCCGCACAACCCAAATTTCGTACGCTTTATCCCTTTTTCCCTCTATTCCAGGGCTTTGGTGACTTTCCCCCCTCAACGTCCTTTCGCTTATCCCTCATTCGTCTCTTCCCTTCATTATTTCCTTTTTTTTTATTCCCACTTGTTTTCCTTCACCCCAATGATTACCTTCCCTCCACTGGCAGTTACTTACCCTTTGTTCTCGTCAGTCATAAAATTTTTCAGTGAAGGCAAGATGTCGTTTTTCCTCAGATCAAGAGGTTTCTTCTCTTGTTCCTGTGGCAAAGACAGCCCACCCTCGCACGCTACCTGAGCAACCAATAGGGCGTCGTGAAGTTGACCACGTGACGTAAAGAATTCAACGAGCTGTAAGAGAATATGGCGACAAAACGAACATAAGTACAAACAGTTCATAATTAATGAACCTCTAGAAATTCTCGGTCACCTAGACCCTATCTTAAGGATACTAACATTTTGAAGTCGATCTTCTACACTCGCTTGACCTCATTTGTTCTTATTTTCTTTATAACGTACTCTGAATTCATTTTCATAAATTCCCCAAGCTCGTGAATTTCAACACTATTTACAAGTACCGGTACAAGCTTTTCAATTTTAAAATTTGTTTCGGCGTAAGCGTGAAAGATTGTGGAACATCAGGAAACTGCGACGTGAGTAGCTGCGTTTCTAGCAGCTAATTGCTGTGTGACGCTCATTGCATAATTTCAACAAAACATTTAACCCTAGGAGAGACTCCCATATAAAAAAGGACAGGGTTGCTCGTCGAAAACGTTTAAAGGAACCCCTAAGAGGAATTAAGATCCTGTTTTGTGGGCGTGGCTTCAAATTGTTTCCACCCCTCAGAGCTACCGATCCTAGAACAACACATTATCTCCTGTCGTATATTTTTTCGGCTCATTACCGTAAAAGGTACCACGACAGCTTCCACTGAGGAACTTTTGAGGCTGAACACCCGAAGAGGTACCAAAAACGCTTTTTTAACCCCTAAAAGGTATGACGAGCACCCCCCGTCCTTCTTATATGTGAGTCCCCCCCCGGCTGTTTAGCATCTTGTGTACATTAAATAGCAAGGACAGAAATACAGTAAGGCATATTGGTAGATGTATCACCAAAATACTGGAACAATCGCACATAATTCTTAGAGTAAGCTAAATCGTGGTTTTTAGTGGCGGTACCTTGGTCACATCTCCTAACGCAGCACAGTACGGGACGGCGGCGTCATCATCTTCTCTCATGAGCTGAGACGTTCGCCTGAAACAAGTTCAACCAGGAAGCGGTCAAGAAATTGAAATTATATTACATGTGTATTGCATTTACTTTACCAAGTGCTCTAGGGTTTGCAGAGAAAAAAAACAAGGTAATGATAGGGATTTGAATAGACACCTTTCAATTAGCTCTCTCCAATACTCCATTGAAACTCCGGGAGCCATAGCGAGTGCTCTGTCCCACTATAAACACAACAAACGACAAATTAAATAGATAAGTAATGAGACATATTATATCGATTACGTTAGAACTATTTATGGCAAGTTCAATCTATATTTCTCTGGTTCTTCTATCTGGAACAATTTGGATGAAGAGATAAAGGCTTATCTCTGCGTTTATTTAAACAAAACTTGACTAAGCAATTTCTAAGTTCTTATGCTTAATGCTAGCTTAGTATTTTTCTTTAAGTTACTATCGCTCTTAATTAAACAATGCTTTGTCAATAACTGCTACTATTACTGCCTCTCCCTCCTCTTTTTTTTATTTTTTTTTTACAACCGATTCAAAGCATAATAATTCTTGTAACTACTCAGCTCGTTTAGTTCTTACTATTTTGAGTAGTTTTTTTTGCTTATTTAAGTTTACTTTATTTTTTTGCTATATGATATTCTATGTATTACGCAAATAAAATGGTTGTTGTTGTTGTCGAGACAAAAATTACAGTATAGCCAAACTTCTGACTAGTGTTAAAAAATTGGGTACATTGTTGAGGAGCTCAAACGTATTCTGGCATAGTTTGTCGAATATATACAACGCTACAAAGCAGAACGTGTTTCTCCATTTGCTCGGGGTAGCATTTTTTAAAATGCTATTCATTTTGTACTGACTAAAATCAATACAAAATGAATTCTAGTAGTAATACGCTTTGAAATGTTGCTTTTGTTTGTTGTTGTTTTCCCGCGCTTGGCGCCAGTCGCGTGTCCTTGCTCCGAGTTCTCATTGATTCGTTGTGTGTTTAACAATAAAATATTAAATCACTTAATCCAAGTGTCGAAGTGTTTAGCACTGCTGTACTGATACACTGAGAAAAGCAAACACATATTGTAAGTAGAACAGAACCTTGTTAAAAATCCCAGCTGGTGGAAGGCTAACCAGTTGGCTAGTTACAAACTACAAAGCATGGAGGAGTTGAATTTGGGACTACCATACGCAAACCCATCTAGTGGCAGGGAGGAGGATTTGAACTCGGGACCACGGGATTTCAAATTCAGCGCTCTAAACACGAGGCCACGCCTCCTCCCCGTTTATGCCTATTGTGATCGGTCATTGAGATTATTTTGCATTTGGTAAGTATTACGTACCTCGCCAAGTTCAACCATGAGCTCACAGTATCTCTGTAGCTGGCCAATCTTGGCATGGAGACTCGACGCTTCTTTAATTCTGTCCTCCCTCTTGGACACCAATCCTCCTGTTCGTCCCGACAAAGTTCGCACCGTTTCTAATTCCTGTGCCTCTGACTAAAAACACACACAGCAAACAAAGTGGAGTCAGGCTGTTTCAAAAATAACCCTTTCAGTCAAAAAAGATATTCACCTTTTGGATTGTCGTTCGTTTCAGTCTATGTTAGATCTGAGAATATGGAGATACATCAAGACAAAATCAACATGCTGATGAGTCTCTTTATCCTCAATACTTAATTGTTTGCTTCACAATGCAATGATATTGTAAGGAGAAATAAAATGTGGAACATACTCTGCGAAGGTCATTTTAAGTTCAGTCTACAAATTTTGACGACATTGAATTCACTAGAATAGCTCCAGGAAAGCAACGTTAGATTTCTATTAAGCCGAAACGCAAACGATCAAAGTGTTTCCTTTGTCTAGTGCTTGCACTTATGATTGCGCTGGTAATGTGAGAACTGAACAGCTAAGTCAACGTTTCAGTTGTCCACCAACGCAGCCCAACAGTTTCTTTAGAAACCAATACCTTTTCTTGACCTAAGTTGCCGGAAATACATAGTGCAAACGTACAGTGTACAATACTCACTGCTTTGTGTTTCACAAGATGTTTTGTATGCATGATGCCTTTGCTGTAAGATGCTGGTAACAAGCTGTCATCACCATCCCTCAATACTAACACCAAATCCCACAGGTTCCTTGCTCCACATGGGGGCTGAAAGACAAATCAATATTCTTTATAAATCCACATATTCCTCCAACTAATACAGTAGGAACATCTAGATATCAATAGAGAGAATTTTCATGCAAATCTTACCGTAAAGAAGTCTGAGACGAGTTTAATTGCTGACAAGTGAGCAGCTTCTCCTTTGGCTGCAACAGTTGCTTTCAGTTCACGAGAAACTCTCCCATTCAACAGCGGTAAGCCACCAGTTGACATGGCCGTTTCTTCAAAAAGACAAAAAAAAAATACGTCATTTATGAAACGTAAGAAGAAAGAGACCAATCTTAGAATTCTTGGATCTCGTTTATTTCATGTTCTTGCACGAAACCAAAAATGACTAAGAATTAACACTTCATTACTATACCATGACAGGAAGTAAAAGAAAGAAAACTACTTTTCCCAGTGTACTCTCTGTTTTCCAGTACGTGTAAAACAGGGATGTAGACCAGAACAATCGAGATTTTTTTTAACTTTCTTTCGAGTAACAATCTATTATCTGGGACCACCGGACCACAGTACACCCAAAGAGATATATCATTGTGAGACAACAAGTGGAGAAAAACAGATTGAGTGGCACAGACAAATGTACTATCAATGGTGCATATTCAAACAGCCATGTCTGCAATCAGGATGGACAAGTACAATCAAACTTCCCGTAAACGAATGTTCACCCTCAGGACCAGAGAAAGTGTTCGCTTAAGAGAAGCCCCAGCTTATGTGGCTGGAACCATTGTTAAGTGTCCGCTTACAGGAGGTGTCAGTCCCTTTTACTGTGCAGATGTCCAACACCTGCACAGTAAAATGCTGCACAACTTAATGCTGGAGATTCAACTGTACGGATATACCTTTAGATTCGGGGGTGGGGGGGAGGGTTGGGGGTGGGAGGGATGTTAAGCAAACTCGAAGACAAACTCCTGACAAGCTCCCGATGCGACGTACCAGTATTGTTAGTGACAATGTCGTCCAGTGGTCTTTTAGCCAGCACGTCAATCTGCAAGGAACACGCCAAATGGGACAGAGTCCAGATTCTGACAGTGGAATCACGTGAACAAGACGCAATAGTGAAAGGTCTGTATCTATGACATGTCAGACCTACAAATGAAGGCACAGAACACTATATCAGTGTAAGTAATACATTGACGTGAATTTGGCTGTTCTACACATGAAAATTGTAAGAGACACGGGGGCCTAATGGTTAGTGTGCTCATCTCTGGATCGAGTGGTCCGAGCTCGAGCCCTAGCCAGGGACACTGCATTGAATTCTCGGGCAAGACACTTAACTCTCACAGTGCCTCTCTCCATTCACGAGTATAAATGGGTACCGGCGAACTTAATGCTGGGGGTAACCCTGCAATGGACTCGCATCCCATCCAGGGGGAGTAGAAATACTCCTAGTCGCTTCATGCTACAGAAACCGGGATAAGCTCTGGCCTAATAGGCCACTTCGCTTGTATGCAGACTTTACCCGTTTTTAACACATGAAAATTACTGAACAA
>Ga0126338_10001419_pt1 | contig 15483 bp, 9 predicted proteins | sample OrbCmetagenome_2_FD_92529 | JGI IMG/M metagenome (GOLD analysis project Ga0126338, IMG submission 92529) | Coral microbial communities from Petempiche,Puerto Morelos, Mexico - Orbicella C C metagenome | ecosystem: Host-associated > Invertebrates > Cnidaria > Coral | place: Petempiche,Puerto...
ATAGGCTTGCCAGTTGCTATTTACAAATCATATATTTGCGTTTGAAGGGGGATTGAAACCCGGGATCTCCGAATGTCACTTTCACCAGCCTAATAGTCACCAGACCACGTCGCCTCCTCTACTTACATTACTGCAAGCTCCTCTAGATTAAAGAATGCTCGATGTGGAATTATCTCAAGTTGGTTGGCGCTCAGAAATCTAAATTTAAAGGGAAAATTAAATTAAGGAGGTAAAGTTTATTGCATTGTTGGTAACAAAAAGAAAAAGCTAATCCACGCATTCACAAAAACTCACAGGTATCTAAGATTGGTCAGGATGGCAAACGTTTCGTTCGATATGGAGGTTATGATGTTATTCCGCAAAAATCTAGCAACCAAGATTTAAAACTGGTTACTTAACAATAGTACTACTGCTACACTGTTACTTATCATATTACTACATGATTTACCCAGGAGATCTAGAGCTGCAACTGGGCCTGATATCTGCCATTTGGGCGGGTCACACCATGCGTATCTTAATTATTTTGTCTTGATGTGATTTCCAAGAATTAATCGAAAATGCTCTATCTTGATGGCCTAGAAAGCATGATAATACGGCCATCGCCCGTTTATGAGCAAGTTATGGCAAGCTAGACATCGCACGAAACCATAGAGAAGTTTTCATGCGAGCGTCGATAGCGATTCGCATTTGTGTTGGCTTTACGTTTCTACGAATAGTGATTGGTTTAACCAATTACAACTTAAACCAAAACCATGACTCGGTGACACATCTTTTCCCACGTTTCTTGTCAGCTACAAGTATTTGCTTCGAGTTACGTTTTGATTGGTTCACTGGATTGTGGATGCCCTTTGTGATTGGCCAGACTGATTACTTTTGGTTTTGGTTTTATGACACTTCATTGAAAATTGCTCTAGCAACACTCAAAGACACTCGCGGCCCTAACTTTAAGTGCTTGCAGCTCAAAATGATATATTGTGACTAGTTTGAGAATCGTCTGTTATGTTATGCAATTTAAGCTAATTTAGGTAAGTCTTTATTTTCAGGCAAGTCGTTTCGGTGAAAAAATAAATTACTTAACGACTAACTTAACCCTCAGAAGTGCAGGGGGGGTGCCACCTCCACCCCATAAGGTTTTTTCAAATTTTTGAAAAGACGATTTACTATAAGGGGCTGAAACTTTCAGTAGCTGTTCACCCATCTTCCGCACAAATTTTGATATGTCAACTGTGTGTCTGTCATTTTGACTTTGCCATGGCAACCGCAAGTTTTATGTAGGTTTAGCCAAAAATCAATTTTTTGACATCATTCTGTAGTTTTTTCCAGTTTTCTTCATCAAATTGCAGAAATTTACGAATTTGTACATTTCATAAGCATTCTGACTTGATTTTAAATTAATTTCAGTTATTTCCTGAATTTTTAAGAAAATAGTAAAATCCAAGATGGTGGATCAAATGACATCATATGACGTCATTACCAACAAAAAATGGTATCAACTTGTAGAGGAAGCTCAGGGCTATCTAATCAATGTAAATTTATTTCGCTGTGCCTTAACAGGATGAAAACACAAGGGGGTATTCCATCAACCCTCCTCCTTGTACAACGTTGGGGCACGAGTTAGCTTGTACGTCTAAGGGTTAACAAACTTTGTTCTACAAGTCACTCTAATTTGCGATACTTACAGATATCTTAACCTCCACGTACAACAGAACAAGTTCTTCGGTAAGGTGTTAATTCTGTTATACGAAAGATCTCTAAAGATATAATACGTGTATATTTTAGTTTATGAGAATTAGAAGTAGTGATGGTACAAGTTGGTCTTCCATCTTAGAAAGAGTAGCAAAAGAAGACTCAAGAGACCTGGAGAAGGCTCTACCTGTATGTTTCAAGAACAGGCTTTCAAATCATTGTTCCTTTCAACTTAAGGATTATTATTACAATTTCTCAGGTAAACGTACAAGCGACTTAGTTTAGCATTGTTAAAAAATAACTTGGCAGGTAAGTTTTGTATGTTGTTTGAAGACAGGTGCCTGAAAAAAAAAACAGCCAAAGAGTTAATATATGCAGAATAAATTACACAACCAAGACAGGTTGGGGAGCTGAACATAAATCTGTTGATAAAAACTGAACCCAACAGAAAAGGTAACTATTTTAAATTCGGAGCGCAACAGTTCATTTGAGTTAGGTAAAAATGAAAACTACGCCGATGATCACATTATAAAACTGGATGGAATAAACATGGAATATTATTCACGCCATGTAGAGTTTTGACTGACGCTCATTTATTGTCGTTAGAATTTTCAGATTTAGTTTTTCAATAGACTAACCGTTAGTTAGTACAGGTAATCCTACGGTTTCGAGTACAATTTGGAATTATTTTACACAAGTAAGTTTTTTCAAAAAGCTTTTTGCACTGCTCTCAGCCAATCTGAATCGAGTGCTTTTTTCATGTATATTGTTATATAAGTGATAATTCAATAACAGATAATTTGTATAGACGTACAGAGTGGCTAAATCTGAATGAATGGAAAACATATCCGCGGTTAGGTCTTGAATGTTGTTTGAAGATGCGTCCCTGAAAGACAAATCACAACGTTAGCGTCAACGACCTCCGCTTCGTTTTTGCCTCTCTCTCTCTCTCTCTCTCTCTCTTTTTTTTCTTTTCTGTTTTTTTTTTCTTTAGCCATACAAGCCACACAAGACTTTTATAAAGCAAAATAGTTATGATCCCAACCTCAGCTTTTGTGCACATGAACTGGGCCAAGTCAGTGTTAGCAGGATAATTTTGTATAGCTTGAAATGAGGTAATATGTAGGTCAAGAAAGATGTCGATATCATGGAAGGACCTTGAAAAAACGGTTTGAGTTTCTTCCTATTTGAGATGTCACTGGCTTATTGTTAGATACTTTTCGAACTTTACTAGTACATGTCCATTTTTTATTTAAGTTTCAAAGAAATTCTGGGCTTTGATAAAACTGATAAATTTCGTGAGGAAATCTCATAATTTATTTTCACATTTACTTATTTATTATTGTAATTAATAAATTTGATAAATTTATTGGTTTCTTTTTCCTTTTCCATTGCAGTGAAGCCTTTCAATGTTCTTTGTAGTATTCCGCCAGGACTAACTTTAGATAGAAACGGACAAGCAATATATTGCCATTTCTTTGCTAATTTCTTGCGGGAGAACTTGACCCAAAGTAAGTCCTACATATCTGGCCACTTTTGCAGCGCCCAGTATGCCAGCAAAATGTTAATTAACAGGATTAAAAATTGTTCGCTACCGGAAAGATAAACGTGAAGTAATCACCAATATTTTAAAAGCAGGGGTGACCAAAGTCACTTTTAATTACGTTTACGTTTCTCTTAAAAATGTAATTGTAAAATTAGCATTTTAAAAACTAACTGAAGTATGCTAATTTTATCTACAGATCATTCCGAAGCATTCTCGGCATTTACATCAAACATACAGTGTTATCAGTTTTGTTAGAGGGCGAAGTACATCTGCAGTAATGTTCCGAATGCTGTTTGAGGCCAAGTGTCTGAAAACAAATAAACAACAGTTGAAAAGGAGAAAACCACTTTAGTTATTGTAATGGATAATGTACCCTTTTGTAAAATATGTAATCCAGAATATGTTTTTCATATCACGGCCGCGGGACAGAGTGAAGTCTCCTTCTCAAACTCATTAATAATTCATCAAGTTTAATCTGATCTGAAGTAGCATAGACTTTTACGATTTTAATTCTCCGTTTTCTCCTTAGTTTCCACCTCGAAGCGACATGCGTCCTGCACACTACTAGATGATGAAAATACGTGATGAAAATTCCGTCTTTCAACTTTATTCGCCGAATGTAAGATTCATCAGCTCTTCTCCGTAATAGCATGTTTAACAAATGAGATAGTATCCATTCTTAGAAACGATATACATTATTAAACCATTCGTAAACGTTGTTATAAATGCATTTTGCTGTTTTGTGTCTGCCCTTATTCAATAAAATGATTTGATTAATTAATCGATGACTGATTGATCAAACCATTGATTGCCTGCTTAAAATAATTTGTTGATAAACAGCACCTACTCTTATGTTCTTTAATTTGCGACTTACAAAGTGCGCACTTGAGTGAGAGGAGCAAGTACATTTTCAGAGATGTTTACTATATTGTTTGAAGTCAGGTTTCTGAAAAAGGAAAGAGAATTCGATAAATGTTGTTAATCATAACATAGTTTCTTATTTCAAGCTAACGCTATGTTAAAAGAATTGTCATCGCTAGAAGCCAATTAAGTTGCGTTTTTGCCCCCCGAAAAATATTTTAAGATCAATATAGCGATGTACGTTTTAGTTCCTTCTTAGATTAGGTAAGTACTGTAAACACCATATTTTTGGCTGCAATAATTTCTTCGGGAAGCTTCTTCTTGTTGTAACTTACAGTTCATTTAAATTCGTTAGAGCAGAAAACACTGAGTCAGGCAAGGCTGAGATAGCGTTAGAAGAAACATCCCTAGCGAAATGATAACAATAGTCATTCAGTACATAAAAAAGTGTTATGGTGAGTGGCATTACCAAGATATCAAAGCATATTTCCTTCAATCGAATCACGAAGGCACGCTCTAAAATACTTTGGGCTCCTTTCCTTTCCTTTTAACATTATTTTTCAAGTTGAAGCTTCCAATTAACTGTAACTCTGGTATGTCTGTACATATTTCAATAATGCTGTAAAAAATATCCCAAGCTTACCCTAATGACCATAGAATATAACTATTACAAATAAAATACAGAGTAGAGTCAATATCAAACTTTGCGTGAGTGTTTTCTTCTCGTATGCATAAATTAAAACTGCTAATGTTAATTTTACCTAAAAACTCCAGCATCTTTTGGCAATAAGTATTCCTAAAGCTACTTCGTGGTGACATAAATAACTGTTCTTATTCTTTTTTTCTTTTTTTTTTTCCGCTTCTTCTTGGAATGACTTCAGAGCTAAGAACACAATTTCGCATTCGCCACTTTTTTAAAGCTACTCGTTCGTTGGTCATAGAAAAGTGAGACCAGCTGTACTCAGGTAACTCGCTTAATCTTAAAAATTACAATTTCCTCGATTGTGATTGGTTTAAAAAAACTCCTATTTTCCACTAATTCAGTTGCCAAGTTGTTATCGGACAGTTTGTTATTGGGCAGTTTGTTATCGGACAGTTCAATAAGCCAATCACATTCAAAGTTGTAGTTTAAATCAACCAATCACATTCAAAGTTGTAGTTACGTGCGCGCGTGCACACGCTTGCTTTTGTGTTTTTGGTGCCTAATTGCCGGTAGGAGGCACGGTGGCCTTAGAGTGGTTACATCTCCTTTGTAGGTATTTTAATGCAAATTTTCCCTTTCTTTCATAACTTGGCTATTCTTCTTTTCTCGGAAATTGTAATTTTCATGATTAATTGGTAATAAGACTTCGTGTCGTCCAATTGGGTCTGTAATCATACTCGTGATAAACAAATCGGACTCCCGCTGCGCGGTCGTCCGATTTTGTTATCACTCTTATGATAACCGACCGAAGAAGCACATTTTTCCACTTACAAAAAGACCATATTTGTCAACGTAGCAAATACCCTGTCAGGTAAGACTCTGATAGCGTTTGAAGCCAAACTCCTGGAAGTTTAATTAACTGTTTCATTAGTGATTAATCAAGCCTAGTTAGTGCAAATAAATGCACTTTTACCTATCTTCTTATATCACACAATGTAATTATTTGATATCTATGCAATTTTCAAATTCAGTTCTTTTGTTGGTTTGGGGGCGAAGTACATACATGCATACCTGCACCTTGGCACTGTGAAGAAGTAATGAATCCCCAGGAAATATATATAACATAAAATGTACTTTCAGATTAAAAGTTATACAGTGTATGAGAGTAACTGCGTTAGCGCATTGCCATCTTTGAACAACGGCATTCCATTTGTATAACAGCTTTAAAAGCTATAATCATTTTCGACAAATCAACACAAAATTAAAATTATTTTAAGTTTTCAGATCTGTTCACTTACAGTCTCCACAAAGCTGTTAATGTGGTAAAGACCCCATCGGGTAGAAATGTGATAGCGTTTGATGTCAACAATCTGTGAAATAAATTGAAATTTCATTCACGTTTTTTCTTTGGCATATTCCATCATTCAGAAGTCTACATGAAAGCAATCTAACGATTAGTGATCTCAAATGAAACCAAACCCACTTACAACGAAAATATATCCCACTCCCTGCAAAAAATGTCTTGCATATTTTTTTTCAATATAATGAACGGCGATATTTCTTTTAGTGAGTTGCTCCATTGCTTTTTGCGCATACAGCAACCAACATGTCTGGTTCTATCGAAATCAGCAAACTGAAAATAATATGAGGAACAGTACTCTTTAAAACTGGTAGAGACATTGCTCAAGTGGCTAGAAATTCCTTTAATTATTAGCTTTTCCATCCGCTCGAGGGAACATATTCTGTGGCGAAAATTTCTTTCACTTTCCCCAGCCGCTTCTCTTCTTCTTCTTCCAACAATATTTTGTGACCATTACGGTTCCTGATTATTTCTAACCACTAAGCGAATTCGTTAAACCAGATTCACCCTGAGGAGAAGTCCGATTGCTTTAAATCTATAGAGTAGAGCTGAAATTTCGTGAGCTTACAGTGTTTGTAACTTCGTCAAGTTGTAAAGCAAGTTGGCGGGTAGCCCTTGAATATTGTTTGATCTCAGTGACCTGTTGAAAAGTAAACTTTAAATGATTAAAAAAGGTTACTGAATAGACAAGTAGACATAGAGGTATGGAAATTGTCATAGATACTGACAGCCACCGTAGGCTTTCAAGGCCTGAAAAAATCCAAGGAGAGGGATTTGAAAAGTTGCCTGTATACTCCATCGACCTGCAAACAGACAAACAAAAAACATTCTTCATAACAAAAACAATTAGAAAGTGTATACCTTCTTTTGCACTCAATAAGTACCTGTAACGACTCACTTAAAATGTCACTCTGATGTCAATTAAGGTGTTTAATAGGGCTAACTCACGACCCTCTGGAGGGTCGTGGGTTCAAATCCCATCTGAGACTCGGATTTTTTCCGAGTATACGTTTCTCCCAGAATTTACACTTAATATAATGTTGTTGCTGTTTCTCCGTTAATTTTCAAGATGCATCAATAAACTTCAATATTTCTTTAACTATCGCTTTGACAACATGACTGAAGGAATTTCACAGTCTGTCGAAGTTTCAACTTCGCACTAATCTACCTGGAGGGAAAAAGGTGTTATTTATACTTATGGCCATTTCGACAATCGAGGAGTTAAACAAAAACAAAAGACAATCTCACATCTTGTCAGTCACCGTTGTAGCGCATTTCGTAGCGAGCACGGGACAGCTGACATTCAAGCAAGAAAGAGTATTTCCCCAAAACCCGTCCGACCAATAGGAACATCGGGATATACAATCTACGAGTAAATAAAAGAATAAATATAAATTAGAATTCTTGATGGTGACGAATTGTACGCTGTCCTTCAAATACTGATGAGCATGGTAAAAAAAGTGAATCTTCACAACAGGATCAAATACAAATAAAAATCACTTTATAGGTGGCCACTTCAAGTTGAGCCCGTGCAGCAGGTTCAAGTGTAACGTGTCCAGTGTTATTTTCATGGCTGAAAGTTGGTCTGAAACGATCTAATTTTCGCGTCTAGCACATTGAGCAAGAAGCAAACTAGTCTGAGTGTGCTTACCGATAAAAGTGACAACGAAATCACTGCTGTTAGTTCCATATCTGCTTGTTACTACACAAGTGTAGTTTCCCTCCTCATATAATGGGATGTTTGCAGTGGCGGTTGTATTTACGAGTACTGTAGAGTTTCTTTTCAGTGCTATGTATATGGGAGGACTCCCAGTAGCTGAACACCATACTTTGTAGCCTGGTAATGATCGTACAACAACAGATGGTAACATCACCCTAGGTGGTACTACAAAAAAAAAATACATCATTTAATATTAATGTTTTTCTCATACAAATCGTAAAACTTAATGGACTTTTAAGTCCATTAAGATAAACCTCATTGAATAAGGTTTATCTTAATGTCGCTTCCACTCGAGGACAGGATAGAGGGAGTTGACAATTAAGACAAGACGAATGGTCTAGCTCTTACCTTTTCTTGCCTTTTCTCCTTAGTCCTCACAGAGATTGTGTTGTAGCATAGGCTACAACCGAGAAACCCGTCCGTTTTAACAAATAATTAAATCTTTCAAAAATGACTTTCCGAAATGTAATTACTCGCTAACACACACCTCGTAAAAGTCTAGAAAACTCGAGCATAATGGCAAGATGTTAATGAAATCCACCGGAGTGAAGGGGTGCTTTAGATAGCTGTAATGGTCTAAACGTAGTTTAGTAACCAACGATTTTCAGAGTTTTTGATTATCTTTCATCTTTTGTTCGCTTCATGTGAGAACAGAATATGTCAAGTATTTGAAGGAGCTCATTTTTCTACTTACCCTGTGGAATAGCAGTGAAAAACAAAAGGAATCCTCTTCTTTGAAAACTGGCGTCTGAGTGGAACATCAGCACAGCATAGTTCCCAGTTACAAGAACAGCTTCTCCTGTTCTTTCACCGCAGTATTTACCAAGGTCGTCGTTATTCTCATTGGTAATTTTTAAATAATCAAAGCTGCAACGAAGTTAACGTAAGTTCATTAATGAACATATATAAGAGCCATGTTAATCCAGTAATAGGTTTTATTTTGCTGAAGACTGGTAACAGCTCAGTCCAGCTAAGTCATGGCGACGTCTTGTGTTCCAAGCATTAAAAAGCATAACGGTATAGCGGTTTTCTGAACACTGAAGAAGGGTTATACACCCGAAACGTCTGTTTCTTCACACTTTTATGACACTTTTTGATAATTTGTTATGATATCAACCAATAAGCTATTTACCTGCAAATGTCACGCATCCTTAACAATTTTTCCATTCACCACTCATGTAAAATGCACAGCTGGTAAAACTTGTACTGACTTGAGCAGAGAAGTATTATTACTCGTAAGAAAAATAAGATTTTAGCTATTTTGTACTATAGCAACCCGAGATAAGCACCGTAGGAATGCATCGTTCTCCTGTACATATTACGAAATTCGGCGACTAACAATCAGTTGCAAACTAAATTGAAGTTTTACACTTTATACAAGTGAAGGTACTTGTATGAAGAAGTGTGCATTCTTCTTCAACATTATGCATTGCATTTATGTTTGTTGTATATTACAGCAATTTGGTGAACCGTAAATTGTATCAGCGCTGTTCAAATGTTGTAACTTACCCGCACACTTTATCATCTTCTATGTCAAAATCATCAAAGAAAATATTCATTGTTGTGCCTTGAGAAATAGGAACCAAATAAACACAGTCCATGTTGTTTGGATAGTTATTTGGGTATCCAGGACTTTTCAGTGTGTTGTTTATCTGCGAACCACAAGCTATAAACAAAAACATAATCAAACAGTTAATTTAATGGCGCTGCAGTCGATGTACAATTTGTTACCTGAAAAACACCTATTTTGTCAAGCGGCATTGAACAAATCACCATCCCATGCACGGCGTGCTGCCTAACATGGGCGGCCTCGAAGCACAAGTAGAAAACTAAGTACGAACAGGTGGTGAAAGGAGGAAAAGGAGAAGCAAGGGAGAGGAAATCCTAATGATAATGTTGACAGACTTAAAACCTTTGGCCAGGAAAATAGGCTGGAAATTGGAGGAATGATCTTCAAACGCGATCTTGAAAACCGCACGAATTTGAGTTCACTCATCTCCAAAACCCTTTGCCATTGAAAGTTGTCGCCACAACTGTGGTACTTAGATCGAGGACCATGAGATGCAATCACGAGACAAACAACGTATCTCGGGAGAATACTCAGAATGTTCTGGCCAAGAACTATACTCAAGAACTAAATTTACGGCGGAACAAAAGCAGTATCACCATGAATTAAGATTGTAAGATGGAGGAGGTTTTGTATAGATCACATCAACAGAACTATCACGAATGCCATCCAAAGGGTTGCACTGGGATGGACTCAAGTAGGGAAGAGAAAGAGTGGACGTACGTCGACGGTCCAAAGTGACAAGGAGAAGGTCAGCAGTGGATGGAATTGGAGCTAGATTCAACAGTATTCATTTGACAGAGCGTTGGCATTGGTATTTTCTAGAAAAGTTGAGCTGAAGTGCTAGTACTACTTAATTCAAGTGGATTATGTAATAGTGACATCCCAATGTTAAAACTTTGCGTAAAAAGCGTTCAATCACTCGGCCAAAAACTGTATTCGGTTGGGCGAGGCAAAGTTTGGAACCAGTTCTAGGATCGATATTTTTCACAACCGCTATATTACGAACTTTTACGTACCTTCATTATTCTGCATGTATACTCAACGATAAAATTATAAGTCTAAATAAAGCTAACCACTGATACTGATTTACACTTCCATGGAAACGTAAGAGAAATCGTAAAGGCGTGAGAAAATATATATTTACCGTTGGGTGGTGGCTGAGTGGCCGTGTCATTTTCTATTAAATAGAGCTTAAAGTCAGTAATTAATTTCAAAATACCATAGAAGCATGCCGTTCCAAAAAATAATGAGGACTCTACGGTCGTCTGGGAGCTGGGAATAGGTTTTCAGTGGATATGAGATAACTTATATCCACAGGATTTTGAAAGAGAGATGTAAATAATTCACTTCTCTGTTACAGCTTCCAGTTAAAATGTGTAATATGTCACCACAAAAATAACTGCTTTGATTCAGCAATTGGCCATTTCGAGTTGTTTAAATCAAGTTACATTATATTTGACCTAAATACCAAATTTGCTCTAAGCTAACAATGGCTATCATTATTCACTTTCCATCACTAAAACACCTTTTGCTCTTTGTGGCTTAACATTAGTTCTTGTATATGTACAGTGAAGAAATCAAGCTCTGTAATTCTCAATAAACTTGCCGAGTAGAATAGCAGTGAAATACAACAGAAATCCTTTTTGTTGATCAAGCTCATCTGAGTGGAATATGATCACAACGTAGTCTCCAGTGACAAGAACACTCTGTCCAGTCTTCTGGCCACAGTACACACCATATGCGTGGTTTTGATCGTTCATAATCTTCATATAGTCATAACTAGAAGCAAAAGATAAATCCATTTAACAAAAAAAGCTCTTTCAGAGCATTGCAGCTTAACCCTGTCCGACTGGGGGAGCTTTTTAAAAAGACCCCACCAACTTTGCACAATGATCTTTAACTGAATACATTATGTTTTGAGGACTTTTCTTAAATTCTATCTGGAAACATTCTTGTATGACACTTCACTGGTAGTAAATCTATATTTTTCCATGGCAACTATATTTTGACAGGTGTGTATTCCAATTTTGTATTTTCCTATTTATGATAAAAAAAATTAACTTTCTCCCAGTAACTTTTATTCATTTAATTATCTTTGTTTTTCTTTAATGGGTTTTGATTACTTTTGAGCCTTTGTGCTTGTCTAGCGCTTTATAACAATAATTAAATCCAATGGCCAATACAAGAAGATTGAAGAAAGGAAGGCCAAGTTCCAAGTTGACTGACCTGCTTCGGTTTTCGTCTGCAAGTACCCTAGCAGTCTGCGTCACTCCCGCATCGGCGGGATCATGGTCCCTCAGGATCGACGGATGCCTATTACAATTGCTACAAATTTGGCGTTATCGCAGTGCAATTGTCCTGTCAAAAGGATGAGGTTGTTTACACTTCATTTATTACTTCTCGTGTTAGATGTATTCTAGTCGGCAATTTACACAATAACGTTACTCACTCGCAGTCGTGTAGACCATCCTCTATCACAAAATCCTTAAAAGAAATATTCATAGCCATGTCATGTGGTATAGGAACCAAATAAATACAGTCCATGTTGCTTTGGTAATCCGTGACTGGATATCCGGGACTTCTCAAAGAGTTGTTTACCGCTGAACCACAAACTGTCAGAGTAAGATATGTATTTTTGTAAAAAAAAAAAAATTAAATAAACCCTTATCTCTGCCTGTACAACAACGAATATAGATAATATAAAGATTACAAAAACACATTCGTCGATCGTGGCTTAAATAAACAAAAATAAAGATAAATACGATTTGGAACCGAAATCAGGTTTGCAAAATGATTAAAGCAACAGGTAAAAACATAAATTACGTAAACATATGTAACAAGTCCTCCGAGGTGACCGCTTAGGCAACGTGGCCTCCACACTACAATGTACTCCGGAGAGATCTGAAAATGCAGCTTTATTTTTACGGTTAGGCCTGCCGCCCACACCAATTCTGTCGCGAAAACGGAGCTTTTCGAAAACTCTCTTCAAACCGGACGAATTTGAAAACGCCGGCTTTTCGTTTTCGTATTGATGGAAAACATTTTTTAAAAAAGATGACGTCGGGATAATCACATGATTTCCCTGACCGAGTTTTCCTCAAACACAAATCCAAAATGACTGATGATTGTTGAATTTTTAAATTCCTCCGGCGCAGTGTGGACGGGGCCTTATTAAAACAACCTTTGCAAAAATCAGGCTGCTGCAGGACATTTTCTAATGTGGTAAAAAGTTAGAAGATCTCAAACATCACCACTTTTCTTGGAGTGTATAATGAACAAGACATTGTTTGGTCTAATAAACTGCATCATGTTTTTCCAGAAATTTCTCTCTTCATTGGAAAATGATCTTTCCGAAAAAGAAAACTAAATCTTGAATTGTTTTATGGACGGGTCCACTGCTCTGTAATTTAGTTCCCCAGTGAAAGCTTCGTTTCCGCACTAAATGCTAGACTTTTGCTTCGAATAGTTCTGTCACTGAAATCGCATTTGCTCAGCAATACGCTGCCACGTGTGTCACAATCGTTCCAGACACTTTAATCCAGACTCGGCTTAGTTCTACGAGTAAGTAAGAACTGTTTTACATTAATTCTTGTGGGAAATATTCCTTTGACTCACCTTGTGTGGCTAGTGCACTGCTTATTTCATTCCAAATAAACATCAATAGTGGGAAAAGAATTTTCATATTGATGAAATATTTTTTATCCATAATGACACAAATGGCCTAGCTTTACTGTAAAGTTGCCATTCCTGAAGACATGAAAATAATGTTCTAAAATATTAATATAGTAAGTTTAAAATAGCGTTATAAAACAATAAAAAGAACTTTTCTGAATGGTTTCTAGCAACTTTGCGTTTGCCTTTCCGTTCGTTTGATCGTTTTATCATTTTTTCGTTTCTTACAGCAATCACTCCAGTCGCGGTCGTTTTATAGCGGAGCTCCTCCGCGCCGAGGGCGTGTGAGCGGAGCAACATTCCATAGAAAATTTGGTAAGCCATCGATCTAAGAAATTTTGGTTGTAATGTTACTGTGCGTACTTACGTCCGTCCGTCAATTGAATTGGTGTAAACAAATGTTTCAAATGTTTCTTGTTCAACTGAATTGGTTCCCATGCACCCGAGAACCAGAGTCGTTTACTTCTACTTTTTGAGAGTGGAACTTTTTGCTCAAAACATGGTCCTGAGGCGGACGTCATCTAGTGCGGTTACCATGGCAACGATACATCTGCCGATCCAAATATGGTTGTTTTTGTTTATCCCCCAAGGTAACCTACCTCCACACAAAAATTGAAGGGGGTTAAAATTTTTCATTTCCAGCTTTGCTTCACTTTCCTGGAGAATTGCTCTTAAACTTCCAAATATTGCACGCAAAGGTTTATAGCTTTTATTTTAACAGCCTTTAGCCTATATTGTTATCTCGTTTTGCTCAACATAGTGAATTTTTGAGGAAAACGAATCAGAAATATTATCAAAATTAACGGACTTTGGTCAGTCAGCAATGAAACTTTGGAACACGCCGAGCAAGTTTCAAACATGATCGTAGGATTGTATTCATTCTGCTATTTTATACAAGTAGATTTAAGTTACGTTTCTTGTTGAAGGTTAAGTTCTTTTGAAACGTTCTCCCTGTGATTTTCCTTGCCTTTCGCCTTGTGACAGAGGGGCTAGGTTTTGGTTAGATTAAGGACAGATGTTCAATAACCGTGAATCCGTTTGCAAGGCGGTTCTTTTTATCCCAGTCTATACTAATAGTAAAACGTTGAAATATGAATCTTGAAACTGAAAATGTTCTTGTATTGTAGCTCTAAAGATTTTTCTGCTTTTCAATTCGACGGAATTTTGGGCGCCTTGAAACATTTGTTTACACCAATCGTTTGAAAACGTGTGCATGAATATGAAAATCACGCAAGATCGACAATTAATATAAAGTAAAACACAGTTATAGTCTTATTGCAAGTTATTCGATTGGAAAACTTTGAAAGCAAACATTCTTCATGAAAAATACATACCCTCTAACAGGAAACAACATCAATTCGTCAACTGTAAGACTTGTTTAGCCGAGTCAAATTTCTAGAACCAATCAAGTCAAAAAGACAATTTTTTTCAAGACGTAACAAGGTGTCAGTTAATATAGTTTACATTCAACCAATCAAAGATCTGACTGAATGTATTTAAAATTGCAGCAAAACTTAGTCAAATTATCCATCTTGTCTTATTCTCTATTTTCCAATTCCACATAATTCACTCTGTTTCCCACCCCCGCCCCCCCAAAAAAAACAGAGTAAAATATGGGGAATAGGAAAATAGGGAATAACATTCTAAAAGTTTAAGGGGATTATCACATGAACTGGCAACCAGACGAACTTTTTTGTTAGCGTCTTTGTGAGTAAATGTCAAATCAAGATCGATTAAGAAACAACTCTGGTGACCTCAAAACCACAGCTGATAGCAATCAGGAGATAATTGTTCCGTGAGTCCTTAGTTTAAAGTGGGGTAAAATCTGTTTTCTGCAAGGGAGCTATTACTGGGCTTCGGGGAGGGTCATGGCACTGTCAGATGGTAGGCAATAAACTCTGAATTGGGTAAAAAGAAACTGTAATAGGCAGTGGCTGGATTAAGAGCAACTTAGTTGTTTTGTTATGTAAGATTCAATGGCAAACTGTTAGTCTTTCTTCCAGGTCAATTGTATGATTTATAAAGCGGAGTTCAGATTACCTTAACATAGCTGTAAGTCCGTGAAAATGTCGCGAGAACTATGAGCATTTTGCGTAACGACGAGGACGAGTTTGCAGTCCTGTAATGATTTAAAATTTAATCTTTTCTTAGAATGAATACGAATTCAGCTGTGCTAATTTTTGTGTTATTTTTCCTTTGATGTAAAACTTTTTTTGCGGCTTTCATCTGGGTTTTGAACGATGCTTTTAGTGACCCAAGTCACTAGTTAGTCATTATCAGCAATACATGCCTTCAAGTTACAGTCACAAGGGAGCTGTAACCAGTCAATGATAACAAAGTAAAATGGCTTCAGTTTCTTAAAGCTGTGAGCACAATAATAAATTATTTGTAATATAAATCTACAGAACTTTTACTTGTAGAAAAT
>Ga0126338_10001420_pt1 | contig 15475 bp, 8 predicted proteins | sample OrbCmetagenome_2_FD_92529 | JGI IMG/M metagenome (GOLD analysis project Ga0126338, IMG submission 92529) | Coral microbial communities from Petempiche,Puerto Morelos, Mexico - Orbicella C C metagenome | ecosystem: Host-associated > Invertebrates > Cnidaria > Coral | place: Petempiche,Puerto...
AAAAAAAATAAACGCGCCGAAAGAACAATTGGCCCAAAAAAAAAACCAAAAAAAAAAAAAAAAAAAAAAAAAAAAAAAAAAAAAAAAAAAAAAAAAAAAAAAAAAAAAAAAAAAAAACTAATGAAAAGATATTGTTAAGCTTTGGACATCAGATGAATGAAAATATTTAAAATTAACCATGTCGTAACAAACTTACTTCAGATCTCTCTCTTTTTCTCTCATTTTTCTTGCATGAATATCATGGTTGGATTTCTTCTCTATAGCAGCATGTTTCAAATTCAAATCCAAAGTTCCTCTGCAAAGACAACAGAAAATTGATTAATTTTATACAAACCAACACAAGAGAGGTTACACGACTGCACTAATCAATATTTGTATCTATGCAATTCATGCCAGACTTAAAAAGGGTCAAAAAGAAATTTCTAGATCAATACCTGTCTCCTAAAAATTCTGCTTGTCGCTCTTTGGCTAGTTCAAATTCTTTTGCAAGTAAATCAACTTCTCTCTCCTAAGAAATAAAGAATGACATGAATAATTCATTTACTTTACAGCAGGTTCAATTATCTACAATTTTAAAAACCAAGTGCGAAGATTTCCTTTTCTATGTACCTGAAGTGTTATTTGTACAGTGGACTAATATTAAATCATTCGACTTGAAAATGGACTTTCGTAGACCCTATTCATAAATGGCTGCCAATTTAACATTCTTTTGTATGCATTTAAATCAGCCCACCTAACCTTGGGCTTATTTTAATACTTACAAAAGAATTTTTAATTGGCAGCCATAATTTATGAATAGGGTCTGTGTACTTAATCGTCTCAGCAATGTTTTATGACAATTACTAAAAAATAAACAGAAACACTGTAACATCTAATAAGTACATGTATCTGCCTTGTTCAATTACCTTAGACTCAAATAAGTGACGTTGTCTGTCAAGTGCTTCTGATAAATCTGTTTTTTCTTCCTCTAGGTATTGTTTTTTGCCTTCCATTCTTTGGAGCTCTTTGGCAATTTCGTCAACATTTCCATCTAGGTTTGATCTTTTCTCTTCCACCTCCCTAAACAAAAACCGTTCAATGTTATGCAGTTTAAGACAATTTTTTTTCTCAGACTTATTTTAAAGTTTCTTCTTTTCTTCTCTACTTCACATGAGACTGCAGTAGTACAATATAGTCCTGTTATGTTTATTTGTACCTAGTTGTCCAGTATTGGACTACTATGATATCTTCTTGAACAAGACAATCCTCAATGCCTACGTTGCCTTGTATATTTGTGTTGCACACTAGGGAAAGAAAGAGACTGCTTGCAGTCTACTCTCTACCTGGGAGTACTTAATTATGTAAGGGAACCAACCATCTGTTAATCAAAAGAGACCTGACAAATGTTTAGAGCAACCTGTAATAGATTAGGTCAAACATATATCATACAATCTAACGGTTATGCAGTCACCTCGCTCTACAGAAACATTGACAAGCTCTGGCTGCATGAATCTCTAGCCTAAATGTGGCTTAAGCTGCATGTGCCTCTATCATACATGATTTAGTTTTGTGTACCTGAGATTTAGGGAGATTTATTCTTACCTGAGCTGCCTGGACAAAAGGTCAGTCTGCTTGGTTATGTGAGCTGGTTGCGAGTGCACTTGAACTAGCTGATCCTGGACATAAGAATCACAGCGAACAATTGAGTGATGTACATGTTCAAGTCAGGATTTTAAAGGTAAGCATTCTGAATACAGCAAATTTCAAGATGTTTTCCTAAGATTTGCAGTTCCCGTTAATTCCCATATTTTCTCATCTTGAATTTGAAGTCAAAATTGAATGCTAATCACAGTTAAAAAAGGGATTTGAAAATAACTGGTGAAAACATACCCACTTTCATTTTCTTTGGAAATCATGCGAGGAAAATTTGCTTTCCGATTTATCTACAATGTGCTTTGCATACATACTCTTATCCATTGGCTATATAGGTATGTGCTGTGGGACAGGGTATGGTTTTGGAGGTTCCCAATCCTTAAATAGGGTGTCATTTTTGCCCCTGTCAGCATTGTGTTCCTGGGGTGATCCTTAGATACAGCTGTACCTACCCGCAGTTTCTGTTGTTCCTCTAAATCTCCTTCAACTTCCTTTCGCAGTTCATTTACTTGTGTTTCCCTATTTTCCACCTCTTCCTTGAGGCTCTTAGCATCAATAGTTCTCTGAGCAATTTCCACTTTGAGTTCCTCAACTGATTTTTGCAGTTCCTTGACCTGTTTCTCAATTTCACCGGGTTTTGGCATCCTTGAATAATCCCTTTCAAGCATCATCTTCTCTTCTCGTAAACCTTCAAGCTTAAATTCCAATTGATATTGCCTTTCATCTGCCTGAGCAAGCTCATTATGATGTTTTAGTAGTTCTTGTCTTAGCTTATTAACTTCGGTGTTGTCTCCATCTGGAAAGCTGTCTCCTTTCTCAAGTTCAGCTCTTTGTCTCTGCACTTCTTGGTGCATTTCTTTCGCCTTGTGAAGTAGTGAGGATTCTTGTTCTCTTGTAGCTTTGAGACGTTCATGAAGACTGGTGTATTTTGCTTTAAGCTTAGCTACTTTCTCTCCTGCAAGTTTACCTTGTGAAAATAACTGTAGACAAGAACAAATGATCATGTACAACCTGCTGCAATGTATGTACGTTGAATTTCTATTATTGACAAAGGAAAACATGAGAATATTTATATTTACAGCTTATTAAAAGGTTGAGCTCTTACATATCCTAAAGGTGTAAATAAATATTCTTTAAAATTTTATAATCAGCCGTCACTTGAATAGTACGACAATACGATGACGATATATCGTAAGCAAAATACCGACCAAGTAAGTACAATTTTAAATTGCAGCTTGCTGGTAAAATAGCTATTGTTGTTAAATTAAGCTAGAATAAAGCCGGATCGTTTTTGAATCAAATCAGCCTCGTCATGAATGTACGTACACAAAGCTTGATGAAGAGAAGAAATCATACAAACCTCGTCTAAGCACTGAAAAGCAGGACTGGCGGTCACATCCACCGGACCTTCTTCTTGGTGTAATCGAGGAGCTATGGCCCAAATGGCTGGGTCTATCTCTCGGCTGAGAGATTCTCTCTCTTCTCCGTCACTCATCGCCGTTGTTTCTTCAGATCCAGCTTAGAATTAGGTAAAAACATGGACGAGTTTTGCAAAACATCTTCGCCTCGAAAACGACCCAATCTCAAAATAGAGTCCGTTTCTAGGATACGAAAAGACATCAAACAACTTTCCCGTCCCAGATTTCACGCGGTCACCCTGCGCCAAACAAGTTATGGGACATTTGTCGACATTTTGCATAGGCATACATCACGTGATGTCCGTATGACAACAAAAATGGTGGAACTGCAGAAAACTCTCAGCTTCGACGAGCACATTCTGCCGCATTTATTACGGGAAAGGGAAAAATACAGTGGAAGATTGGCTGAAGAAGGATACGGTATTTAAACTCTTTTTATATAAGAAGTATATAAACACCGAATCACAGTCAACAGCCTCCTAAACTGCACTTGATCGTTACTATTTCCAGCTGAATATTTTTCACACTATCTGTAGATGCAGAAGCCGTGAAGAAAGAGCTTCAAGTTCGTATAGTTGGACAGGAAAGAGATCATGCCATCATTTTATCATGGAACGACTCAGGGCAAAGTGGAACGGTAAGAGAAGACATCTCCCCCCACAATTTTCTTTACCCCTGGGGTGGATGAGTACTTCCTTAAATTTTGGATAAGTGTGTGCCACGAAGGGTCTTAAACCCTGACCCCATTTAACTATGAAGCAAATGAAATTTGATACCCAATTTTAGGCCCAAACCCGAAAACCCTATGCTAGATGCTGCGGCACATACCTTTATAACCCACATATAGGAGTACCCCCTTTGGGCCTCAGCCACCCCTTTTCCTTCTTCTATCCACCAGGACAGGCTGTGAGAGAGGAGTAAAGAAGTGTAACCAAGAATGAAAAATAAAGTGATTTGTATATTACTGATATCTTTGACATTGCTTGATAAGGGGGAGATTGGGGGTTACCCAATGTCGTAATACCGCAAAAAAAATTGGAAAATACTGAAATACTGTGTCGAAAATTGACGAAATACTGATACTGCATTTAGATCCCTTTGTAATCGGTAACACTTGCTTAAAGTACCATCCATCTAGCGTGTTTATTTATCTCAAGTATGTATGTACCATATGTCCTTGTATTTTGGTTATTTTGGTACACTGTAGCTTGATGGTGAAGTTATTCTCAACTTGTTTGCCATTTTTCACGAAAGGAAAACTGCATTTGTTTGCACTATGACAGATCATAGTAATCATAACAGTATGCCACACTTTGTTCACATCTCTGCATGTTTTTCATGGTCACGTTTAATTAAAATGGACTAAATGGCTTCCTGGCAAACTATGAGTACCTCACAGTTCTCATTATGAGTCGCCCCAACAGCTATAAACTCTCACATATTTTACCTTGCATGCGTGAAAACAAACAAAACCTTGCATGTGCTGAGCTAGTACGAGTTTTTGTAATTAAATGTGGGGCTATCCTGAGGTAAATCTGTCAAGGGTCGTCAAGCTATCGTACATGCTGCATAACAAAGGAAACAAACTTACCAAACCCAAGCTCTATTAACTTCACAAGGCGTTTTTTGCCTTTCGCAGCAGCACATCGAAAATTATTTTTCTTGCGATAATGTTTGCCCCCCTTGCCTTCTTCATAAAAAAAGCCACACGGTCAATAATGACCTTGTCAACATGTTGAGTAGCCTCAGCCATTGCGAGAAAACATGAGAAGAGAGTGCAAAGACCTCAAATTACCGGTTTACAGATCGAAAAGTCAATGGAAATGGTTCATTGTCATTGGATGCAAAAACAATCACATTGTGGATTAACTGTCAGAAATTGCGTAATCATTTACCATAATTTGTCTCAAAGACTTATCGACCATTATAGTTTACTTTATTTACCTTAGTTAATAACTTACTATGTTTCGTTTTGGAAAGTATATTATTAATCTGCATGAGACAGGAGAGTGCAAATGAATGGTACCGCAATACTGTGAAGGACCTTCTTTTAGCGAATACTGGATGTCAGCCAAAAAGATGAAAAACTGCACACCGCCAGGCTGGATGATACTGTGATACCCCATGTTAAGATTTAAATTACTGAAATACCGCATGGGAAAAAGCTCAATACTGCAATACCATAACCCCCAATGTCCCCTTCCTTGATGTCCAGGAGCAAGAAAGCAACCTCTGTTTGTTTTTTTCAATCCCCTGAAGCCCTGGCTTGTGGTAGACAAACATTGTTACAGTGTATGCCAAGTGCACTGAAACACTTTCAAGTTTGTTTTCAAGATTGCAGATCACAAGGCAAAGGCAACAACAATTCCCAATTGCACAAAGGATTCCCCATATTTTCGTTTTATTTTTTTTGCATATGCTTTATATTTTCAAAATACAAAAATTATTTACAACATGGTGTGACAGTCAAGTACACTTACAAACTACTTACAGGACAAAAACATAACATTCCAGTTCAGTTCTATTTAAAAATAAATGTTCCAATATCATTATTTATAACACCTGCATAAGGAAATACAGATATCTACCCTTAAAACACTAAATAAATAATATGAACTGACTAGACTAGAGCGATGCCCTCGAAGGAGCATCTTCCTCATCTTGCTGTCAGGCCATAGAGGCTTCTTGTAATGAATTGTGGAGTGTGACATAATTAAAACAGTCATCCTAACTCAGCTTGATTTTCTTTCTTATTTTAAAGGCAGGACACAAAGTGACTTACTTTGGACTGTATGAGCCTTCCCAACACCATCTTAAAGTAGGTGTAATTCATTTTAGAAGGAAAAAATCTCAGTTAAAAACCAACCAAACTGGTTTGTTTAGGTAAAATATTTAGTGGCCATTTGGCTTAAAAGTCTGATCACTGTACTGTTTTCTCATTTCATTTTTCTGAATTATTTTATCATTGAATTTTTTTGTCCAGCTCCTGTTTATTCATGACAAAGAGGTCGTGGTTAGCGGGGCATCAGTAAACCAAGAGAGAACTTTACTTGGTGAGTCAACTGGTCAGTTACTCTCACAATGTCTCTCCACAAAAAAGTATAAATGGGTACTAGTTGGTAAATTGCTTTCAGGGTCAACCTGACACAATGCTGGGGAATAATGTGAAATTGGTGGGAGGCGCAGTGGCCTCATGGTTAGTGCACTCAACTCCAGATCGAGCAGTCTGGGTTCGAGCCCTGGCCAGGGACATTGTGTTGTGTTCTTGGGCTAGACACTTAACTCTCACAGTGCCTTTCTCCACCACAGTGTATAGTGTACAGCTGTGTAGTGGGCACTGGTAAATTTAATGCTGGGGGTAACCGTGTAATAGACTAGCACCCCATCCAGGGGGGAGTAGTTCATACTCCTAGTAGCTTTATACTACTGAAACCAGAGATAAGTGCCAGCGCAATGGGCCACTTGGCTGGTATGCAGACTTTTTTCACTTGCAATGGACTAGCATCCCATTAAGAGAAAGTTGCAACCCAGCCACCTTGTGCTATAGATGAAGCTTTACTTTGAGTTGAAAATCAAGTTAGATGGACTAGTTTTGTTGGTCTACATCAAATAGTAGATTGTTTGTTTGCGATTTGGTTGTACTACTTCATGACATTAATTGACACTGGCATAGCTGTTAAAGTTTAGACATGTTCTCCACGTGTATTCCATCACTGTCAAATTGATAACAATTTTTGTTCCACCTTGCTTTAGCATTCACTGTCAGAGAGTGGTATTTTGGACGAGTAAACGACTCTTCCAGTTCTGATATTCCAGGTGATCTTGCCATTCAGAAGTTATTTTGATATTAGCTCGTTACATCTCTCCCAGATATTACTTAATTAATTATGTTTAAAATGATATCTGCTTTGTTTTCTCTTTTCCTTAGCCATCTATAAGTCATTTCTAGCTGAGATTCATCCACAGAATCGAATCTTTTCTCTACACATCGAAAGACTCACTTTTCAAAGAGTGCAGGTGATTTAGAGGCAATTTACTTGTTCCTCAGATAATATAACAACTACATTGTTAAGAACTGACAGCCATTAGGGTGGACTGAGACTTGATGTGTAATGGTACATGTATCTTGTGAATTGTAGTTTCTCTATGGAGAGTACCTTGGTTATGGGAGTGTGTCCAAAAAGGAGTCACATATGCTGTTCTTACACCACAAAGAAGGTAACTCTTGATCTAAGTATCTTTTAGCACTAATTAAGTCAAAGGTTGACTGGTGCAAACAACAAAGTTGTAGAGGACATGTGTCAAACTTGCGATTGTAATAGAGTGTTGTAACCAAGTCTGTGGGAAATTTACCGCAAATTTACTTGCTGTGAAACTGTGACTACTGGTAATTGAATTAAATATTAAATAGATTTTGATTGATTTTTATTTTTGTATTTCTAGCTATTGGCTTGTACCATATACCCATGGCCAGGTTTGACAAGAGAATGGTGGGTCGAGAATGTCTTTAATTAGTATTCTTGTGCATTTGATTTTAATTACTATCTGATTTATCGTGTGTACAGGGCACATTGCCAATTGACTATAATTTGCTTAATATGTAGGTTATGAGTGGCCAACCTAGGACTCAACAAGTGGCAGATGAATTTCTATGGGCTCAATGGGACAGTTTAAATCAGCGGCTCTACTTAGTTTACACAAGGAACAAGGTAGACTGTGAAAATGCCATAATTATATGTCGGGGGGCGTAATAAAAACGTGGCGTCCATCTTTGGTTTCTTTATGTTTTCGTGCAGCCACAACACTTAACCAGCATGAGGTCTGTATCGCAGACATATTGGTCAAGTTCTTTTTTTGGTAGGTTTATGGATTGAGTTGTAGGCAGGATCCATAAACTTGCAAAACAAAAAAGGAAGGAGACCATTTTTCTCCAGTATGGACCAAACAAGCTGTTCAGTAGATTAATATGTAAAATAATCTATGACTCTTTTTGATCCACGGTTGAAATAATTGATACGTCTCTGTGAACCATTGCACAAAAGGTACTTTCTAAGGAAACTAAGCCACATAATTATTCTCCTTTTCATCACGGACTGGTTCAGTTATTAAATAAATCTATAATTTAATCATAAAGATAGCAATCTATGAAAAAACTCTTTACCCCATGATTTGTACATGTAGTCGTGCAAACCCACCAATGGGTGAGTGGGTAACTCGAGTGAACTTTTAAATTGTTGTGCTTTTAGATTTCTGAAAGGCTAACACCCTTACCCTTTCGATTGTTTTTAAGAGCCTAAGTTGTGATGTTGATGAGGAACAAGATGTGTGGTCTGACCTGATGTTTGAAGCTTATCAGTTTAATGAAAGAAGCACTCACGTCAAAGTGGTATGTTGGAACCTGACCTGAACACTCTTATAAGACATGAAGCATTTTTTGCTCAGAAGCTTTTAGAGAACCATTAAATCAGAAGGAAAATTGAAACATCATCCAATAAGTGAAAAGCAACTTTGACCTAGCTGGTATCCATGGTATGGGGCTAGTGCACTTCAACTTTATAGGTCTGGGGTTTCGAAAAACTGCTGTTAGTAGTTGATTTTTAACAGTAAAACCATTTCTCTGATCCATGTACATTTTTTTTTTACTTGCCTTTACCCAACAGTTATCCTAGTTATGACTTTTTAAATGTATTTTTCAATTGTATTCTAATCTCTTTTGGCAGCTCAAATTCCCACTTCCTTTTCATGATGTGGACCTCTCTTCCCCGACAAGGTAATGCTTAATAGCCAAAAAAGAGAAAAATATCTAATATTAATTTAAGATATTAAACAATGTATGATGCTTTCTAAACCTTTGTTAAATTTATTGATTCAATTTATGAAAAATTAATGAAAATATTTATTACATATTTTTGTAGTTACCCTGAGTACCTTGATGTTGCCTTGGCTCAGACTGTCTCAGGTGCATTTCTCTCTCTTACATTTTTATTCAGAATTAGTGTGTTTACTTACTATAATAATTATATTCAAGCTTAAGTACATGTACATGTGAGAAACAAATTATTTTACAGACCTGATTTTGCATTTTTGTGACATTTTTAATTTATGACTTTTCCTACTTCAGCATATTAGCTGTTGAGAGCTTGTGAGCATACTATGGGAAAACATCCTGGACAGTGCTGGTTGTAATTTAATTGGTGATGTACATGTAACAAGCAAACAAATCAAGCAAACCTTTTTTATGCTCCCAGCACTTGACAAGTAAAGACATGGACTCAGCTTTGTGACATTTGTAACATTACTTAATTTAGGGGTGGTGAATGATAAATGCAAGACTTTGCAAGAAGCTGAGACTGGCATTTTTCTTTGCAAGCCTGAGAGATTGTGTGTTTTCAGTGGCGAGTTCAAGACATTCAGACTCTAGCTGTTCAGACGTCTTTTCTAAAAGAAAACAAACAAACCAGGACAGTGAGAAAGAAAAATGTGACTGTGAGGCGCATGTTACTGCTAAAAAACAAGACTGTGAGACCTTTGAAATTCAATAAAATATTTATGAGACCAAGGTTTCTGAAGGACCATTTGCCACCCCTTAATTTCAATGTAATGACTGAAGTAACTTTTTGAAGTGATTCCTACAGTGTACAACCTGAAAGTTGAAAACTTGTTTTGCTTCTACACTTGCAGTAGGAAACAATAACTCAGCAGTTTTTTTTGTCATTTTAGAGAAGCATGTCAACATTCAAGTTGTGACTTTACCTGGGAAAGGTAAATAAATCCAATAAATACACAGTACTGGTACAATAGAAACTCATTTTGTGAAGTGTATGTTGCAGTGAATTTGTCAATTGACATGAAAAATACAATGTGTACCAGTACGTTGATTGCTTTATCTCATATTAGCCACTTAATTTAAATTAATCTGTTTTGATGTTGCAAGTGAATATAGGAAAGATCATAATTGAACTGTGGAGAAAGATATAAACTTTAAGACATGATTGATCATTGCAAGACATTATATACACTACTTAAGCAGTTGTGAAATTGAAGCTTGAAAAAAATACAGGCTTGAATGGGATTCAAACCCATGACCTCTGCAATACTGGTGCAGTGCTCTCACAACTGAGCTATCAAGCCTGAATTAGGAGCTGTCACATTGTGAGTGCATAATATACCCGTAGATTGTGAAGAATAGAAGTGAATATATGAAAGATCATATATTTGAACTGTGGAGAAAGATATAAAGACATGATTGCATGATCATCGCAGTATGTTATATATTACTCAACTTTTAAAGCAGTTGTGAAATTAAAGCTTGAAAAAAATTCAGGCTTGAATGGGATTTGAACTCATGACCTCTGCGATACCCATACAACACTCTATCAATTGAGCTACCTAGCCAAATTAAAGAGCTGGTCACATTGCGAGTTCGTAATATATATTTTGTGAGTTCGTAATATAATATTCATAATAGATGGCGAAGATACAACTGAAAAATGAAAGATCATATATTTGAACTGCGGAGAAAGATATGAAGACACGATTGCTTTAATTTTACAACTACTTTTAAACTGCAATGATCAATGTTGTCTTCTGTTTTGATGTTATTATGTATATTTATTTTAAGGTTCCTTTTACATCTGTCTGCAACATCCAATAACTGCAGATGAAACAAAGGTATTTTTAACTTGTTTGTGCAGTTAGGTTGAAATGTATAGTTAGCTAGTTAGTACTGATCAATACAGATTCTTTGTTGTACTCTGTTAATTTACCATTATTTTTCCATTCTTTTATTTTTTCTTGCTTTGCACTGTAATTTTAGAATATCTTAATGCCAAAGTTATATATTCTATTCTTCATAATTTTCCTGAATACAGCACTGTATCCAGGCATTTTGCGTGCATACCATGCCTTATAATACAATATATAGATTTAGGCCAGCTTAAAAGCGTAGCTCCTGGGCCGGGTTGTTCAGAGCCCGATTAAGCTAACCCAGGAAAAGGTAGAATTTTGATTTCATGTAACTTTGCAGTGAGATTTTCTGTATATTGTTTGGCCTTCTATTTTGAGTTTTAATAATCACCATATACACACAAAAAAGCAGCAAAAAACATTTGTATAGAAGGAAAAGTTATAATTTGGTTAACTTTGAATCCTGGATTAGCGTTAAGTGGCTTCCGAACAATGCTGACCCATTTTCAACAAGTTTAGCTGACATAAGCCCACGATCCAATCGAAAACCAGCACTTGGTCAGTGGTCAACTTCAAAAAACACGTGACCTCGATGAGCTGTAAACTTGAGACGCGATATGGTCTCGTGATACTGGTCAGCGGATACCTTGTTTTGACAGGTGTCAATTGATCATAACATGGATGTCCAATATCAAAGAAGTACACGGTAAACCAAAGCTGTATGTCTCTGTCAACCTATTATTTGGAGTATGGCTGCCATGTTGTCGTGCGTACGTGCCCACGAAACAATACCGCTAGCCATGATAACCATAAGAATATCAACTCATGGGTTTTCTTTTTTTTCCTATATGAGTATGGGGCTCCGCTTGGCGGCCCTTTGGGCTGCTGGAGCTCTGCTATAATGATAAATTTGATTTCACTTGCATGTATTTCAGGATTTAACTCTTGTGTTGTGCTAACCAAGTGAACATGGCAAATGAGGTTTATTTTTTTTAAAAAAATATTGTTCTCAATGTATTTTCAATTTGGTGGGTTTTTGTTCATGGAAAAAAAAATGTTTTTTTTTTCAAATCAGAGTTCATCAGGAGAATCTGCAAAGCTCTCCACTCAGTTGGAATATTCTGTGTATGTCCTACATCATGGTAAGTTTTACATTCATGTGTTGGGCCAGTTAAATGTTAACATTTTTCTGGCAGGGAATTATGGTGGTTTCATTCATAGGTGACTCGTGCATGGGTACACTGGCCTCATGGTTAGTGCACTCGACTCCAGATTGAGCAGTCCGGGGGTTCGAACCCTGGCCAGGTTCATTGTTTTGTGTTCTTGGGCAAGACACTTAACTCTCACAGTGGCTCTCTACGCCCAGGTGTATCAATGGTACTGGCAAATTTAATGCTGGGGGTAACCCTTTGATGGACTAGCATCCCATCCAGGATGGACTAGAAATACTCTAAGTCACTTCATGTTACAGAAACTGGGATAAGCTCTGTCCTGATGGGCCACTTGGCTCATATGCAGACTTTTCCTTTCCCCCATTCATAGGTGAAAGGTTTTGGACTTGTTTTGTTCCATGATTCATGACTCACAGAGAGTACTGGGCAATCACAATAAATGAATTAAACCCTGGTGTGTATCACAGAAATGTCGAGAAAATGATAATTCAGTGTTTTAAAAAAGGTTTCGTTGACAGAAGGCAGCCTTCTCTTGCATTACTATGGTTCCTCCACATTACCATGGAGCAGAAATATTTCTTCATCTTTACACATGCTTATAAATTTATAACAATTTTTTAACAGCTCTCCTTAAATGCAGTTTTATTACACTTTCTTTGTTTACATTTTAGCAAAACTAACAAATAATCCCACAATGAAATTTGTTTAGTTTGCTTTTTTTTCTTGACAACAAAATCAACTTGAATTTTTATTACAAATTAAATGGAAAAATGAAACACGTAATAGGTACACTGTAACAAGAGCTTTTCAATGCTGTTGGTTTTTACATTTTTCAGGTTTGATTGTCATTGTTCTCATAAGGTGTGTTTTTTACCTTTAAAGGATTTTTAATGAACTGTGTATTGCCAACTGTGAGACCGTCAAAAGATCTACAAAATTATCGCCTTTTTTTTTCATCTCTCAGTAAGTATTCCACTTGAGAATTTTTTTTCCTTTATGAATATTATTGTAGACTGTTATAAACCAAGAAGTTTTAAATGGACCTTTAGGAGGCATCATCTTTTGGAACACAGGGAAATTAAGCCCAATGGTGGTAGCTTCCTAAAACGGACAGGGGTGCTCGTCGGAAATTTTTGAAAGAACCCGTAGGATGTACCAAGATCCTGTTTTGTAGACGTGGCTTGAATATTTTTTCACCCCTAAGAGGTACCAATTCTAAAACAACACATTAACTGACGCTTTCATAATTTTTAATAGCGATAAAGACGATAACATTGAATACCTTCTACTCGCAAAGTTGAATGTCAATATCTCCAGTCATATTTGTTTCGGCTCAGTACCCTTAAAGCTACGTGAAAGCTCCCGTTACGCGGCTGTGGACCCTTTGAAGCTGAACTCACCAAGAGGGATCAAAAACGCCTTTTTTACCCCTAAAAGGTACGACGAACACTCCTGTGCGTGGGAGTCCCCCAGCTTACTAAGAGTCCGAGAAGTTGCATTTCATCTGTCATTTTCTGAATATTACTTTCTGCTTGTGTCTGAAGGGTTCTAGAGCAATTAATGTTGAGCTTACTTGTTTCTTCTTGTCTTTTCTCTCTTAAATCTTTTAATAATTTTTCGTGTTGTTCACTCTAGGAATTCAACTTCAAAGCTTGAGTTAAACTTACCCTTTATTTTTGAATTCTTCACAGATGACTACTTGATGGTGTTTTTACCTGGGTGTTTTCTGCATTTGTTAAACTGTAGCACGGAACTTGAGCCATGTCATCATATTATCTTGCAAGGTAATTATTGAGATTTGTAAACACCCTATTGTCTTTATTGTTCACCACTAAATCTTCTTCTGTGCGCCAGTTCAAATATATGAATTATTTTCAACTTTTTTAGATAAAGAGCGTGAAAGCCAAATGTAAAATTTGTAAAAGAAAAAGTCACTTGCTGCAGATCAGTCAATCTTTACAGAAAAAATTTGACGAATGAGTACTATCCATCCAGTATTTTCCTTGGACAGGCACTACGGGTAGATAGTGTCTCTCCGCTGATGAACACTATCGCGTCACGTGATCAATTTAAACCAATAAGAATCGGAGAGAATTTAGTGGTGAACTATACCAAACAATTAGATTGTGAGCTCGAGATTTCTATCGCGCCGGAGTCAACTATCGCGCGATGGAAATCGAGACCGCATAATCCTATTGTTTCAGTATAAATCTATAGTCGTTTAAAACTTAATCTAAATCCTCTTCACAGACTCTCCAAAAACGCCAAGAAGCGGTCGTCATTTTGTTAACAAGGGCACACTGCTTCGCTACTCACTATCTTTCACAGAATAGATGGTGAGTAGCGTAGCCAATCAGAGAACGGCGTTCGTGATAGAACGCTAGTAGATTTATAGTAATGATCTATAGTAGGTGACTACTCAGCCAATGAGATTGCAAGTTTGCGAGTGACCATTGCATCATTACACAAATGTCGTACCTTTCCTCCTGAATCTGAGTGATGCAGTTTAAATTGTGTTTTGTCGTTGTTGTTGTCAGGTGATGCTGTTCCAAAGTTTTCTTCACACGATTCCGGTCCAGATGAGCCACGAATGCTGTTGTATCTGAATAGGGAACTCTCTACATCTGTACAAACAGGTCAGCATGGCATAAAACAGAACTCCCACAAAATCGCCCAAAACGCGGAAACTAGACGTCGCGTGAATGTCATGTGGTAATTTTTTACTGAAGTAACTGTTGAAAAGTGCGAAAAATCAGGGAACTGCAGAAGACGTGTTAAACCTCGTTCCCAGGGTTCTGTCCTTCCTGTTCCGTGGAAACGAGGTTAAGTTGTGTGATGTTGGTGAAAATGGCGGAAAAACATGTCACTGGTAACATGTAACCTATGGTTAGTGCAGGGCAAGTTAAATTAAAAGAAAGGGGCAAGGAAAATGACGTAAACCTTCATACTCCCGAAAAGTAAGAATTCAGTTGCTAAAAACTGCGTCTTTTACTGTCAACGTGACGTGCTATTTTGATCTCATTTTTTCCTTCATTAGGTACTTATATCTTTGACAGCACGTCTGGTAATGCCTTTAAATACAACTTTGATAAGCCAGCACTGGCGGATCTTTTCGCAAGGTATGTCCTCAGCACCTAACGCCTCTCTTTAGATCGGTCTCATCTCAGTGGGGCGGTCAGTGTTAAATACAAACTGCGGACCGGAGACCGTAGACTGCGAACCGGAGGTAAAATGCAGACTGCAGACCAGGGGTAAATGCAGACTGCAGACTTTTTAACTAAATCGTGTTACCATTTCCATCCTTGAGAGCTAACCGTAAACAGGCCAATCGGAGCGTTATTTTGGCTAACCTGAGTGATATTCAGGCTAACCGGAGTGATATTCAGGTAACCGGAGTGCAGACTTGCACTACGATTAGCCTGAATAAATCCATATACTTAAAAAGTCTGTAGTCTGCAGTCTGTATTTTACCCTCAGTCTGCATTTTACCCTCAGTCTGCATTTTACCCCCGGTCTGCAGTCTGCAATCTGCAGTCCACAGTCTGCATGTTACCCTCAGTCTGCATT
>Ga0126338_10001421_pt1 | contig 15471 bp, 9 predicted proteins | sample OrbCmetagenome_2_FD_92529 | JGI IMG/M metagenome (GOLD analysis project Ga0126338, IMG submission 92529) | Coral microbial communities from Petempiche,Puerto Morelos, Mexico - Orbicella C C metagenome | ecosystem: Host-associated > Invertebrates > Cnidaria > Coral | place: Petempiche,Puerto...
TCTTCTTCCTCTTCTTCCTCTTCTTCCTCTTCTTCCTCTTCTTCCTCTTCTTCCTCTTCTACCTCTTCTTCTTCCTCTTCTTCTTCCTCCTCGTTTTCCCCTTTAGAAATCCACTTTACCATTCAGATTTTATCTACAACCTGACTCCCACTGGACGAAAGTTTAACACTAATTCTGAAATTGTCGCCCAGAAGGCTGATGAAATAATCAAAAAGAGAAGACAAGCCTTAATAGATCAGGTAAGTGTGTCTCGTAAACGTTAATGATCAAGACAACATTAGTCTCTCCTTTTCCTGAAACCACAGCGATGACATCTGACATGAACCTTTTGACGTAATTCGAAGTGTTTGAAGTAATTCTCCAAGGACTTCAAAGTGACGGAGTGGTTAGTGGCTGGTTGCGTTGTTAGTTGCTAGCCTTGTTGGCTGGTTGCCTTTCTGGCTGATTGTCTTGTTGACTGGTTACCTTCTTCGCTGGTTGCCTTGTTGGCCTGATTGCCTTGTTGGCTGGTTGCCTTGTCCTTGCATACGGTGGCTGCGCCCGCAGTACGAGCGACAGTCAATAGCGAGCTGTTCCACCAAAACGACACGATGATAGCCTTTTTCTTTGCAGTTAACAGAAATAAAGACAATGCTAAAGTTGCTTGTGCCCCTTCTATTAGTAAACTTGAGAATTCCGGGTTTAATTTGACGAGGAACAGCATATTTGTTTAAAATAACACAACTATTATCCTACATGGCGACACTCGACGAACTACGAGAAAGTTGCCATGCCGAACACCGGCAACCTATTTTTGACGCCAAACGAGAAGCTTGCAGACACAAAATGTTTTCTATTTTTCACTTTTGCAATCTGATATGTTTTTGGAATTGCAGATCCCTTTTCGTGAATATTTAATGCCATCTCTAGTGAGAAGAGCTGCCTGATTTCAATACCTTTCCTTGCCTTTCCTGTTAAATTGATTGACGTCAGGACAGTGAAGTTTTCCCCGCCTGCTGAATCCTGATTGGTCAATTGAAATTTCAGGCCCGCCAGCCATATGCAAGGGTTGTCTGGTTGCCTTATTTTCCTGACTGCCTTGTTGTCTGGTTGCCTTGTGTGCCTGATTGCCTTGTTGTCTTGCTGCCCTGTTGACCTGATTGCCTTGTTGGCTGAGAGCCTTGTTAGCTCGTTGCCATGTTTGCCTGGTTCCCTTTTTGGCTGGTTCCCTTATTGGCCAGGTTGTCTGGGTTGGTTCGCTTTATTGGTTGGTTGCATTGGTTTCCCTACTGGTTGTTGGACTTAGTTGTGTTGGCTGGTTGGTTAATTGGTTGGAAGGTTGGTTGTTGGTTAGCTAGTTAGCCGATGGGCACGGTGAATCAGCGTGTATCAGCTCCACGCTAATTTGCTTGTCGCATTGGCTGACCTAGTTGGATGATCGGCTGTTTAGTTCAATTGACTGGTTGGCTGGCTGCATCGGTTCAATAGTTGTATTGGTTGGCTTATTGCCTGCATGGTTGCATTGATCGGGAAGAAAGTTTGGATGGCCTAGTTGGCTGGTTGTTGGTTGGTTTCGTCTCAATGTTAATTGGCTTGGCCATGGCTTTTCGCTGGGTAGCTCGCATGCTAGGTTGGGCTTCCTTTAATTTTTAATCGCATATCTTTCTAATCTGATGTTTTCCAGCCTAGGCAGCTTCATTGGCTATTTGACTTGTGGGAGTGACTGATCTGGTCTGTCGGGAGGCTGGCTCTTTGGTTTGGCTTCTTTGGCTAGTCAGCTAATAGGGTAGTTGGCCAATATAGTTTTAACAACTATAGACTGCCCGAAGCTCCAATTACTTGATTAACAGAATTATCTGTTGTCATATTATCATAGTATGATACTGATTATAACAAATTGGTTTTAGCCAATGGAGGAAGCATTACGGAAAGACGAGCATTTCGACTTTCTTGACATCCTTCTCGAAGCCAGGGTACGAAGTTTTTCTACTTTTTAAGAATATGTTTGCTCCGTTTGTATATAATGTTTATAAGGAACAAAATGAGCTTCGAGTGGTCGTTTCATAAACGTAAGTGACGTGAGTTTTGTTTATTTGTTGAAGTATAGTGTGCATGTAACTTAATTAGCAGCTCAAAACGTGTTGTAAGGTTTGGTTAAAATAGCACCGTTTGTTGAGTAATAGGAAAATTTCTAGCTCGCTGAATTGGTCCGGGTAAAGTTATTATAAGTATCGAAAGAAACCCTTGTGGATGGGAAAGTTTTTTGTCAACTTGTAGTTGATTAAGGTGAATAAAATAATAAACTTTATTGGGAATGAAGTTAAACAAAAAAACGAAAAACGAAAACAAACAAAAAAAAGAGAGAAGAAATAGAAGATAATAATTCCCAAAAGGGAAAACGCGGACAGGATGCGAGGCGCTTCCCAGAGTAATATATGTATAAAAATATAAGCTATTTACCATGACATATGATCTTTACAAGGCATATGATATTATAATATTTACAAGGCATATAATATCATTAAATAGAAACCCGCCATAGTGAGTTTTTAATATGACGTTTCAAACGTCAGCCTCTTGCTTTCAAGTTGATAAAGAGCTCTGAGTTGTTTCAAGCGTTTGTCATGATCAAGAAGTAGTCTGGATGGGTATCATTAATTTATTTTGATTTTGAGTTTATCTTTAGTTACTTTCTTATGGCATTTCTGTTGATATCGCATTTTTTGATATCGCATTTTACCTTCAGCGTGAGAACGGACAAGCTTTAACAGACGAGGAAATTCGAGCAGAAGTGAGAACTTTCATGTTTGCGGGTTTGGACACGGTGACGAGTGGTGAGGAATTCGTGAATCCCCTTTTCTTTTCTTGCCCCCTCTTGAATTATTACTGTAACCAGAAACGTATCCATAAGAACAAACGTTTTCTTCTTGTGTTTGCACTATGACCATTCTCACAAAGAAAACGAACTGTGTTAAAAAGGATGCAGTAGGCACTGTTCTTGTTTTCGTTTTTTATTTTTCCCTATGGTGGTCTCTTCTTTCTGTTATCCTTGAAAATGACATCGCTCACCCATTAAAAAAAATGCATTTATTTTTCTTATTTGCAGCGATTAGTTGGATTCTTTACTGCCTGGCACTACACCCTGAACACCAGCAAAGGTGTCGAGACGAAGTTGACTCCATACTTGAACAAGACAATGGCCTGCAAAAGTTAGCACTCAAAGCCTCATTTAGCGTTATTTGTCATTTGTATCATTCATTGATCAGGTTACTTTGGTAACCAGCTGAAGCGCCGAGAAACAGAGCTGCTTAAAATGACCGGTCACAGGTGCTGTCATCTTGGCTTGTACTCTGTATCCTGTGATCGAAACAAGAGCTACTTGGTCACCCCCTCCCGCACAAATGCTTCTATTTTGCTTGCCAACCCTCGTTACCGAGGTTTTTCCTTTCTAATTCATGCCTCTTTCACAAACTGTCCAAAAATTGCTTCACTGATCGTCAGATACGTGACGGTAAACCATTGGTAACCATCAAACAATTGGTCTCTCCCTGTCTTATTGCACATTGAGTGGATTATGGCTTTGTTCCTATTTAGAAAGTCAATTAATTTTGTTGCGTTATGATTCAAAAATGAATCCATTTATATATCCTTGCAGTGAGTTAGTCTACATGTTAATGGTCCAGCTAACTGCAGTGCAGTCATTGTTATCGATACTGTTTTATTCATAGAGCAGATCTGTACAATGTTCCTTACTTGAAGCTTTGCATCAACGAAGCAATGCGACTATACTCTCCTGTTCCAATTATCTGTCGCTCATCGGACAAGCATTACGATTTGCAAGGAAGAACTGTTCCTCCAGGTAAGACTAACCTCTTGCTTTTTTAAGTCAATCGTCATGCCACCTACAATGGTTTCTTAGACAGATTGAAAACAAGACCAGCTTTAGAGACTTGTTTACCTCCCAACAACACTCGACTAAATATAACTGTGATAGTAATATAAATTATAATTGGTAAATAGGCCATTTTCGAGTTACCTTGTGCCTCTGTTTCAAAAGACGAGTCCTCGTGTAAAACCTTTCATATGAAAGTTAGCTAGATTTGCATGAAAATGAACCTGTAGGCGGAACACGTTTTCGTATGAGTTGGTTTTTCACGCAGACTCGTTTTGACACAGAGGCAGAAGGCAGCTCGGAAATTCGCCTGTAGTATACCTTAATTCCAAAAAGATTGTAAATAAGAATAATTGTACTATTAGGTCCAGCGTCTAATAATTTCATGCCATTTACTTATATTTTGCCACAGGTACCTTTTTGTACGTCAATATCTTTGCTCTCCATCGTAATCCTTACGTCTGGGAAAATCCAGAGGTAGACAGAAAATAACTTGTACACTTATCAAATCATGACATATGATTCAGACACCGACATACTAAGCAGCCGACCAAGACTCGACTCCATTGTCGTCAAGTTTTCTTATTCCTATTTTTTTTTTTCTTTTTTTTTTTTTTTTTTTTTTTTTTTTTTTTATTGTTTCTACGTATCTGCTTTATATGTATGGTTTTAACGAGTTTCGTTAATTTATACAACTTTCAAGACAAATGGATAATACTTGTTGTGTTATTGCATGGTTTATTGTAGAACGTTTTTTGTTGTATACGTGGCTGTCTTTGGTTTTCACTCGGTACTCCTGATATATTATAACAAAACTGCTGAAAACGTTAACGATGGGAAAAGGTAATTTTAGATTCAAATAAAAACACACAAAAAACAGAAACGAGCAAAAATAAAAAGATAGAACGTTCAGCCGCATTCTGCAAGTAAGACCTTCTTTCAAAAAGTACGTCTGCGTATGGGCCAGCTGATCAGAGTTTGAAGACAATTATTATCAATATAGAATATATCGGATGAAAATTTATTAATCTCTACGTTGCTTTTCTTACAATACAACTTCAGGTTTTTGATCCCTTACGATTCAGTGAGGAAAACCATAAAGGACGACCCCCGCACGCGTTCATGCCATTTTCTGCAGGAGTGAGGTAAGGTCTACCATTCCATATAAGGTATATTACAGATATATTACTAACCAAATAGTGCTCAGGCAGCATTCTAACACTAAATGCAGCTCATCATTCCGTAGAGTTTCGGGGAGACCCGCAGTTTTGTTCCATAGTCATATTCGGCCGAGTTGTTCTTAATTGTTTGCATGTTCTATTCATGTAAGGTAAACTGAGGGACAGTGTCCCGACTAATTTTGGAGAGTTGTCGTCTTCCCATATTGTATTATACCGTGAAATGCCACCAAATGCTCTGCGGATCACACAATTATTTTAAATTCTGCTTAGGTATCTTGACATCTTAAGTATAACTAGATAATAAGAAAAGGTGGAAAGATCACCAGGCTCATTTTCAACGGTTTGTACTGTTGCCACAAGGTGTTCGCCAATTGCGTATTTCCTTGATGCTGTTACTGCAGCGGCTGCTGAACAAAAGCGGCAGTATTTTGATCTATCGGAGTAGACGGGCTGAAAGAGGGTGAAAGATGCTGAAAACTAATACGAAACGTTACCTAACTGAGACACGAAAATTGCATTGATTGAGTCTTTCGTACGCTGAAACATCTCTCCAAAATGTAGGCATTTTTTTTTCCTTTATTTCGCAGTGTTTTCTAATTAACTTTTGTCCATGATTTGACTTTGCAGGAACTGCATAGGACAAAACTTTGCAATGGCAGAAATAAAGACAACTCTGGCTATGATTCTTCATCGGTAAATTAATAAATCCATTTTGAAATGATAAAATTTTCTTACTAGAAACAATCAGAAATATTAAGTGTTAGATAATTCATCGACGTTAACTTAACGAACTGCGTATATGTGTCACATTCTGGCGTAACAATGCTACTTGGTAGACTGGCGAAAAGCAAAATTATGAAAGGAATGTGGATATGAAATCAATTGATGAATTTTGTTGTTGTTTTTTTTGCTTCAGGTTTGAGCTTACCGTGAGTCAAGATAAACTGGTGTCAATGGATGATCTGCTTACAGTGCTCGTTTTACGCAGTAAGACTGGAGTGAGAGTTAGCATTACGCCAAGAAACCACAATCATATTTCACAACCAGTACCTGGATAAGAGCATTTGAACGCTGACGGAATTCGCACTTGCTAATGAGGCTCGAAGGGCAGGCCATGGAATATTATACAGTAGCTCATAGAAACCTTGACGTGCTTTATAAAGTAAATACAGTATAATTCAGTGGAAAGAAACACAGACAAGGACGACGTACTTGTGAAACAATTGTTAACTGGAGAGAGATATACGGCCTGCGGGTAGATAATACTGTCTCGTCGTCAGGCAATTCTTCACGACCATAGGGATGTCTCAGTTAGAAAGCTATGAAAACGAATGTTGGCATGGAAAGTGCTATTGTTAGTTATTGTGTCAATATGACAGGGGAATTGAAAAGTGCTTCAGCGACAAAATATTCGTGCTGTGGTAATTATGTAGTGCTAACATATTCTCTTATCGCCCCAGTGAATTGGGCCTAATGACCTATTTATATCACATTAATTCAGGCCTTCTGAATCTTTCACTTAGTTGCATAGCAGGTCGCAAGTCACACCCAACTTCTACCAACCACCTCGCTCGTCGCCACGGATATCTTTCGCTCTAAATCTTGCAAACCAATTTTCTAAGTTTTGCCCGAGCAGTGATTAAGAGAGATTTAATGGAGTATAAGATATATATAAATATAGGGAGTAAGGCTTCAAACTTTTTACAATTTTAATGCATCGTATACAACAACAACAACAACAACAACGCGGTAAGTTGTTTTTGTTTTAGGTACTATTTATCTTATTTGCTTTTTTAAGTTGTATTTACCTTTTGGGGGTTTCTAATTATCATTACCTTAAATAAAGTTTTGGTTCAATGTTCGGTGGCAGAGCATGAGGAACTAAATCACAGTCGCTGTGAATATAACCGCGTGTCGCGTGTATTACGTTAGAGAGCAGGAACTGGCTCGTTGGTGGCTTGTGATCCTTATTATTACATAAAGACCGAGAAGGAGATACTAATTTCTTTTTCTTTAGTTAGGAAAAAAACTGCAAGACAATAATATAAAGATGCGAGCGAGGTTACCTCAACATATTTCTTAGTCTTGCGCAAATGTTACACGTCTCGTCAATAGCGACGTCGCAGAATTTTTCTTGAAGTACGACTTCCATTAAGAAAGTCATTTTAAAGCAGCAAAACAACAACAACAAAACAGACGGATATAGTCTAAAAATTTGTAATGCATGCGGTATTGAAACTAAATGCATGGTTAACGATGTTATCATAAAAGAATGACACTTGAGAATACTGATATTGAGAGTTTTATTCGTGTAATTATTATTCAGTTACGATACTTAAACTCTTAAATAGTATAGATTCCAAGGAAAACGACCGATTTTTTAAGTTTGAAAGACATGTTTCGACAGAACTTCTGTCATCTTCAGTTGAATGAATGATTACAAAGCAGGTTGAATAATAAGTAGGCAAAAATGCTAATTAAGACAAACAGTAACAACAGAACGTGAAAAGGTGTAAATTAACTGAAGATGACAGAAGTTCTGTCGAAACATGTCTTTTAAACTTAAAAAAATCGGTCGTTTTCCTTAGAATCTTTACATGTCTGCTGCTATCTAGACCTTTTAAATAGTATACTTTTTGAAGTCACCAGTAAAGTATCTTAAAGTGATGGTTTGTTGATCTTTCTTTCTCTTTTCTACGTGTAAAAATAATATATATGCTTGCAATTGCAAGTAAGAGAAACATATGCAATGTACTAAGGAGTGCTCACACGACAGCGTTTGAAATGTTACTGCTGAGTTCATCTTTTTCCTGAATGTGACACTCAAACTCAGTATTTGGCAAAGAAACCATGAAATGAAATGGCGCCCGTTAGAAACTGGCCTTATGCGTCAACAATAACGCCTAAAAGCAACCCCTTAAAACCGCATTAAAAAACATGAGCATAACTCTTACATATTTTCTGTTGAACATATCATTATTATATCACTTAGTGTGAACACTTCCTAGTGACAGTGCATCCGTTTTACTTCAATCCTTATTGTTACAGCTTACATACTGTACTTGACCACATCTACTAGACCGATAACACAACAATATTCTATTTAGCTTTGGCGGATCATAGACCTTTTTGAATTCGCTCCACTACCCTGATAACTCTATTGCCTTTTACTATAAATCTAGAAGTGAGTTAGCTGTTATGCTAATAATTGTGAAGAATAACAGATAACATATAATATTATCCTCTATTTTGAAAAAAAAAAGAAAGAAAGAAAGAAAGAAGTGGTCTGTTTTGGGAGATGCATTTTTGTGGCGGTTTCACTTTTTCGAAACACAAACAAATGTTGTTTTAATCTGCTTTTCATTATGACTATTTTTTAAGGCCGCAATCGTGCCAATTCTTCGCTGCAAAAACATGTCCTCTTTTTGCAGTAAAAACATCATATCAACTGTGACTTTGATATTTTCAAATTTTAGACATATATTGAAACATATGATACTTTTCACTGTTTGGTGAATTTTTCAAACTCGAAACATTTGGCGCAATCTTTGATTGATTGCGGTCTGACAGATTCTGTCAAATCCGGTCTTGAATAATGGCAAATAATATCTGATCCCGCTATAGTTTTGACTATTAGAATGGTCTTCACTTGAGCCTCGAAAGTAATTCGTACTTGGTCTGGTTTTATATTACCAATGTAAGTGATTGATTCTTAAAAAAGACGGCCACTGTGTTATTCAATCAGTTGTAAAAACAAAATTCATCCTGACTCGCTCGCACACGTTTCACGCGTTTTGTATTTGTGGTGAGTTTTGATCGGTTGGAAAACACATAAACAGAGAATCAAATATATACCCTTTTGCAACTTGCTTACGTTATAAATTTTATGATAAAATTCATTTACACACTTTACCAAACTCTTCTAATGAAAGTCTAGTTTTTCTTTTTTTGTCTTCACTCGCACTGGCCTGACGCTTCGCGCTCGTGCATGTATCACATCTGTGCTCTTCCTCGCTAAACAGCATGTTCTACAGACCGCCTGACCTCAAAACACCTACTATGGACTGCAGTGAGCTATGTTGGATCTCTTTTCTAGCTAGTTTGAGAAGAGCAGTTTTTTTTTTTTTGTTTTGTTTTGTAGTTCAGGTGCTACACATCATTCGACACTTTACTAAAATATAGCAAGGTTGTTTGAAATAATTTGATAGAATATGGGTTAAATTACCAATATTTTTTGGCGAAAATGAAATCACCTTCATTCGCAGTAAAGTTAAAATTTCTCTATTAGATTTGAAATCTATTGCTTATTTTCCCTTCGATTCAAAGACTAGTACCTTGACTATTTTAGTGAAGCTTAACTCGATATTTCTGTACGAACGTTTACTCTGGTGACGTGCGGTACAAGTGTGCAATAAGTACGCATGGATTTTGGGAAAACACTTCAAGCTCAGCCACGAAAAACGATCGTGCGTGAACTGCGTTCGCTTAAATCGTACTACAGCTAAGTTATCTACTGCATGCATCTGATGTATTATTTTATTCCAACCTTAGTAAAGCACTCCATTTTGCCTAGAGCAAAATTACAAGGTATGTGTTTAAAATGTCACCTATTCTAAAGGACAGAGCACTTACTCTCCTGAGTATGCGGAGTTTCCTCGGAATCCTGGGTAATATCCGCTCCATCGCTCCACTTGAACAGTTTCTTGTATTCGTCTCTGAAGGTCTTGTTCATTACACCATAAATAACAGGATTGATCACAGTGCTCAGCTGACCCAAAAATGTGTACATGACGTACATCTCGCGAGGAAGGTTCCAGCTCCCTTGACCAAACCCGATGAAATCCACGATCGCAATCGGTGTCCAGCAGATGAGAAATCCGCATACTGTGAGGAATAAGGTTTTCGTGACGTTGATGTCTTCAATAGTGATTTTCACCGTGGTCGGCTGGTCGCCTCGGCGTCTCATGCTATGAAGCCGCTTTTTGTGCTCTTTCAGGGCCTTAAAAACGTTGTAGTAACAAAATGAGAGTACGACCGTGGGAATGGCAACGAAGACGTACCCCAGCAAGGTGAAAAAGTCGACCTCGACGACTTGAAAGCAAAAGAACTTCCCTGCGTGATAAACGTAACGGTGATTGGAACACAGATAAGGCAGCGGCTCCATCAGTGAAAGAATCCAAATCCCCAAGATCATCCATCGAGTGCGTTTAGTGGTGAAAAGCTTTTGGTAGTGCTTTGGTCGTACGATCAAGAAGTACCGATTCACGGCAACCAAGGTTAACGTCAGAAGCGAGACACAGGAGAGCATGGCGACAACGTAACCTTGAAGCTGACAGACGAAATTTCCGTAGGTGCGCTTTCCCGCCACGAGAACTGTAAGGCATGGCGGCTGGCAAAGTATAGCCATTCCGATATCAGCTAACGCCAGCGAGACGATGAACAAATTGGGAATTGTTCGAAGATTTTTATTTTTGCACACCATCCATAGGACTAAGGAGTTTCCAACCAAAGCTGCCAGGATTAAGATAGCGCAGACCAACGCTTCAATGACCACCACCCCAGTTGGTCTTTCCGCAAGGAAAGTCACATACTTCTCCAGCGAGGGATGTCCTTTGCTATGCTCGGACATTTAGGTTCCAGTTCTTTCAAAAATTGATAATTGGCTCGAAACTAAAGAACAGCAAGCCCAAAGGGCGCTCGCAAAAATACTGTCGAAACTGAAACAGCAGGCCTAAATTAGGCGTGTTTTTCGGTGAATGCTTACCTTTCAAAATGAAATAAGCCCGACTGTTCGTTTTATGTTATTACTTCTGGAGCAGATGTCCAATTAATATCGATTATTCTTGTGTCATATGTATGTTAAAGAGTTGTCATTTTTCACAATGCTATCGGCGGAAGGCTTTATCTTTTTGTCGAGAACCAATTTGAGTTTTAACCACTGCTGTCACCTTCATTCAACGTAGATTGGATAGACATGTGGCCTTCACGAGATAAGAAGAGAATTTTTAGAACATATATTCCTTTATTTTGTTGAAAACAAAAGAGGAAGGTTTCAAAACTTCTACTCATCTTTGCTAATACTCACTGACTTTTGCAATGCTGTTGCATAATGTTGTGAAGACTGAATTGAAATGCCAGAAAAAAAAAAAATTCCAGGTTTGAATCACCGCATACGGACATAGTTATGCAAACTAGCTGTGTATATGTTTTTGCAATGCAAATTGGGGGCTCCATTAAAATTTTTAGAGGAGTCGGGTTACTTAAAAGCATTTCAAATATACAGCAAGTGTTGTTTACCTCGCTAGGACACTGATGTTCATTGCAAACGTTCACGTCGGTATTCAAAGACAGTATTTTAAAGTTTGGATGCCTTTTTGCCCAGACAATCTGACATTAAGCTGTATGTAGGCCAGTTGTGCATGTAATACAAGATTTTTACTGAGTGTCTAAAATATTTCAACTGTCGCTTTTTCGACACGAATTTCAATCGACAGCGTGTATGACATGTTTTCATTAACGAAGTCCAGAGTGAGCACGAGAAGCAAACAATTTTACAGCTTCATTAAAACTTATGAATAGGAACAACACGTTTCTATTAAAGACAAAAATGGTCAGTTCCGAAAGCTGTTTTGATTAAACATGAGTCTGAAATGTAAAGAGGAACACCAAAAAGCATACTTATTAGACTTAAGTGAAGAAGTTTACTAAATCGTATTGTGGTTTTCTACCGGTTGAAATGACTTCAGACTATCGTTTGCGGTTGGACTTGTTTGGTCAATCCCAGTCAAACATCCACTAGCCTATTTCCTAATTTGATACTCTCAATGCAAGACGAAAAAAACTTGGGATAAATCGAAATCAAAATAAAATCGATCTATAGATAAAAGTGATATGAAAGTTTTAAAGGTGACGGCACGATGCGATAGTAGCGGAAGAGGCCTTTTTGGTTTCAGCTGTCATACATTACCTAAATTCAAATTAAAGCAAAGGTAGTTTTATATTCGTTTCATGAATAAAGCATTCAAAGTGATTATAATTGGAAAATAAGACGCCTTATGAAGTAAAATAACACTGAGAATAAAAGGCCGCATCTGGAATTTGTGGTGGGATAAAATGAACGGTGGTTTATCCTACTTCTGAATTTGTCTAAAAAAAAACATTTTAAAAACCAGGTTTCTTTTCCAATATCTTTGCTAATTGGTACTCAGGAAAATGTACAATGAGTTATTTACCTTTGGTAATTTTTTTTGAGATCGTATCTGAAATGCTCTCACATTTATCTTATTATTAAGGTTACCTACAGATGGTCATTTAATACGATTTGGAGCAGTGTAACATTACCTTATATGGTTTCGTGATAGGTAACCCAACAATAAATGGTATAATCTTGCTCCAAAAAATATAATAAACACATGATAAAATTTTAAAAATGATTGGGGTCGATTTTTGGAAAAAATGGAATTGAAATGAAAGGCTTAGGTAATGGCTTACGTATATGAAAATCATTAAACTGAAGATTACTTTATATTATGCGTAATGTTTTTCTTACCATAAATTAAGAAATATTATTTCCCGATTTTATTTAAGTCTAATGCAAATACTTTGCGACAGTCAAATTTCCTATTATTTAGTACCGAGAAAGAAAATCATGTGAAAGCAACTAGACAGGTGCCACGGCAAATAGAATGTATGCTGTAGGGCCTGACTGCAGCCATGGAAAATAAATAGCTATGTTATCCTTATAGACTCCTAGATTTACTAGCTACTCGTGTGCAACGGATATGATTAAAATAAAAGACTGACAGTGTTGATATCTGGTAACTGGGTATGCCAAACCGGCTTCTGTAAAAAGTAAATATTTATTTCCTGCTCATCCATTTACATGTAATTTGAAAAACAAGAAAAAAAGAGAAGAAGCAAAACAAAAAACGGAAAAAGACAAAAAATGTAAAAGTAAACAAGACACACGTGTATTCATTTACTTCTTATGTTTATTGTTAATCCCCAAGGCGTTATTATTACTATATTATATTTTTATTTTTGTTTTCTTGCCATGCATTTTGTGGTAGATAACGCAAACGCCTTTTTGAATCCAATTAAATCATACAATCGCAGCCACGGCATGCATAAGACGCAAAAGTTTAAAATCAGGTCGGAAAGAAAAGAGAACATAAGAGGGTCTGGAATTGGCAGTGATTTGTTGTTTATCAGGATATCATTGCTAGTCTAAACAACTATCTTTTTTCGCTTTATTTGCAAAGCTGTTTTTAAATATTTCGTTTGCTAACCGCATATCTGACCAAACATATGGCCAAGGCCGTATAGCGTATGAGATAAAAGCGCCTTGGATTGGGAAAACGGATGTCTCTATTTAAATTCAACCTATCGTCTCGTAAAATCGACAATTTAGCACTTACTCTTTAGATGTAAACTCAGTAAAAGATAATAACAATCCATGGGATATTGGCACTTATATTTTTTACCTTTATTTTTCGGGGGGCTTTCAGCACATTTAAGCAGTGGTTTATCGGGAAAACAACCAAGGGCTATTCGTTTACGGTGGAAATGAAGACGGGAGATTTGACCTTTTGAATCTCCTTCCTGAATCTCATTTTTTTTTTTTTTTGCAATTCTTGGATCCATGCCGCGATACCTTTTTTGCAAGAATGGATACAGAAAAGAAACAAATTTACTGCAAACTCTCCAGAAAACTCTGACATTAATGAAAGAAAAGCTGTTATTTGGAGCGGTACAGGTGGAAAGTTTCATTAAATATCCGCAACGGACGTCTCGAGTACTAAACTCACAACGTTGATCTATGTGTTTAGACTGAGCCGATAAATGATGTGATGCATTTAGCATATTGTGCTAGCTAAAAGAGCTTTCGGATTGATTGGGTAATAAATGTCGATATCAGAAAACTGACAACTAGAAGTCCACCAATGAGATCTCAAGCAACGCTATTATTCGGTTCGCATATTCACTAGGGCGTTATCACGCTTCGCACATCGCAGATATGACATATATATCCTGATTATTGAAACGCACTGAATTGTATACGACGTTATTTTTGACGTTGAATCCCTAGTATGATAGAGCCATGTTTGACAACTGGATGGAGGAGTGTCCCTGCTGCTCAGTGTTTCTTAACATCCTCTCTTTCTCGTGCTTTGTTGTCACCATGTGGGCCGTCGGGGATAAAACAGAACGCGATGGCCTCGCGCCACGCGACATTGCGGCACTGCCAGCCGTTTTGTTTCTTCTGCTGTACGCATTTTACCTCTTGGAATGCTACCGCTCTGCGACGAGACGGTGTTTGAGTATAGTTAAGAAAGAATCCGCGATGACGTTCATCGACTCGATCAGAAGACGGCCGCCTGTGATTTTGTTCAAAGCAACTGGCTGGCATTACGAAAAGAAGCAAAGGGCGATTCCTTACAGAGATGGAAGAGGAAAACTGAGGGAACGAATCGAGACGTATCAGGAGAGAGTCGTTACTTTTGACGAAACAGAAGCTTTTAGGTAAGATCATTGGATAAAAATCTAGCTTTTAGCATTGTTTTTCTCCTACGAAGATACCACGTCGACATCTAAAATGGCTAATAACCTCGGGGCATAAAATGACACTTGAAAACAATCCGGAATGCGGTTTCTATCAAAGATTCGTTTAGTCGTCTTTCAGACAGACTTTGACATTAATCCAAAACAATTTTAAGTCTTGCCGAGCTTATCGGCTTTAGAAAGCGTTAATATGTAATTTATTTTAGAGGATAACATGCCAGACTTAAAGCAGCAAGAAAATGTATACGGTCATCAAAGGGAAACCTCTCGAAGTTAAGCAGCGAACGAAATGCATGATGCTAATGAGTTGATAAGTTTAGTCCTGATGTCATCTGACTCTACATTTTGATTGTGCATAAAAGAGAAAGGCCATGATCGATTACTCATGTTGTTTTGCACTTAGCATGTACAGCTCAGTTTCTTTAAATGAACTGTCAATATTACTTGTAATTCCTTTTCTATGCGAAAAGTCATAATGATAAGAGAAAAAAAAGTTCTAAAAAACATAAACAAAAATAGTTACAAAGAGGTGACGGGGGAGTGTAAAAAGAGACTATAAACTCTTTGGGAGATAATCTCACATTGGTTATTATGAATTTGAATTCCTTCCTCTTCCTGAAAATTGTGCATTAAAAAAAGCCCAAAACTATAGAGGATAGACAAAATAAAAAAAGAGATATTAAAAAGCAGAATAGAGATAGGACATAACCTCATAATATTGATAGAGATTTGAATAAATTGAACAGAACTTTATCAAGGCACTTACATACATAAAGTGTTCACACTGTTTTATAAAGAAGAAGAATTATTAACTCAAACCTTGCCCTTTAAAAAAGTAATAAATAAATAAATAAATAA
>Ga0126338_10001423_pt1 | contig 15468 bp, 9 predicted proteins | sample OrbCmetagenome_2_FD_92529 | JGI IMG/M metagenome (GOLD analysis project Ga0126338, IMG submission 92529) | Coral microbial communities from Petempiche,Puerto Morelos, Mexico - Orbicella C C metagenome | ecosystem: Host-associated > Invertebrates > Cnidaria > Coral | place: Petempiche,Puerto...
ATTAAGTTCGCCGGTACCCATTTATACACCTGGGTGGAGAGAGGCACTGTGAGAGTAAAGTGTCTTGCCCAAGAACACAACACAATGTCCCCAGCCAGGGCTCGAACCCGGACCGCTCGATCCAGAGATGAGCGCACTAACCATGAGGCCACCGCGCCTCCCACTTAAGTATTGAAACTTACCTTATTGTATATTGATTACCAGTATTTTTATTTGCTGTTTTTTAGTGACATTGTAATTTCTTGAAACAAATGGAAATGTTTTAAAAATTTGCTCAAATTTCATCTCTTGTTTCCAAAAAACTGATTTACCCAAATTTTGGTGGGCTGGAGCTCCCCCGGTCCATATGCCTATCAGTCTGTGGTCTGCGTTTTACACTCCAGAGTTCAAGCTACAATAGATCTTTAAGGGGCACATAGAAAATAACCCAAGTGATGGCTGATAAACTGATTGATTCTCCCTCCAGCTCATATGCTGTTTCCTTGATAAAAAGAGGGGAATATGGCATGAGATCAAAGACCTCTCTTCGACAAGCGACACAGGAATTTCTAATCAGTGACAAGCCAATTGAATTCAGTGTTAAAATTTGACAGTGACACGACAAGCACTAGAAAAGACAGCAACATTGTCCCTTTTGGACTTTTTGCCTATTTAAAAATTGTACTCTCTTGTAACAGGGACGGATCTAGGAGAAGGGTGCAGGGGGTGTGCACCTCCCTGAGATGAATCCTTCTTCTTCGTATTCACTTTTAACATTTGTATACCTCACCAGTCAGTTACGCCATTCCTCAGTGGTGCACCCCCTCCTAAGAAAAATCCTGGATCCGCCCCTGTGTAAAGTCTGTAAATGTCAGAAACTTGAGTGCTTTTCCATCAAATAAACTCTAAGAAAATCAACCTTGTAACGAGAGTGTCATATGACTGCATGCAGAAAAACGACAATGACATTTGCTTCTGCTGGTTAGACGGCATTGGTACACGAAAGAATGTGACATGACGACACAGCTACCCCCCTTGGAAGGCGTCTTTTTTATGGTTATAAGTGTAGACCCCTTATACCTGTGAAGGCTTGTTAGGGCATCACTGTAAAACGTAGGTTCTACGTTATTATTTTGCATTCATAATTTCCTTTCATTGCAGTTACTTTACACATAATCAATTTAAACAGATATCAAATGATGTGGTATTTATCAGTCCTGATGTTACACAGTTCTTGAAGCTTGGTGAAGGTGAGATTGGACTTCTCTCTGCTAATGATCATGAATGGTTTGGACAGTGTATTGTAGGATAGCCTATAGTGGATAAACATCCCATCCGAGAAGGGGGGGAGGGGCAGCTGTTATACTCCTAGTCACTTTGCATCACTGAAAAAACCGAAATAAGTAGTAGCAATTAAGTGCAAGGTCAGTCAGCTCAGTACATTTAGATTATCAAATTCTTTCAACTAATATTTCAGGAAATGTATGGAGATAGTAAGGAGAACTTAATAATAATAATAATAATAATAATAAAATATTTATATAGCGCCAATATCCTAAAAGTTCAAAAGCGCTTTACAGTTAGAAATATTAAAAACACTTAAGACTAATAAAGTAAAGAGAGAAATACTTTTGAGTACTGGTAAAAGGTAAAGTCTGCATGCGAGCCAAGTGGCCCATCAGACCGGAGCTTATCCTGGTTTCTGTAGCATGAAGCAACTAGGAGTATTTCTACTCCCCCTGGATGGGATGCTAGGAGTAGAACTATACTCACTCGAACTTGTATGTCAACAATGGGTTTTAAAGAGTTGTTGTACATCATCAAACAAATTCTCCCAAGTACTGTTAAAAATGTATTTAAAATTTTGTAGAGAATATTTGTATGTTGGTGTCAAAGTCTAAAGTGTAATAGATCTTTAAATCCTCCTAACTAGTGCCAAAAGAGATGTGTTGAAAACAGAAAGGAGAATTTGTATGTTGACATATAATTCCAACTAAAAAGGATGCAAGACTGCTGCATACTGAGAAAGCTCTTTGTTGAAAAGATCTCTTTATTTCCTGATTACACTCCTTTTGCACACAATGGTGAAACACTTGTTTTGATCTTTTTCAGACAGTCTTAAGAGCAAAATCCTGGTAGCTCAAAAACAGAAATATACTGCCAAAGACTATGCATTAACCTTTTTTTTTACAGGCATTGAAATCGGTATTTTTCTTGAGCCGCTGAATCTTCCAAACCAAAAATTGGTGTTCTTTGCAGTGAATGATAATGATTCCAAACTTTCAGCCGGAGGATCTCACTGGTAAGCATTGCTTAGCCCTTCAAGTCTCAAAACTAAAAGTACTATTAATGTATTCTCTTCAACTTTAGCACTGTATTTAGTCCGGGCTTATCAGTCTTTTTTCAAGCCTCTGAACTGATCATATCAGTGAGATGGCTTTGCTACTTTGAAGCTTTGCTACTTGAAAGCTTTGCTTGATTGTTGTTGTTGTTGTTGGGGCTAGGAATAATATGAGCTGAATGGCACTGTAAGAAAAAAAATATATAACTTGTTATTTTTCTCCTGTGCTGTTTTGTCTCTCAAGGAAGCAGATGAGAGAAAAATACCGGTAGATGAAGACAGTATTCCTCTTCTCTTATCAGTAACACCAACAATTTTATTTTTATTATTATCAGGAGCTTGCTGATGTACAATAAACAAACAAACAGTTTTCATCATTACGACTCATGCAATGCTTACAACACCTCAGCTGCAAGATCTCTTGCAAGAAATGTGGAACCTTTCTTGCATGGTAAGGTACTAGCATAGGATACCAGCATAGGCAGTAAAATCGACCCTTTTTGAGTCAAGAGATTTCTAGTGCTGTAGTTTACTTTAGCACAAGAGACCACTAGGATTTTGGCATTTCACCCTGAATGGGATGTTAATCCATTGTGGGTTAATACCCATTGCCTTGCAAGAATCAGACTGCTCAGTCATCAATGAATTCATAAACTGAACACTGCCACATAGATATCTTACTCAATATCAACGGATTGCCAATACAACAATTTTTGTCAAGTTTCACTTTGTGGAGCATTTTTCTGATAGGTTAAGTCTGCATATGAGCCCAGAAGCCCACTAGGCCAGCGCCTATCTCTGGTTTTAGTAGCATGAAGTGACTAAGAGTATTTCTACTCCCCCCTGGATGGGATGCTAGTCCGTTGCGGGTAACTTCCCATTTGCCTTTTGAGAATTGAACTGCCCAGTCGTCAACAAATTCATAAAATGAACATTACCAAGTTAGCATCGTACTCAATATTAAGGGATTGCCAACTACAACAATTTTTCTCAGGTTTATTTTTGTGGAGCAATTTATCAGTATTCAACTATTATTCTCCCACATAAACAGAGAATGTGTGAATAAAATATGACACACAATTTGGCTAGGCTTAAACAAAAGATTGTGCTAAAAAATTTAAATGATGGGTCGTTCTGTTTTTATTCTTACAGCTAAAGGAAGCCCAGCTTTTGTAGAAGGCAGGTGTCCTCAACAAACAAACAGTTACGTTTTTATTTCCTGCTCTTCTAATATTACATACATATTTGAATGTACAATCTAAAAATGGGTTTATTTAAGCTATTTGATTAATTTGCTGCATGGTAAATTCAGCTGTTTGCTGAATTTAGGGCAAGGTCAATCTGACTACAGTTGAAGCTCTCTTAACAGACGCTCTCATAAGCAGACAGCTCTACTTACGGCCGCCTTGTTTGAAACCCCGTTTAAGTCCCATACAAACTCTGTATTTTTTGCATTCTCGTAAGTGGACATTGCTGTAAGCGGCCATGGACACTTTCAGAGATTACCACTCAGACTTTTTCTTTGTTTTTAAGCTCCCGTAAGCAGACACCCCAAAGAAAATCCTATTAACAACCTCTGTATCTTGTTTTATCAATCAACTTCACATCGCCGTTCATCACAATGATTTTACAGTAACTACAATACCATATTTCAATGTTCGTTTTGTTGTCATCCATGTCTGGTTACATTGCGAAACAACACTTACATGCATAGGCTCCTGTAAGCAGCCATCTATCCCCTACACCTCTAGTGGCTGCTTACGAGAACCATTCTCATAAACGGCCAGCTCCAGTTATGGCCACTTTTTTCACGTTCTGAGGGTGTTCGCTTACGAGAGCTTCAACTGTGTTGAGGTGCAATTGTGATATAACAAATTTAATGAAACGACAAACTTCCTTACCTGAATTGTGACCCCCCAAAAAGCATCATGGTGTACTTCTCAGAAGATTATGGATTGAGTATGGTCAAGTAAAGCAAGAAAAGCACTTTTCCACTTACAGTACAACTATTCGAACCATGCCACTTGGAAAAGAGTTAACCAATCAGAATGTTACTTGAGAACAAAGGATAGCGATCTTTTTCTCAAATAACCGTGATAACATTGATGAATATGAACAGTAGATCTGAACAAAATTGAAAACCCAACAAAGTGCCAGGTGTTGCGAACCTCTTGGGAAACTTTGCCATTTGTTCATTGGTTAGTTTCAATCCTAAATTTGTACGCTTTTCAATGGTTACGCTTTAGTTGTTGCAAAATGAGTTTTCAAGCCATATTTTTGGAGCAAGATTTGTGACTATGACATCTGGTAATTCACCATCAAGGACTGAATCTTTAAAATTGTTTATAAGGCAGAGGAGTCCATGGTGTTTGTGATGCTCTCAGTTAATCTTTTGATTGGTTAGTTTTCCTCTAGGTGGCTAGGTTTGAGTAGTTGCACTGTTAAGCCCAATCAGGGCTTGGGCAGATTCTTGCTTTCCTTGTGGTTCATCTGTTGCTTCCTTTATGACCTTCTGAAAAAAAAGCTTTGAACAGTCTATTTAATGTGGTTTCAAACTCAACAGGTTATGACTGCGGTGTCTATGTCATTTGTGTTGCTGAGGAACTTTGCAAAAACTTCCTTGCCAGTAAGGAAACATCTCTGAGTGACACAGTAACAGCAGAAAATATTCAACAAAAGAGGAGAGCACTGAAGAAACTTATCCTTGACCTTGGGCAAACAAAGACCTGAGTAATGAATGCAAAGACAATCATGCTGATTGTCAAGATTGATCTTAACACCTTCTCCAGAAGAGTGTTGGAACAACAGCATCCTAGCTTGGGGAAGGCTGACGCAGGACTGTCGAACCCTAGAAAGATACTACAGAACTTGTGTCATTTTTAGAAAATTTAAATACTTTTTATGAAGGAAAAACATGAGCACATGCTAAGAACCATGTTTTTGGAAGGTGATCTCCTTGAAAATGTCAGAAATGTGAATGATAATTTATTAGGAAAATGGTAAAAAGGACTGGTTTTAAACAATGTGACTTCCAAGAATGTGTTGAATGCTATGAAATATCAGTTATATGGTCATGGTTATATACCCATCTTTCTGGTAAAAAGAAAAGAAAATTAATATTAAAAATAATATAATTAATATAAAAATTAAAAAAAACACAAACAAACAGAAATAAAAAAATATTTCAGTCATATCTGATTCCTAAGCCCACCCCAAATGCCTTGCAGTTTAACTTGCAGCTGTGTTGCAAAACAAAATTTTACTTGCTAAATTATGCATGTAACTGCTGCTCACTGAATCTTCAGTTATTTGATTATAAACATTCAGAATAATTAGGTTAGAAGGCAACATCATTATGCTCCTAACCTAATGCTTTTGGAAAAATATTCAACAGTCCTCTTGGACAATCTGTAAAAGTGAATACCACACATGTTCGCAGATGCTGTGATCATTTTGTTCTGGGCCTCTGGTATTTTGGACACTTTGTGACATTTTGTATAGATCAATAATGACCAGAACCTGAGACTTGGTAGCTTCCCCTGTGGCAGCCCCAGGGGTGGGGGTCTCCTATATAAAAACAACGGTGTTGTTCCTTGGAAATTTTGAAAAGAACCCCTAAGAGGTAACCAGATCCCGTTTTATAGGCGTGGCCCAAAATTGAAAATCACCCCTAAGAGCAACCTCTTCCCCCCACCTTTAAGGGAAAAGCCATGGGGACAAGGTTGCCCCGAGAGGTACCAATTCTAAAACAACACATTATCTACTGTGATATTTTTCTGGCTCAGTACCCTTTATTGCAAAAACTTCTGCACGTTGTGGACCTTTTAAAGGCTGGACTCCCTAAGAGGTACCAAAATAGAACCCCCTAAAAGGTACTACGAGCACCCCCGTTCTTTTTATATGGGACTGCCCTTGGGGTGGTAACCTGTTCCAGGCATAATTAATTGGTTCCTGGGGAACATTTGCTGCCCTTTGTGCTTCACCTCAACCAACAGAATGCCTGGAAGAGGCTAGCACATCACCGTGTCCAAGCATCCCAGCCCTGTAGTTTTAAAGTTTATCTGGTCCTGATCATTTTCACCCAAGGAATTTCATTTCTTAGGACCCATCCACTCTACGCTGGAGAAATTTGGAAACCCAACAATGTAATCAGATTTACCGGTCATTTTGGATTTGTGTTTGAGAAAAACTCGGTCAGGGAAATCGCGTAATTATCATGCTGTCATCGATTTCGAAAAGCTTCGTTTTCAAAATGTTTTCCGTCCCCACTAAACCGCAAAGCCGGTGTTTTCAAATTCCTCCGGTTTGAAGAGCGTTTTCGTAAAGTTTCGTGTTCGTGATGAATTAGTGTGAGCGGTAGGCCTAGACGTAGAAATATTAAAGGTTGCGTTTTCAAATTTCTCCGGCGTAGTGTGGACCGTGCTTTCGGGTATGTTTTCTAAATTTCTCTTGAGAGAGTGGGCCAAGCCTCTGCACCAGTTTAGATTAAAAACTGATTTTTCCATATCCTTCATCTGTATTGCCCTTGCACTAGTATTTACAAATGGTTAGGATTATAAAAAGTTGGGAGGGGTGTGGGTGGGGTGTGGGTGTGATATACCCATTGTTAGCGTTTGTAAGAGGTCTGGAAACTACTTCAATCTCTTTTCGACTTCCGTTTGCTTTATTTCCGGTATGTCCGGTAACTCAGCTGAAAGTCACGTGAAGACCTGAGTAAAATGGAGGAGAGCTCCATCTTTTAGTAGTGGGACAAATAGCTTAACTATGTCAGAATTACTCTTTAAAGTGATTATTATAGGTGATGCTACTGTTGGAAAAACAAGCTTTGTTCAACGTTACGTGCATAATCACCCGAGGAGGGAATATAAACCAACCGTAGGAGGTGAGGATATGTGTTTACATTTTCCAACCAACTGTCAAACTTGCGAGGTGATACGTATTTTAAACCAGACATTACGACTGAAACTAATCATTTGTTCTGGCATAAATCCCCGTAACATTTCAAAATTCCAATGATCTTTATGAGTTCGTTCTTCAACGACGTCATGGCAGCAAATAAGGATTTTTTCAACATGTAGACATTTTACCGGTAAATAATCTTTCAGTTTCTATGCATTTTCATGTTTCTTCATCCTCTGGTCTTGTAGATTGATCAGCAATCAATTATCGTGGTATTCAAAGTAACGCTGCAGGTTCATAAATTAAAATATTATATTTGTCAAAAGAGAAATCAAATGAATGCATGCCTTGAACTGTGAACACTTCACATTTTTTTTGCACACCTCTTTGTGGTGACCCAGAATGAGGGTTCTTGTGATTACATAACCATTTATACAATGTAAAAATGCAAGTTCTTATGTTAATATGGAAAGCCTACATGAACTCTAATTGGTCACCAAGAAGATGTGCCATAAATGAATTCAAATGTCAGGTGTTCATGGTCCAGTGTCCAAACTGTAACAAAATCCATTTCCAAGTTGCATTTAGCCTGTTTTTCAAAACGAGTCTAGGTGCGAAACCATTCACATGAAAATGTGTTCAGCCTACAGGTTCATTTTCATGCAAATCAAATTTATTCTTTATGAAAGGTTGTGCATGAGGTTTCATTTTGAAACAGACGCATAAGATACTGTAACTTGGAAATAGCCTATTGATTCATACTGTTTTTGCATTATCAAATTATATGATGCACAAAAGAAGTTTGGAGAGCACAAAAGAAGTGTAAGAGTTGATGCTCATTTCATTTCAACTTGCCTCATGGGCTACATGTACTACTAAAATTATACATGCACTGCAAAACTAATAAGAATATACTGCAGTGATACTCATAGGATTGTATAGATATTAAATAAATAATAACATGTTGTATCTTTACAGTGGATTTTGCTTTAAAAGTCATAAGATTGTCAGATGACACTACTGTAAGGCTTCAGGTGGGTAGATTAACTTACTGTGTCAAGGGAAAGGAAGCTATGGTTACTGGATTATGACAGGGATTGCCTTAAATTTAATTTGTGAAGCACATAGAGAAGTGAAAATCATGCCAAAGTCAACAAAGAAACTGATCTCCCATGTCAGCCTCTTGAGGACTTATGAATAGAGTGGGTAAGTTTTTAGACAAACTGTGGTGCTGCATCAGTGGGGAGTATAACAAGATAATTTGGTTTTATCAACTGGGTTGATAATGTGAATTGAATCTCTTTATGGTGGCCAATTCACATTATCAACCTAGTTGATAAAACCAAATTATCTTGAGGACTTAACTGAGTGAGATGTAGGAGATGTTTTTATCTGATCTTGGAAATATGTCTGAAAATCATCCTCTGCAATGAGCCACAAAGTCTCATTCTAGTGTGTTTCTCTATGTCGTGGAGTCTAAAATCACTTTAAAGCCCTGGTCTTGGATTTTCAAACAAGATTCTCGGCACCCCAGTGAGTCCAGGATTTTACCATTGGTTATGTCTTGTGGGCCTGGGTAATGCTCATAGGGTGGAATTAACACTACAGACCACATAAATTAGACAAACTATGCCATCTGTTGGACAGTGGTTTTTGTGAAAGATATTGTTATCCAACCTTAAATTTTATTAATACCTACTTGTATTTTAGAATGTTAACTAAGTATGAAATTTTCATCTTAGTTACATGACAAATATCTTATTACTCCTGGATATTTATAATTGCATATTCAGAGTGGGATCATGATTTATTAGTAGTAGTCTCAGAGCACTAGATAAATTTGTCTTATTAACTTCAAGGTGATATTTAAATCGTGTTGTTAGGTGAGTGGTAAAGAATTTCTATATGCTTTAGTGTAATCACACTTGCAGGTTAGGATTATTTCCTAATTGACATACTAATTTAACTTTCTTTATCTTGTTTCATGTTGTTGTGGTGTATGGTGAAAGTTATGGGACATTGCTGGTAGGTTGAGTGTGTAATTATTTTATAGTGAAACCTCCACTCAAGGCCACCTCTCTACAATAGCCACTTTATTATGTCCTGGCGGACAGTCCATACATTCACTCTTATTTTAACCTCCCTATAATGGCGACCTCTCCACATCATCAGTGGCCACTGAAGTGCATCCCAACTGCCAATTGAAAATAACTCCCTTGACAAAGGCCAGTTAACCAACAATCAACAAATGGTAAACACCAAACAAAGGAAATCAACGGTTGTGAATATAGGGGCATATCTTCTGCATTTCTCAACTCTTTTTCTCATTGAAAGCTTTACTTTGACTCCATTCCAGGTCAGGAAAGATTTACATCCATGACAAGAGTTTACTACAAAGGAGCTGCAGCCTGCGTTATCATGTTCGATCTCACTAGTCAACAGACATTTAATAGTACAATCAAATGGAAGAGAGATCTGGATAAAAAATGCACACTACCCAATGGAAAGACGATCCCATGTATTTTAGTAGGAAATAAAGTAAGTTAGAAACTCTTTTTTATATAGCAGACTGCTGTACCTTCTGGGAATGGTACTCAAAATAGAATTTAAAATTAAAATCTGACCTTATCCTAAGGCTTCTATGCCAACTGGATTATCCATGTCAGTCTTCCTGAATACAGACCAAGACTCCTGGTCTTGTGTTTGAATCACCAAATCTCCCAGATACTTAAGAGAAGTGCCTATAAATACATTCTCACACTTGTCTTGGCTGATTTTTGGGGGATGTTGAACATTTTGGAATTTTTGGACGCATTTTTGTGGTTGAATTGATTAAGGTACACTTCTTAGGGTTGAGAATCTCTAGGGAAAATTGGTGATCTTCTGGATTTTAGTTGTTTAGGTTGGCATCTCTACTAAGGGTCAGAGTAGAACTTTAATGAACAGGACTTACTAGCACTTAGGAGGAATTGACAAGGAGAAGTACTGTTGACGCTGCCCTTTGGGGAGGGGGCTGTAACAGGGAACCCATGGCATTTGACCAGACTAACCTTAAGGCCATTTCACCCAACCATATTTACTCTCAAGATTATTGATTCCTTTTTTTTTGCTTCATGCTCGCTGGAATAAAGACCAAACAGGAAGTATGCTAACCTTAGTCAATGGGTGGAGAGGAAAGCCCTGTAAAAGTCATTATCAATAACTGTCTTGCCCAAGAATACAATCATTATGATCCCAGACAAAGCAAAAACCCAGAAATTCCAAAATCCCAGTAAGGGATTACATGTATCTCAACATTAAACACTGTTTCTTTCTTTGTCAGAGTGACTTAGCAACAAGGCCTGTTGAAAAAGAGGCAATTGACAGAATGTGCCGAGAGAATGCGTTCCTAGGTTGGACAGAAATGTCTGTCAAGGAAGATATTAATGTCACAGAAACAATGGAGTAAGAACTTATTTAAATGTTCAATTTTATTTGAGGGATAATGAATTCCAAAGTGATATAATGTCTGGTGTTATTTAGTATTAATAAATCTTGTTTATGATGTATTGATGATCGCTTCAAGCGTCAAACTCAAGTAACTGTAGTTTCTATCTTAATGTGTATTTCACTCTTCATGTCAGTATTTGTATTGAGCACTCCTATGATTGTGTGAAACCACTTCTATTTTTCTTTGTTTATACACAAATATGTACAATCATGTTGATAAATGTACAGATAGTTGCTGGTCTTTAAAAGTGGCAAAGAGAAGCTCCAATACTTTGTCAGACATCATTTTTACAAGCACACAGCACTCTAAACAGGTTTTGCACAATTATTTATTGCAAAATTGTGAATTTACGGCCAAATTACAAATAATGTTATCAACATGTAGATATGAAGATTCTGAGATAGCTATGTGTAGTTGTACCTCCCCCTCCAGTGAGAAAAAACATTTTTCTTAGGGGATGGGTGCACCTACATTCAGGCTATTGTGAGAGAGTGTTATATATGTTGTTCCAGAAAATATACATACCCCTCCCATGGAAGGCTTAGTTTGACTTCCCCCCCCCTGGAAATTCCATTATAGCTTCATACTTTTCTTTAAAAATTTTGGTTTTTGAAACCCCACTTCCCCTTGGAATTTCCGTTAGAGGAGAAGGTCACTCCAAAAAAAGTACTTTTTATGTCAATGCTAAGAACAAACTCACACAAAATCTAACCACTCACTCAAAGTTTGAGCCTCTAAAGTGCAGGGTTTCATCTCCAAGGAAACCCAAAATTTGACATTGTTGCTGCCATTTTGAACAGTACTCAGTAGCCACGCTGTGTTTTCGTAATGTTATTCTGTCCAAGGGTTTTTGTCCAGGGCTTCCGACGAGCCTTTTAACTATCAATTTAGGTTATGGCTGCTTGATTATTTTGAACCAAATGTGCTCCAAACCCCAAAAATGATAGCAGCCAAGATAGTGCCAAGTGAATAATCGCTTGAAAAAAATACATTTTGCTGACCTTGTGAGGGGTGCCAAGTTGGTTGTAGGTTTCTCTGCTTCCCACCAATTTTGAGTTGGACAGAATGACATCACATAAACTTGGTCTGGCTGCCAAGTACAGTTTCAAAATGGCATCCTCCAAAGTTGAATTTTGGGCTTCTTTCGAGGCAAATTTCTTCAGGATAGCAGGCACATTGGAGGCTGAAACTTTGGTGAGTGGAAAAACCCAATGTTTACTTGCTATAGGTGGAGAGAAAAAAGTAAGCTTTTTTGAGTGACCTTTTGCAAAATCTGTGGGACTGTGAAAGTATGTGAAAACAAATTTTGCAAGATGTATATTTCTTGAAGGACCATGCTATTCACCACCCAGGAGCTATATATCACTGTAAATGGCTAGCACGGCAACAAAATCTTCACTTCTACTTATCATTGGTTGATAGCACATGATTAAATGTTATGCTATTGTTTGTTTTCAGCTACTTATTAACAGAACTGATGGACAACTACAGAAAAGATGAAGAAAAAGATGTACAAAACAAAACAGGGGCTGAGCAAGGAGGATTTATTGAACTCACCAGCCACAAGACAGCAAAAGAAAATACTGGCAAATTGTCCTGTTGTTCAAGTTCATAGGATGATGAAAAACCTCTCTCAGTGTCCAGTTTGCTTTGTTGACAGTTCAGTTCTCCTTTCTGACCTCCATTTATTAATTCTGTGTAACAATTATATTATGAGCTCAAGATTTCTATCATGTGTAGAGATTGAGAGCAAATTAGCTAATTGTTTTAGTATAAATCTACTAGTCGTTTCAAAACTTTATTTAAATTCTCTTCACAGACACTTTGAAAATGTAAGGAAGCGGCCCCAACATTAAGCTACTCATTATCTACAACAATAGATAGTGTAAGTAGTTAGCCAATCAGAGAACAGCATTCGTGATAGAATGCTAGTATAAGATTGATACTAATTAGTTGGTAGAATTTGATGGTTTAAATGGAAAATCAACCCTTTGGCCCAATGATATACATATTAGCCTAAAAGATCTCATTACGGGTCGTCTCCATACACTTCTTATTTTTAATAGTCCTAATTGGAAGATTTTAAGGAATATATGTATCAACGCCCTAGCTCTGTTTTCCTCTACAAATTCTCCTTACAGGTCTCCATTCATTCCTTATAGTGCTAGTTGAGAGAATATAATGATGTAGTAACCTTTTAAGCCCCTAAAGTCAGCATAAAAATTCTCTCTGTTACTTCTGTCTCCTTTAGAGTGAGCTAAAAAAAAGACCTTCACAGAAGAGGATGCCTAATAATTGTTTAGGGGGAGAGGTCATGGAAGAAATTAGGATAAAAATTAAAATGTATTATTATAAAGTACAAATTACTTGTTTATAAACCCAGGGGGGTGGGGGAGGTTACTCCCAGATAAATTGGGCGAGGGTGTGTGGCCCACGTCCCAAAATCCTTACCCTATTTAAGACCAAAATCAGTGATTTTCCCTACCTTATTTAGAACCTGACAAAAATTTTGATACCCTATCGAAGACCAGACTCTTAGATCAATACCCTCTTTCAAACCTGTCTCATAATTAGTTACTTAAACCAGACCAGTGTTAAAGACATTGTGAAGGGCTTTTGTTGATGGTCTTATTATTGAAAATGACAGAAAAGTAGCTTCTTCTGTAAAAAGCAAATTCAAAACATGAGTGCAAAACCATACCCTATTTGAGACTAGAATGACCAAAATTGATACCCTATTTATGACCAAAATGTCTAAAACACCATTCCCATTGGGGCTGCACATGCCTATATAACCCATATAAAAGAGTACTCCCCCAATTGGGTTTCAAACTAAGGAAATTTTGGTATTCACAAGCAAACGTTTCACCCCCAATCATGTAGATAATTTTCTTGCTTTTGTTGTATCTATTTGCCTTGTTACACCTACATGTACTGTACATGTATGCTCAATTTTGCCTGGCCTTACTTGAGGGAATTACAAAGATTCTCTTTTGGAATGCTCATATATTTGTTATCCCAAGTGAGAGATAAATAATTCTTAAATTCAGGCCAAAATATTTGGGGGGCTTCTTTATTTGATCAAGTAAGCAGGCTGGCTCTAGACAAGATCACTAGATGTCAGAAGATTAGATAGGCATTTTGGCAGGCAATTTGTTCAATTTGTCATACAAAACTTACATGTGATAGCAAAACAAGGTCTACATGGAAATTCTCTATAGTTATGTACACATTGAAAGCAACCGACGGTTGATTAATTTAGAACTTTCATCTAGATAAGTGCAAGACCAGGGGTGCTTTCCATTTGGCCAGAAATTCTGGATCTTTCAACATGGGGGCAAATTGTATGGAAATTTCCTGGGAAGGTTTCTGGAAATCCAAGAATTGTTGAATTTCCAAAATGTTAACCATTTAACTGAAAATTCTGGAAATTGCAGAAGCAAAATCAAGTGGGACAGAAATGGAAAGGAATGTTTGGAAAAGTTTGGTATACCTTCTGAGGTTTTCTCACTTTCGGGAAATTCTAGAAAATTTTGTTCGCGAATACACCACTGGAAATGTCCAGAAATTCAACTAGAATTTTTGATCGAATAGAAAGTGCCCAGAGTTTGAATTATCCATAAGCTTGACAAGCCTACCCTACATGTGTTGCCTCCGTTTAAATATAATTGATTACCAAATTATGTCATATAAGACTACAAGATACATGTAGTGTAGTATCTGATTGGCTATTGTCCGAACATGATTGACAAGTTCCAATCATATTTAGAGACTCTCTCCCAGCATGTTAGCTTGCTGTCATTGAGGGCTACAACCCATAACACCTGTTAATGGCTGAGTATGCTTGGTATGCCCTTGATGATAAATGGGTGAACTTGCCTTTGGATATAATTCACCCACAAAGTAACAAGTGTGTTTTAGGTGTGAAGATCACAGCAACAGGTGACTTAAGACTTAATGGCTGTACTGAGTATGGAGTTTTTTTACTTAATTTGTTCAAGTTGTTATGTTTCCTTTGTATGGGTCAAGAACTGAGTGTACAACAAGAAATATTTATTTTTTAATCTAAAATTAAAAAACATTTATAGAGAGAAGTGTATAAGAAACAATTATATGTAGATTTTATTTTTATGAAATAACAAAAGAATCAGGGTTTTTAATAAAAATCTGCATCATGTTATATAATGTGATCATTTACTAGCTTATTACCAGAAGATTATAGAAAGCTGTTTATAACAAACTTTTGTACAAAAAGGAAAGACCAAAACATGCGCTGTGCTATTTCCAGAACAAAAAAGACAAATTTTCATTGTCTAATATATGCATATTAATTTGTCATAATTTGTACTATCCAGCGTCATACTTAGCTAGTTTGTCCTAAGGTCATTAGTTTTTCCAGGGGGGAACTCCCACATAAAAAAGGACAGGGATGCTTGCCAGAAATTTTGAAAAGAACCCCCAAGAAGTACCACATTCCTGTTTTGTGGGCGTGGCTTGAAATGTTTTCACCCCTAGGAGGTACCAATTCTAAAACAACACATCATCTCCTAATAGGTACCAGAAAAGCTCCCACTGTGGACCTTTTGAGGCTGAATACCTTAGGAGGTACCAAAACCCCAGGGGGAGGGGGCACTAACATATATGGGCTATATAGGTATGTGCCGCTGTGAAGGGTATGGTTTTCAAGCAGTTTACTCTAGGATAGGGTATATAAATCAGAGCGTCTGGGTCTAGAATAGGGTATCATTTTTCCTACAAC
>Ga0126338_10001424_pt1 | contig 15464 bp, 8 predicted proteins | sample OrbCmetagenome_2_FD_92529 | JGI IMG/M metagenome (GOLD analysis project Ga0126338, IMG submission 92529) | Coral microbial communities from Petempiche,Puerto Morelos, Mexico - Orbicella C C metagenome | ecosystem: Host-associated > Invertebrates > Cnidaria > Coral | place: Petempiche,Puerto...
ATAGATTCCATGTTGCCGTGCGTCTGTTCAGTAATAAATCACAGAAGACGCCAAAATGTGGTAAGAACATCAGTGACACACTCGGCTATCGCCTCGTGTGCCACTTTTTTGTTCTTACCACATTTTGACGTCATCTATGATCTATTACTGAACAGACATACGGCAACATGGAATCTATTTGTTAAATAGATAGTGGATAGCGTAGCCAATCAGAGAACGGCTTTCGTGATAGAACGGTAGTAGATTTATACTAAATTATAATATTCTATAAATGATAATTAGGTAATATTATATATACATAATTATTTAGCCAGGTAGTATTTTTAACCTTGTACTTCTACTTTTCCCCGGAGATATTAGTCTACTACTCTGTAAATCCGAGATTAAATAAAGTGTATGTATGTATGCACGTATGTATGTAAATTTTGTTCAACATGACACAACTATTATCCCATCTGGCGACAGCGATCGAAGAGTGAGTTGGAGCCAAAAGATGAGCCCTCTGATTCTGTATTTATAGTGTCCGCCCCTGTCATCACAAAACATGAATTACCTTTTCTTTCCGGGAAACGATAAACTTGATTGGCCCAGGGTCCTCCTTTACCATCGCTTTTACAATCTTTTGATTCACCATATTTGTTGTATGTTTTATGAGCGCTGGCACTGGTGACACACATACCACCATCTTGAATCCCAAACATCTTGTACCCTTTTAGCTTTGCAAATACAGCGCATTTTTGGATTGCTTGTTGTCTTGTTTTGTAATCATTGTCTAGTAGGGTTGCACTTGGAAAATTGTTATGATATCCATCCACTCCTCCAATGCCTGAGTCTTTGAAGCATCCAACAGACTCGTACTCCATATATGGTAGCAGGACTGCAAGACAGAAAACAAATCAGCCATTAATTTCCAGGGTTTTATCCCAGGCCGGCATAACGATCACTGTGTGCAGTTTTACTACTAAAAAAGATGCGACTTAGACTCTAACTAATTTACTACCATAACCATTTAGCTTCATTGATTGAAGTATGCGTTACACTATTAGTTAACTTGAATGTAACGAGAGGCTCAAAGCTTTTGTTGTATTAGAAGTTCTATTCGGCTATTTCCGCCAGGCAAAGATTACGGTCCTCAAACGTAACCTTTTTGGGATAAAATAGATATTAGGAAACACCATTTAGACGAAATATACCTCTGAATGCGATACAAATTTGAATTCATGGCTTGCTTGATTTTATACAACTAACAACTTTCTTTTTGAATGACATGGGAACCTCTTAGGAAATGAAGATGACCAAAGCTGGTTAGAATGAATACGGAATGTGCACCAGTTTATTTTCAGTTAGTTTGCACCATTCCCTCATGTAGGTAGTTTGCCTCATCAATTTTATTTTAAAATTTATCTTATAGAATATTTTTCTTTCTTGATTTAATTCAGTTTTCAGATAGCTTTGGCTTGGTACGTTCAAACAGTTATTCATGGTTATTCAGAATATAACCATCTGTCATACCGTCAACGCTGTTATATTCAGAATTATACACTTTGTTGTTAGCCCCCATTGCTGAGCACTCAGTCTCGCCGTGGCCAAACTTGGCAAAACTCTTTGCGGTATCGGCGCCACTGGAGCACTGCCCATCGGACATAAAAACATACACTTTATGTTCTCGCTTCTTAGCAGCGAGAGCACACTTCCTAGCGGCATCTTGTCTTGTGGTGTAGTCGCCATCTAGCACAGGGTCCTGTCCTTCTAGGCTAGGGATGTCACGAACTTGTGAGTCCTTGAAACATCCAAGCTTTTGATCATCATAATACATGTGAATAAACGGCGAAAGAATGTCTGTGAATGACGAAACGACAAGAGTATAATTAATGTTGAGAAAGATAAGTTAAAAACATTGGTTTTATTCATCAATCATTAAAAACAAAATTCAAAAAAATAAATATGATAGGTAACAGAGAATCAGCCCGTCAGCTGTCAGTTTACAATATCCTTGTCACCGTACCTTCCATGGTTCCTGTCAGATTGTAAACATGGTTAGCCCCGACTCCTCCTTTTCCGTCATTCTTACAATCCTGTGATTTACCGTACTTGCCATACACCTTGTGTGCATTGGGGCTACCAACACACATGCCGCCACCTTGAATTGCAAACATTTTATATCCCCGTGTCAAGGCTGCCACAGCGCACTTCTGAATAGCATGATTTCTCAGTGAATAATCATCTTTGAGAAGAGCGTCGGTTGTTTCCATGGATGGAATAGCTCCTGCACGTTTATCTCTGTAACAGCCAAGTGATTCGTACTTAACAGAGGACAGAAAATCTGAAGAGAAGGGTTGGTATCTTGTATTAGTAGGGACGGGCATGCATAAATTCACGTTCCTAAATGATGGCATAAACGAAAGAAGCAGCGCATTATCAAAAACGCCAAATGGAACAGCATTCTGGAAAAGAGGACAATCCCGCAAGGTACACCCAATTTTTTTTGAAAATTTCTTACCGGGAAAATCTCTGTTCCATTTTATTTCCCTCCTGGAATTTCTGCCATTTGCCCCCGTCTTGCAGGGACCAGAATTTTAAGCTGATTGGAAAGCGCCTGAAGCATCAATGTGCTGTTACGTGTTTTTCCCGTCAAGTGTAGTCGTACTTTGTATTGACATATTAATTTGTATTCCGGATAATTAGGTCTTTTATTATGGGCTTCACCCAGCCACCGTAAGTATATTGCCTCCATCCAAAGCTCTTTATCAATTCAATTGTATTGTCAGCCTAAAATCCAAGACAAGCGCGCACGATGAAGTTTTAAATTTTCAAACTTTTCAAGTTAGTTCTTAATTTGCTCTATGAGCAATCTAATTAATAGGTTGTATGACAGATCCCAAACAAATCTGAAAATACGTGAATTCAAAGAATTTCCATGTAGTCTTATGACATGTGCTAATCTACCTTCCATTGATGTAAAAGCGTGCACTTCAGTGGCCCAAGGTCCTCCTTTTCCCTCACTTTTGCAATCTCGGGAGATTCCATATTTGTTAAAATCTTTCAGCGTGGGACTACCAACACACATACCACCATCTTCGATACCCACAATTGGATATCCACGACCTCTCCCAACCAGCAAGCATTTCTCGATTGCATTTTTTCTTGTGGTATAGTTGCCGTCAAGAAGGTGGTCTTTTCCTTCAAGGATTTCCATGGCTCGCACAGGTAGGTCTTTGTAACATCCCCGACGAATTCCAGATTCAGTGCGATCCGCTAGAGCTGTAATGCAAAATATATTGGAAAAATGAACACTGGGTCTGGCAAGCACGTGCGTCAATTTACGTCATGCGAATTCGTCAGATCTGTCTTTTTAGCCTGAATTTGGCACTCTTTCGGTAAATAAAACACAGTATTTACCCGGTATAGGCATGAGATCTAATTTGGCTATCTAAATAAGGGCCAAGTCTAATTTTCGTGCGCTAATATGGACCCTCAGACTGAAATGTGCCCCCTAAAAGAGTCTCCGATACCAGGATGTTTTGTCTATAATTGTACGTAAATAGCTAAACGAGAGGCTCGATCAATTTGTGGTCTCCAGAGCTAATCGTTTGAAGATACCGAGTACTGTGTCTTTGTGTCCGAATTTAATCAAATAGCATATTTTATCACACCACGCCGAAATATCATGAGCTTTTAGCTCCCTTTTTTTTTTCCAGTGGTGTGGTTTGGACAGTCTTATGTAAAACTGCTTTCAGAAAGGAAATATACGTCTGACATACCTCTCGTTCAAAACAGTAACAGAGACTGTCCTTACTTAATAAGACAAGAACTCTAGAATCACTCTCCACATATATTCATAGTTGCTCCATAACATACCTTGAATACCCCCAGTAACATAGACATGATGTGCCCCTGGTGCACCTTTTCCATCGCTTTTACAATCCTGTGAGATTCCAAACTTGTTGAAAGTTGGGGGGTGTAATCCACTGACAAGACATGAGCCACCATCATGAATAGCGAAAACATCATATCGGTTTTTCATGGCCACCAGTGCGCATTTCTCAATTGCATCTGTTCTTAGCTTGTAGTCACCGTCTAGAACATCCAGGTCTGTTCCTTCCAGAACAGTCATCTCCATGTTGTATTTGTAACATCCAAGTGATTTGTACTCAATTGCAGAATAGAGATCTACAAGGCATGCATCAATATGGTGATTAAATTATTCTGGTGTATTTAGTTTCCTTTTACAGCTACCCTAAACTATTAAAGTGTTTCTAAACAATCTTTAATATCACCCTGTACAGGTTTCTCACGAGTTCGTACTGTAATGCTTGACGAGCCAAAAAGATTCCTTCTAGGATGCAACTGAGATTTCGGAAATGTTAAAATTAGTTGCCAGAGGTGAACTTAGCCCTTGACCTGTTGGTGATAAGAAAAAGACCTTGAAAATTACTCGGGAGACGAAATTACGCAACTGTATTGATCTGAGTGTCCTCAAACAATTATATTATACTCTAATTTACCTCAGTTGAATCATGATTGAGTCATAAGCTGGGGAGCTGTTTACAAAACAAAACTCACAAGAATATACAGACTATGCAAAACCCATGCGTACGGGGTATATTCTTCGCTCATAGGAAGACAAATGCCGAAATTTACTATACTTTACTTGAAATTTTAGATCTAAATAATATTTACAAGATGAAGATTGCACTCTTTGCTCATAACATCAAAATGATAGAAAGAGTATTCCAGCTGTTTTTTTTCCTGGTGCTCTTACACCAATGTCAGAAATCCATCACCACAACACCAGGTATGCATCAATCAAAACTTCAAATCTATAGGCCAAAAACATCAACTAGATGTTGACAATCAGCATTCCAATATTGTGCATCAAAAATTTGGGAATCAGTTCCTCTCGGCCTAAAAAACTGAAGATATAATTCCTATAAAAAGTAGTACAAGCAGCACCTCATAATCAATGTATAATTATGATAAAGCAGGCCTAAGAAAATACGCGCGATAATTTGTTAAAATCGTGTTTCTATTAAACAATTAGATTACTCGCTCTCGATTTCTATCGCGTGATAGTTGACGAGGGCACAGCCCGAGTCAACTATCGCGCATAGAAATCGAGAGCGAATAATCTAATTTTTAACTTGAAAAATATTTATTATTTTCCAAGTTGTAGTGGTGGAACGATTTCGCTCCATCACTCCTTCACTCCTTCACTGGCTCAATTCCCGTTAGACATTTGGAAACCCGGGGGAGGGGAACTCCCATATGAAAAGGCAGGGGATGCTCGTCGGAAAATTTGAATTGAACTCCTAAGGGAGACTAATGTGGACGTTGCTTGAGCTTCATTAGACCCCTAAAAGATACCACTTAAAACGGAATAGGTTCGATCACCAGCCACTGTTCGAAAAAGGATCCCGCGAGCACTTGTAGACCCGACTCACGTACTCGAGAGATCACCGGAAATCAAGCCTGAAAACAGAAATTAAATGAGAGCGTTTCTTTTATTATTATTTCCTCGACTGCACCCTAAAGGATACTTTGACAGCTAAAAATGGTGACGTTTCGTCATCAACACCCTAAGTGGGGCAAGAATCCTTGATTTGTACCCGAGATGACGAGCATCCTCGACCTTTTTATATAGGAGTCCCCCCGGGTTCGAACATCAGCCGTAATCTTCAGAAATCTTCGGTAATCTTCGTAAATTTTCGAAAAATGTTTGGCAACGTTCGTGTCACCTTCGGACAAGTTTTGGATAATTTTCGGAAATCTTCGGAAGGTGGTCGGAAATCTTCGGAAATCGTCAAAAACACCGCCATCAGTATTTTTATAGGTGTCAATATAATATAAAGAACATTACACGTTAGTCCGAAGATATGAATTTTATGTTCTTGTCACGAGAACATAGAATTCACATCTTCTCGCCACCGTACAATGTCCTCTATATATTTTTACTCGGTGTTTGTATTTTGACTCGCCTTTCGGGCTCGTCAAAATACGGCACAACTCTACAGCGATACTACACACCAAAACATCGAATAAGATATGTATATGTAATGGAGAAAGATGTGAATACAAGGGAAAGCGGCTTTTAAAATTATTATCCGGAGTGCTGCTGCACGAATCGCGGCAACAACGCTTAGAGTCTTGAATCGATTGCCACATGCTGGGGCATTCCGTTGAACGGGCCGGGAAGGTTTGGCTTTATAAATATTATTCAAAAGTTTAACTAATAACTGAGTCGCATGCAGCTTTCCTTTAACATTTTGATTAAAACGAAAAACAAAAGCACAAAAAAAAAAATGTTATTCGTAACTCCTTAGTGGTAGACTTGACTTTGGATACTACAAATGGAGTGGCAACAAGACGTTTTGTGGGTTTCACCGCGGACAAGATTGAACTACAGATGTCAGTTTTGACCTTCCGTCCATTTATATCTTCTACGTCCTTTAAGCCTGATGCCCTGATCTGACAGATAAAGATCAGAGACCTAACAATTAATTTTTGGAAGTTGTATCTGTTTACTTGTTCGCAGAAAATGCCTTTTGAGGTTAGTTTTTTATCCACTCATAATCATCTTTAGATTTTTCTGCAAAACCCGTCACTTCAACATCTTAAATAAGCCTGTTATTTGTTGTCAAATTTGATTTAAACCCAAGCGAATTGCGTGAGCAGAGGGCACGGACACTAATAAAATAAAATGCTAAAAACAGCCTGTTACAAAGCTACAAATGCTTGGGTCTCCAAGGTCCTCGTTTAAAAAGGAATCAACGGGGCCCTGGGGAGGTGTGGTGCTCCCCGATATGGGGTAAATAGGTATGTGCAGCCTCAAAAGGGTATGGTTTTTCAACTGTTTTGATCATAAATAGGGTACCGAGTTTGGCCATTTTCGTCATAAATAGGGTATGTTTTTAACGGAGTGTCTTGAATCTGTACAGCGTGGTTGCCAAAATCAATAGCACGAATTGCCGTCAATTCAACGTTTTATGCCTGTCTTCCGTAAACAAAATTGATTAACTAACGAACCGCCCTTTACAGGAATCTTAGTTAGGAACGCAGAGAATGGTTACACAGGAATTTCTTATAAAGGAATTTAGCTATGGCCCACGTACACTTCGTGTCCACGTGATTTTGGCCACGTGGACACGAAGCAAAATCAGTTATCTACAAAACTATTTACGTCATTCTCTTATAAATAAAAAGGTTATTTAGCTCGCTGTTGTTCACGACAACTCCGCGGCCTCTTATAATCGCTCTTTCTTGAAAGAAAATTGTCCCTGCTCTATGTGGTCTCCTCCCTTTAACTGTTTAATAGGTTTCATTTATTTTTATAAATAAAAAATAAACAAAGTGGTCATACCCTTGATTCCTCCAACAGCGTAAACATGATTTGCTATCCTCCCTCCTCTTCCATCGCTTTTGCACTGACTTGACCAGCCATATGTCTGAAAGGTCATGTGCGCGGTGGAACTACTTGAGCACATGCCGCCATCTTGAAGAGCAAACACTTTGTATCCGCGTTGCTTAGCTACAGACGCGCACTTTTCTATTGCATCTTTTCTCGTTTTGTAGTTCCCTCCATCCAGACGTGGGTCTTGTCCCTCTAGGCTAGGGATCGCCCGTGGTGCGGCCCCGGGGTAGTAACATCCAATTGATATGAAGTTAACGGAATCAGAAGAATCTGAAACAATAAGGATGTATTAGCAACTTTCAGGGTCGTAGGGTGCATTTTTCATGGAGTACTGACGCATCTGAGAGAATGTAAATCGAGAGCCAAAGAAGCGAGGCGCTTGGTGGTTTGGGGGCATACCCCACTCCTTGCATACGGTGGCGGCGCCCGCAGTACGAGGGGCGGTTAAAACCGAACTGTCCTACTGAAACGACACGATAATAGTCTTTTTCTTCGCAGCTATCAAAAAATGTAGACAACACTAAAATTGCTTTGACTTGTTCTAATGCTTGACTGGATAATTCTGGGCTTAATTTGACAAATTTCTATTTGCTATTGAGTCTTTATAAACATAAATTGAGCTTACTTTGATTTCCTTCTAAACCATACAACGTTTGATTTCTGGCACTTGTCGATAATTATATATTCACTGAACTCTCCTCAAGTTTGATGATTACTTGTTCAGTGCTGCAGTACGAGATCTATACACGATTGGTTAAAAAGTAATCATTTTTTATAGAAAAAAATGGTTGCTGTTTGCCAGAATAGTCTGAAACGGTTCATAAGTGTTTTAGACCGATAATCTCCACTCTGAACTGTAAGTACCGTGAAGAAAACTTTATAGGGATAACCGGATACCACTTTAAGTCGAAAAAACATCCAATTGGTGTGATGGTAGCGGAGTCAAAAGAAACTGAAACAATAAGGAAGTGTTAGCAACTTTCATGCCGTTTAGAGTTTCAGGAGCTTGGATATCGGAATCGCATATCTCTGTTTCTTTCTCCTACTACATTTTGGCAGCGGTTTATACTCTGTACCACAGAAATGATGTTATGAAATGTTTGATGCTTAGCCCTGTTCTAACCGAGCTCTTTTTGTCTCGAGGAGTTGGAGGGGAGAGGGGGCGGGGGCATTCGAGGCCCTAGCCTGTAACTCTTAGAGCATGCATGAAAGCTTTGATAAGGTCATGTGATAGGATTGCATAAATGATGACCACTTCCTGGGAAAGGCTGAGCGAAGTTCATTAAATAGTGAACCTTACATGCATTACTCTCTTGTTACATTTCAAAAAGACAAAACAGTCAAAAAACTCATTGAGGATTAAAATTCATACCTGCACTGCCAAGATGCAAACTTGCACAGAGAACTAAAACAAAGATTTTCATCATTCTGAGGGAAAAGAGAATAATTTCCTATAAGTCGTGAGAGAGAACATCAGCAGCATTTTCAAGATACGAGCGACAAGACCATATATAATTAAAATAAATGAAGTAAAATTTTCTTTTCTTTTTTTTTTTTTTTTTTCGGTGGGCTTAGTTTCTGAGAGTCTTATTACAATTACAGGGAAACAGAAAGGTGTCGATCATTTCAAGTCAAAGAAAAAACACTCAGGAACAGTATTTAGGGCCGCAGCCAGAAACAAATTATGACTGAGGCAGTGTCCAAGAAATGAGTTGCGACTGAGGCAATGTCCATGGTTTAATTCTCTTCCTGGGAAATTAGGGTGTTTTTGATGACTTTAAACAGCAAAAACGAAAAAAATGACTGAGGCAAAGTGCCTCGGTTTGCCTGTTACTACGGCCCTGGTATTCCTTTAGATATTCGCAAGAAAGATTCCATTGGCTCTTTTAAATATTCTGTCAAAAGATATTTTTAGTCCAGTAATTCTTAGTCTTCGTATTGCTTTTGTCATGTCAGATTCTTTTTTCATGTACATATTTTTCCTCGATCATTTTTACGAATTTTAAGCCATAAATGTTTCAATCAGATTCTATTTTTATTCTGTACTATTGTAATACCTTAGATGTATCTTAAGTAATTTTATATTTAGGATAGAGGGCCATTATACTAGTTTGTCAGTAATACTGTTATGTGCTACCCTTGAGCGTCTGAATCGTGTTGACCGCGCTTATATTTTTTAACGCCAAAACCAAATACAGTTGAGTCCTCGCACTTACTCGAGCCAAAATCGAATTCCTCTGGATTGTCGTTTAAGATTTACTGTAATTTTATAACCTCAGTAACTCGAACCCTCGATAACACGAACATTTTCTGTATAATTTTGCCACGGCTCGAAAACTCGAGCCATGTTTGCCAATACGTGACAACTTAAAACAATCAGTACTGTAGTCCTAATTATAATAAATAAAAAATATAAAAAATACAAAAAATATAAAAAATTCATGTTTCCGGAACGTTAACATGCGTTTCTGCACAAGTTAACATGAAGTTACGTTTGCTAAAACGCTTATTTCGTTTAACTGAAACCTGACGGAAACATGTGGTACGTTCCACTGTGACCGCAGCAACGGAAAGACGAGTAAACAAACCGACAGCCGAAACGCATGTTAACCGTCCGTTTCCGCAACGGTTTCACATGTTTCTGCCACGTCTCCGCTTACGGATTCTTGATATTTCGTCCTGTCTGCTTACTAAAATTACAAGTTTTTGCTAGATACTAGCCTGAAATGGCTGTCATGCATTTCGGGCTAGCTAGATACCGACAAAACGGTAATCACATATGGTGAAATAAAAAAATTCTAAATCTATCGAAACTTCGATAAAAGACATATTTATTACGAAGTCAGAAATTATACTCTTCATGTTCAACAACGACAGTAAACACCAGTTGAGCTTCTAGTATTTATGACGAGAAGCTTTATTTTTGTAAAAATATACGAACAACACAGAGTGTAGTAGTTCGTTCGAATAGCGATCTCCGATTAAGTGAACTGCGACAATTACAACGCTCCTCTGACGAGTGATCACTCGAAAGCTTGCTCTAATATATGTTCTCTCCTCGGAGTAAAACCAGTGGGAGCAATTTAGTCTTTCCAACTCCTTTCAATTTCAACTCAGCATTTTCGTCCGCAACATTTAAGATCTGTTTCGTAATTTTCATAGGAAAAGCGCACGCTTTCACGAGCAACAATGCGACCAGATTACACTTCACAAGACACTTTTAGCTACTTTTCGATCCTTATCTTAAAATTAAGCTAAAAAGTGAACTTTGAAGTGACCGATCTTTTAGTAGCGGAAAGCTGAGCTTATACGTCAAGTTTGTGATTGACAGCTGTTGTCTCATCAGCCAAACAAATTGCACGCTAACGCCACTTTTCCTCGATTGGAAAATAAATTTTGGTTTTAAAATATTAGTTGAATGTGCGGGGAAATGAATGGGTTCTTTATCATAGAGCAAGATAAAGAAGCCTCGACTGTGCTCTGTTCAGTACGTACGTACCGCTTTTAGCGTGCTTTACAACAGCACAGCAGAGGCGAGACATGTTTAACAAGAATACACTTCCATGATTTCTTGTGCGAAAACTGTGATTTTTCGAGCCGAAGACGAACCGAAACAACATATTTACTTTTATTGTTTTTGAAAGCGATCAGGAAACCTACGAAAAATCATGGCGATCTGTAAAACTTCCACGGCTAGCCTGCAAGAGTCAGGGCCTAAGCCAGAAAAATATTATGAGTGAGGAAATATCCATGGTTAAATTATCTCCCTTGGTAGTTAGTAGTGTGCTACTTTCTCCCTTCAAAAGAAAAAAACAACAACCGACAAAAACGAAAACAAATGGCTGAGGCAAGTACCTCAGTCGGTTTGCCTCATAATACTAGAGGTGTAAAGTATGATTGACTTTTGATATAATGCATTAAATATTCATTGACGTGACTAAATTCTGTAGTAATCTTTGTTTTTGGGCATTAGTCCATTTGACACCGTACCTGTGAGTCTGGCATCCGAGAACATGGGGATTTTATAGTATGCTAACATTAACTCGGGAAAATCCTCAACTAGAAGACCAAACTAGAATACTTAGATACTCTCGAAGAAGTTGAAAGAAAAATTTCCCTTCAAAATTTGTGAAACTTTTTAAAGACTGTCAGCTTTGAGATTCAGTCAAATGCTTCAAGAGATGTAGCCACTTCGAACAAAAAATTTAAAAAAACCCAAAATATTTCGACAGACAAATGTCGGCCATTTCGGCTTCACAGAAAGAATAGAGAGGAGAATTCGAATTTAAGAAGGGGGCTAGGTATGTTCTTAATATTTTAGTCAATCTAAATGCATGAACAGTTCTACCAAATGTAAAGAAACGGTAAACAGTATTTCATCTAGCAGACAAACAAAAGGCTACTAATTCCCATCTTTGTTGAAGTAAATAGAGGTGGGGGATGGTCGGCAATTTTGAAACTATAGATAAACTTTCGCCTTCTCAATATTAAAATGTACACACCGTTCAATAGAGCATTTCTTTTCATTCGCACTATAGTTACGAGTGATATCAATTTATGCCTCCGAACCTTAAGAATTCGTTTTCGGAGAATCCAGTTGAAATGAGAATTTGACGCTTATCTTCTATAAACAACATGCATGCTTTCTTCAGTCAGTAGAGACCTTAAGCAACCCCGAGGACACCGCCTAGGACAAAATGAATTTATATTTTATCTTCGAATTTCGCAATTGTCTAAATCTGTTCAGTGCGCCTATTGGTCTCAGAACTTGCTCAAGCTAAATATGTAGCACCAGCGTTCAATTTCAAATGAAAATACCAAAAAACAAATTCATATTTTACCCTCGAATTTCACAATTGTCTAGATCTGTTCAGTGCGCCTTCTGGTCTCAGAACTTGCTCAAGCTGAACATGTAACGCCAGCGTTCAATTCCAAATGAAATACGAAAAATTAGCCGCCGTCGTTCGCATTGTCCAAAATACACAGTTAGTCATTTTACGGTGTTGTTTTGCAGAGGACGGCTAAGAAATGTACAAAGACTTATAACACACGTGCATAGCTATTGTTCTGCTCATTAAACCTTTTGTTTGGCGACGTGCTTAAGCTCTCTGGTAAAGATTCAGGATTTAATTTACATACCTTTGTTGTTATTAAGGGAATCGTCTCGCACAGTTCTCGTTCTGTTCCAATACCTGAAAAACAGAATTCGAGGAAAGATATTAATTTCAAATGATATCTATATGTGTGTGTAACATGAGCAGCCGAATATCATCACCTTTGTTCAGTTCGCCAGAGTCTTTATCCAGAAGTCTGACGATATGTACCAGGCGAAACCGCAGCAAAATTTGACGAGAAGGCGGTCTACGGAGGCTATTTATAGACGTTAAATGATACTTCTGCCGGATTCTTGTTACCTCGGCTTCCCCCGAGTTGAAACGTGACTTTACCGTGAGCCGGGTCACGTAAAGAGCCATCCTTATTTTCAACCACATGAACAATTCCTTACACCTTCCTGAAACTGAGATTGCTCACAATGTACCTTATCAATGAACAAAATCATTAAATTTGATCGTTAAAGAGGAAGGTTGTAAATATTCATTTAGCTAGCATACACGTATCAGTTTTGCTCTTAACCGGTTCTGCTCACGTAAGTCTCCCACGTGCACCATCAATAGCTGAAGCAAGCTTCAGTCCACTTTGAGTCTTGGTGGGCGGAATGACGGGTTGGCAGAGACGACTTCCCACAACCCTAAATGGTAAAATCTGAGTGCGATTTTGCGATGACTCGAGTTCCTTGACCTACCAAAGCAACGATTGTGCTAAGTGTGCATCTACAATGTTGTTTTACCTCAGCGGGCGCAATGTAAAAAAATGTAAATGTAAATGCAAATTTAATGTCAAACACGGGGAGTGCTTGACAATAATCCTGATCGAATTGGAGTTTGGAAATGTTGCAACTGGTTTTTGAGAAGAGGGAAAAACCGGAGTACCCGGAGAAAAACCTCTCGGAGCAGAGTAGAGAACCAACAATAAACTCAACCCACATATGACGCTGGGTCCGGGAATCGAACCCGGGACACATTGGTGGGAGGCGAGCGCTCTCACTACTGCGCTAACCCTTTCCCCGGCGCAATAACGCGCCACCAAAACCGAAGAAAATGGGGTTTGCAGGATTTGAAACAGTCATTACGTTCTACACGTATGACAAATGTAGCTTAATACAACGCTAAATGGCAAAATGTTTAAGTGAGTTTTGCGTGACAGGAGCACCTTGACCTACCAAAGTAGCATCGTGCCTGACGAATCTACCCCCTCTCGAGAACATTCGAACCTTCAGTTTAACAAGCTGTTCTATCAAGTTTATTCCTCTGTACTTGCTTGTTTTTTCTCATTTTATTAAAAGCACGTACCACAGTTACAAGAGGTCATATACACTTCCTGAATTAAGATCAATTCTTAATATGCCTTATCAATGAAAAAAGCTGTTAGATTAAATCAGTAAAAGTAGTTAATTGTGAGTTCATTCAGCTAGCCTGCACGTATCTTCTGCTCTCCTACGCGCACGGACAAGCTGGCTGCAAGTCAAACTCTGAGATTTGTAGTTTTCCTTAGCGGGCGGAATAACGCTTTATCCAGCAAAACAGAAGTAAATGCGCTTTGCAGTATGAAAAATGTATGACAAATGTAGCTTGAACGCCAAATGGTAAAATATGTATGCCATTTTTGTCTGTGCATATGGACTGTTTAATTTGCTGGTCTATCAAGTTTGTTCGTCAACAAGCTTAGTTTCGTTGTCTGTGTTCTACTAAGTCTTTTTCAGTATGACATATCAGTTCTTTGACCTCATTTATCTGTGGTTGCTTGTTCTATTTGACATTTGCTTATTTTATTAAAATCCCTTGCCACAGTGGCAAGGGGTCAAAGAATGGTTACCGATAACAATTATTGAATAGCCAACTGACGAATGAAACGAGGTCACCATAAGTAGCCGGATACGCAAGGCTAATTACATAAAAGGTTAACGATGTTTTCACGTACGGTAAGGATGGCGATATACGAAGGCGCTGTTTCTCGGCTTTAACCGAACCCGGCCCTCACGCAAGCTCAAGCATAAGCACATACATAAAAAGCTTATGCGCTAGTGGGGACAGCATAAGCCAAGCAGCATAAGCATAAGCATAAGCTATGCTTGTCCCAAAAGTGTGAACTAGGCTTTCTGCCTCTGCTTATGTCGCTGTATGCAGTGAGGACATGGTCGGCATAAGCATAAAGTTAGTGCTCGCTGATTGGCTAAAAGTCTTTCGCTTATGTTTATGGTTATGCTAGCCATATTCCCACCGGACAAAATAGCGACATAAGCATAAACATAGGCATAAACGCAAGGTTTTGATATGCCGTGCTTACGTTCGGCCGTCACCACTAGCGGATAAGTTCAACTGACTCCAAACTTATTTTTGGCACAGCGTTATTCCGTCCGCAAGGTAAACATGAAACAAGGTGCCGGTGGGCCTGGCAAAATCTCAGAGCGGATGGGTTTGCTTCAGCTTTTGATTGTGCTCGTAGGAGACCAGAGAGGAAAGGGCAGAAAATACGTGCAGGCTAGCTAAATGAATTCACAATTTGCTGCCTTTATTGATCAAATTTAACAGTTTTATTCATTGATGAGTTATATCAGTTTTAAGGGCCTCTTGCAACTCTTGCAAGGCCTGAAAATAATTGATGAAAAAGTTGTTAAAAATTAAGCAAACGCAAATAAATGAGGTCGAACAATTTCGACGAACATGCAACATTATGTACGACATCGAGTTTGAGAGAACAGCAGATTCAACGTAGTCCGCTTTATTATATGGAGAAGAGTGTTTTACTGGGAACTAAACCACTCGTAGATTCCATACGCCACTTCATCCTGGACCCGAGTGGCGTATTTTCCGTTTGTCACCTTTGTGAGTGTCGTATCGTTCAATGACGTCACGATTCCCGCCTTTTGCTTTTGTTGAATTGGTTTCTCCATAAAATAAAAAGAACATTACACGTTGGCTCGAAGATATGAATTTTA
>Ga0126338_10001426_pt1:0-2500 | contig 15462 bp, 9 predicted proteins | sample OrbCmetagenome_2_FD_92529 | JGI IMG/M metagenome (GOLD analysis project Ga0126338, IMG submission 92529) | Coral microbial communities from Petempiche,Puerto Morelos, Mexico - Orbicella C C metagenome | ecosystem: Host-associated > Invertebrates > Cnidaria > Coral | place...
CTAGAAACAAAAACAATAGGTGAGTGCCTGTGACCAGATAATCAAAAGGAATGTGAAAATGACTTCTGGCATTTGATTTCCTCAGTATTTGGACTTAAACTATGGCAGAAAATTCATGTCTAGCTCACCCTCTGTAAGATATTACATTCAAATATTAAGTGCTGGTGTATTCAGAATCCTACATGATAACCATTGTGATGCGTGGAGTTTAGCAAAGTACATTATCTTCTCATTGATATTCAACTAATGAGTCTGAGATAATCCTCCATAATTCCTATCCCTTGTTCTTATTAATAAACAGCAACCCAACAACATAGCGAAGCCTTCCAGGGCCAGGGTCAGTCCCCTGCTTGCTAAAGTGAAATACTTATGTGCTGTTCTCCTTGCTAAGCCACATGCTGAATGTAAATATGGCGTCCGATGGCGAATGGTCTGTCAAGCAATGGTCAATTGATAGGAATTTGTCACGCATTGCAAAAAATGGAAAAAAGAATAATGAATAGAAAGATTTAATAACACGTTCAAAGCACACAATTTTTATTTTAAAGCCAAAAGGATCTGTAAATGTGATCCGTAAAATATCGCACAGAAATTTCCCTGGCAGAGAAACTGTGTTTTTATGTGTTTTAGACTCGGGAAGGGGAGGGGCTGGGATAACTTCCCTGTATAAGTTATCAGAGCTATGTGCAGCCCCAAAGGGTATGTTTTTAAACTGCTTATGTCTGAAAAAGGTGTAAATTTTGACCACATTGGACTGAAATAGAGTGTGTTTTTCACTCTGGCTTGGCATTGAATATTTTGTTTACATGGAACCGATTATTTCCACATTAACATTGGCAAATTTGTAGCCCTTCTCAAATGTTTAAACAGATGGGGCCTTTTTCTGGTTTGCAGCAGTCGCATATTAGAGCCGCTTACTAATTTTATAGGTCTGATAATTGGTTATCAATTTTTCCCCCTGAGGGGGTGTTTTGGAGTTGTGTGATGTCTTGTATCTAACTAAATGTACTTTTGAGAGCGTTAGTTCTCGACGCTGATGAAACGCCCGAAAATAATTTTATACCAGGTTTTACACTGACATTTCCTCTTTCAAAATGTCAGAATCTTAGGTGTTTTGCTGTTTCATCGGGTAGTGAATTTGCCGATTCAAAACACATAATTAAGAATTTTAAGGAAGCAAATTTCAGTAATTCTAAGTGGCTCATTGTGACCTTGAAAATTAACCCACAGAAGAGTAACTGGCCTCAAAAGACTTGTAAACCCCTCAACAATACATTTCCAGGCTCGCACTGGAGTGTTATTGTGATGCAGATTGAACGGAGCAACGTTTATGATGAGATATTAGTCACTACATTTTGTGTGTTTTTGAGCAGACGTGGGACTGTAACAATTTTTTTATTTTTCGGTGGGTTTAAAAACTATGTCAAGAAAAACATCCCACAATGTTTCTCTGGGCAAAATATGAAAAATTTTGATTTTTCATCATGTGCCACATATTTGCGATATGACTCGGTCCTAGTGGACATTCCCTTTTAATTAAATTGTGCAATTCATGATTCAACGGAAAGATGGGGAATTTAGTCTTCCTGGCCTCAAAAGGCATACAGGCCGAGAGTTATTTCCTTTTATTTGAGCTACAATACGTCTTGTGGAAAGCTATAACTCTAGCACAGAATTGAATCAAGATTATCAGTGACAAGTCAAATTCTGTGGCTATATTTTTGCGAATCAAGACAGATATTGAAAATTAATTGAATGTCACATAAGTGCCACTTTTTTTGCCAAAGTACAATAAATGACTGACGTTAGTGCTTTCCATGCTCTTGTCACAATGATTGGCTAATTTAACCCACAGTAAAGACATAGTGAGGTCATTTAGGTGAAATCGCAGAGGTTAAATATATGTATTGACTTACTTTGGCTCGTTCAACTCATTTACAGTGACTTCAATGGCTTGTATAAGCATGTTATGGCTTCTTTAAAGAGTACTCGAGACAGATAGTGCTCTCAGTATGACATGTCCATATTTATGTACAGTATCTGACCGATTTTCCATAAACAAGCCCACTATTTTGGTGCAAAGTCTTTTAACACGGTTTTCATAAATTTATTCAGTCATAATTATATAAATTTAATTAACTTTCTGTTGTGATTGGTTGTTTCCTGGAATTTGCTGTTTGTAAATTGTGATCAAAGAAATGGAGCCACAAACAGAAAGACAAACATTTTGTGTTAATGCGAGGACCCTGAAAATGAATGCTCTATGTATCTCAGCAGTTAGCAACCATAGTGTTTTCAAAAATCAGTTCAAAAACCAACCTTGAATTCATGTGATTAAATGCACTTTGATTTAATTGGTATTTAGTGCACTTGCTAATGCTTGGTTAAAAAGAGAAATGCAACATATTGTTTGAAATTGCAACATTCTCAGCCATTCAGCTGCTAAAACCAGTTAACCAATGGGTTATGTTACCACACAGGCTATATTTGCCACTCCAAT
>Ga0126338_10001426_pt1:7500-15462 | contig 15462 bp, 9 predicted proteins | sample OrbCmetagenome_2_FD_92529 | JGI IMG/M metagenome (GOLD analysis project Ga0126338, IMG submission 92529) | Coral microbial communities from Petempiche,Puerto Morelos, Mexico - Orbicella C C metagenome | ecosystem: Host-associated > Invertebrates > Cnidaria > Coral | place...
ACCATTAGTAAGCCCAAGCTACCTAGGAACTCAAACATCAACTTCATCCACAATGAACCAAGACATATACAGCAGAGAATCTCTATATTTCAAACAACATCCGATAAACAAGACCATGCATTTGATAACATCCTACGCCTTAACTGATATCCAGAAAACATCATAGATGAAACTAAGCACCACTGGAATCACGAACAAGACCGGCAAACTTCAAACACAGAATGGTTATACTTCAAAATCCCAGTCATCTCAGATCGACTAGACCACAAAATCACCAAAATCATCTACAGAGAAGGCGTGCCACTCACAAATCCCTCACACCAAGACAAGCCTCTCTAAGAACGCCTCACAGCACACATGCACCAGACCAAACTGTCTCATCTCAAGCACCAACCCGAGCCTATGAGGAAATGCTGTGTATCAAATCACACGTAAGGGACATAAAAAGAAAATCTACATCACAGGCACCACACGATTGAACAAATATGACAATTCGTCCGCAAAAATAAAATACATCCCAACGGGCCAAAAGACAACTAACAATCAAAGCACTGATGTCAAAATAATTGTACAAAAAAACGACCACGTCAACTTAGTCGTAATTATTCGAGGCTTTTCATATCCGAAAGTGTAAGCCCGAACTCAATTCCCTAGAAGAATACCGTGTTGAACTCAAAGACCTTTTATTTTAAACTGGATTGCCTTAGTATATCTTTTGTCATTAGCGATTTTATATGATATTGTTACCATCGCCACATTTGTACCACTCATTGTTCTTATTATATATTCTAATAATTTTTGTCACCTACATTGTTTTATATATTACGCACGTTGGATTATTTTCTTTGCATTTCCTGACAATGCCGTAGATCGGCGAAAGTTTGGAATTAAAAGAATAACAGCAGCTCAAAGGCCTCACTCAAATCCCATACCCAACATGCTACTTACGTTAAAAAAGATGTCTGAAAAGTGTAATCTGTAACCTGTTTGTATACATACACATACCTGGCAGGTTTGGGTGTCATAAAACAACGTACATAAAGCAATATTTCTGTTCCAAAAATCTTTCTTTCCTACAACAAGAGTCCCACAAGAAATGTTTCCTTGTTCTTTCCGCATGTTTAGGAATCGATAGATCAGCACATTCTTTTTCATTCTCGTCCCCAGAGCCTGACGACATTTTTAAACGAGAAGCACTGGGGATGACTATGATTTCGCTCGTCCCGGCCAGGGGCCCGTTTCTCGAAGGTCCCGAAAAGTTTTCGCACCCAGAAAGCCATAGCAAAATCTCGAAGCTTATGATTATAGAGTTGTTTTATTCACCTATTCTTAATATGAACAGAGGTTCTCTTCATACAAGAAGTTTCAGGCGTATTCACTTCTCCGTTTATAGATACAGATGAACTAAAAATGGCTTTATGGGTCCGAAAAGTTTCCGGGGCTTTCTTAGAAACGAGGCCCTGGGGGCCCGTTTCTCGAAAGTCCCGGATACTTTTCGGACCCGTAAAGCCATAGCAAAATCTCGAACCTTACGATTACAGAGCTGCTTTATTCACATATTCTTAATATGAAGAGAAGTTCCCATCATACAAGAAGTTTCAGGCGTATACACTTCTCTGTTTTTAGATACAGATGGACTAAAAATGGCTTTACGGGCCCGAAAAGTTTCCAGGGCTTTCGAGAAACGGGCCCCTGGTCCTAGAGATTGGCTTCAAGTTTGAGAAAATGGAGGGAATTTCGTCGTTCATGTAAACAAGAAAATTTACGAACGTAATATGCTTTCTCATTTTCCTCGGAATTATTATAATAAGCAATTTTAGCGCGCTCATAAAGCGCTGGAGCCGCGAAAACGAGCGGCGTAGCCGCGAGCAGCCTCAAGAAGGAGGCAACTAAGAATTGCTGAATTTCCGAAAGCGAGCTATTCAACCGAAAATTCTTGAACTTTTAGCATGAAAATCAAATGGAACGGAAATTTCCCGCAAAACAAATTTTTGACAATTTGGGTATACCTCAGGGGGTTCTCTTTTTCGGAAATTATGTAAATCCGCAATTTTCTATTCAGCATTAGCTCTTTTGGCCACGATCACAGCGAGTTGTACATCCCATCTATTATAATCTTGCCGCTTGTCTGTCGATAAATACTAGCCACAGCTAAATTTGTCAAGAAAGCGTTTAATTCCATTAAAAATATAAGCCCGTGGTGTACTTGTTTGTTTTGCATATCATAGGTTGGTTAAGAAATGTACGATTTATAAAGCGCGCACAACCATTGTACCACTCATTAACCCTTTGCTTTTCGACATTTTTGCTGCGCTGTGGTTTTTATAAGTTCCCTGCTGTTATGGTCTGTAAAAAGACACGATGTTGACGTATCAGTGTTCTGTGTGCTTCTGTATCAGTTTCGCTTCAAACCTCGAAGTCATTGAAAAATTCCAGGCGAACAAAAGCGCAGCTTATCGTTTTTCACTCCGGTGCAGCGAACCGGAAAATTCTCTTCCAATCATCTCAGGAAATTTCCGGAAATTCACACCGGAATTTTGGGTCGAGTGGAAAGCGTCCCGTAACTGACCTTCAGCCTGAAATGGATCGCAGCTAATGCAACTTTGGTGGGGCTAACGCAGTTGACACCCACACAGTTATAACAATGATACTTAAACGAAGAAAATTAACTTTCAGTGCAAGCAGTGGAAGTGAATAGTACTTGCTAATCACCTCTGAGTTAACCAATCAGAGCGCGCGAAAAGATCTATTCACTTGTGTGGTATATACTAATTCCTCTTAATAAAGTAGCCAAAATATAATCTAGGCCATAGCATATTTTCGGTGGTACACTGGTGCTAGTGAATTTATATTGGTTACCTAAGCTTAGTGATGACTCTATTTTAAATGATTTTTAAAAAGACCGAGAGACCATTAACATCACATTAGTATTAAAAAGATGTTTTTGTTTTTTATGTCTTCACTTTTTTCAACTGATTTACAAAACATACAAATACCACTGAAGAGTTTTTGTTAACGATTGTTAAGAGGCAAATCGGCTGTGTTGTTACGATTTGGAGCACTGACCGCAGAACATTCTTACTACATATGCCTTAAATTCGGGCATCCGGAGAGAGTATATTATGGGATTAACTAGCGAGTTGGCCAAGTATAAAATTAACGCAGTCATATGAAAGTAGTAAAATGAGTTCCAAGAGTCACGAAGACTAATAATGATGTAAACAATAGGAAATGGCAGCCAACTCAATAAAGACACAAGCGCAGTAATAAGTAAGGTAGTCGTTAGTTTACTTTCTCTCAGACTGGCTGCACCATGATGATGACGATAACGACTGCAGCGAACTTTTATGAAGATGCAACCACAAGAGACACAAATGACAGAAAGAGAAACGAAATGATGTAAGTAGTACACCGTTAATGCCATGTTTAAGTTGAATTTTGCTGGGTAGAACTGAAAACGTAGTCGGAGACATTCCCTCGATATAGTCGTCACCCAGATGGCAGTGAGCATTACTCCATAAACCCATTTCTTAAGGGAGCAATGTCTGAATGGAAGAAAGGTCGCGTGTAGCCGTTCTAGGGAGATTACGGCTAGATTGATCATGGAAGCCAACCGGCAAAACAATCTTACGCCAATAGTTAGAAAACCTGGCAAAGTGTCATACGGAAAGTTATCCTCGAAAATACAGTCGAGAATTTCATAATAGACATTCAAAGGCCCTGAAACTTCCCCAGCTAAGAGATCCACTATGGCCCGGCAGATGAATGACCAAGTATGTACTCCGTCGCTGTAACTGACGCTGCTTTAAAAATACTATTATAGTGACGATGTTAGAATAACTATGGCCAGACATTCAGGGATGAGCACAGCAAGCCATGGATTGCATTCTGAGGCAGGAAGGCGAGCCATCATCTTGTCGTAGTTGGAGTTTGCAGTACTGTTGCTCTTACTGATATTTGCAATCATTTTGCTCCGCTCCTTCTGATACCTTCTAAAAACTAGAGCACCTAAAAATGAGGGCTGAAAGTTAAGATATCAGAGATCCATGCTGCAAAGAATACAGACTTGTGTTTTTTGCTTTTATTTTGGTTTTATGAGGATCGCCAAAGCCAAAATCCTTAAAAATATCTAGTAACTGACTAGTTCATTAAGAAGTAATTTTTTCTTTTAATTAAAGGATATATTCTATTCCCTTCAAATATTATCTGAATATGATTTTCTTTCCCTATGATCATCTTAATCAGGATCGTCTTTCCATAACAAGTTACAGTCACCTTATACTAACCTTTATACTTCCCTTCAGAATTAAGTGGTAAACCTTTTCTCGCAGAAAAACCACCTTGAGATCGAGAATGCTCCGCTCAATACTAGAAAATATAACTCAATAGACCACTTTGTAGTCGGTTTTTAAATTATATACAACTTAAATAACCCATATATACATCTCAAACAAACCACTAGACGGATGGCAATGTAACAGTTCCTTATGGAACTTTAATTTGTTCGTTTTTTCAAAGCAAACATTCGGCAGATGTTAATTAAAACTGGCAACTGCCAGACTGTGTGCCAATATTGCGTTCTGTTGATACTTCTTCACCGCTGTCCATTTTCCATATCCGCGGTTCGTTTTGATTCACAAGCCTTCGTAATGTACAGTCTCCAGCATTACGACTACAAAACGTTCTCGGATTTCTTTGTGTAATTCTGAATACGATAGAAAAGGAGCTTATATTTACTCCTGGATATAAATTAATTAATTGTGAACGATCCACACATGCATGTCATTCGCTGATGGCCTGAATTTGCAACTAATGTTTCCACCAAGTATAACTTATTCGGAATCAACTGGCACTACGGGCGCTTTCCATTGATCAAAAATCTCCAGTTCAACTTTTCTGAATCTTTGCTGTTCGAATGCAAGGCGTCCGACCGCCTCCCAGAATTCGAGGTCATGTGCTCTGCAACACAGGCATGCTGGGTGGAATTTGTTGTGTTGAAAAATGGCGTTTTTTTTTTAACATTTTCGAGGGTTTAAAGCAGGAGGACTCTGAAACGATAGGTTGCACCATTCTCGATAACAATTACGGTCCCGCGTAGTGCGAACAGGGCCTTAACATTCCTCTGTAAAATAAAATCACAAAATTCTATGGGCCTGACCGAACGAAATGTTTAAGATTATTTTTTATGTGGTAAAAATATCAATCTTTTTGATAAGAAGAAAACGTATTTTCAACTGAAACGAAAAGCAGGGAATTTTACTATCTTTACCCTCACTTTTCATGTGTTTTACATCAATTAATTGCTAATTAGTAAAAAGCATAGTGAAATTTGCGACTTTAGATCAGTTCTGATAGAGTAATTCTAACAACAGAAGCAATATGCAAGAAAAGTGTTCCGAAACTAGTGAAAGGTACTTCCATCTGACTTTACTTTATTTAGGAACTTCTGAAACTGAATTAGAAACACATTAGTTTTGTTACTAACATTTTAAACTTTTATCCTGTACACAGATTTTTCAGAAAAGAGGTTGATCTTTAAAGATACTATAAAAAGATTAAGAGAGGCCATTAACATCGATTATATACCATCATTGGTATTAAATAAAGATCTGTTTTTGTTGAAACGACTTCACATTTTTCAACTGATTTACAACACATACAGATAGCACTGAAGAGTTTGTGTTAACGATTGTTAAGAGGCAAATCGGCTGCATTGTCACGTTTTGGAGCCTTGAAGAACATTCTTACTACACAAGCCTTGAATCCGGGCATCCGGAGAGAGTATATTATGGGATTAACCAGCGAGTAGGCCAAATATAAAATTAAAGCAGTCATGTGAAAGTAGTGAAATGAGTTCCAAGAGTATAAACGAACAGTAATTAAAATAATGAATTTATATTGGTTACTTAAGATTAGCAATGACTCTATTTTAAATGATTTTCAAAAAGACCGAGAGACCATTAACATCCTATAACCGTCACATTGGTATTAAAAAGATGTTTTTGTTTTCTATGTTTTCACTCTTTTCAACTGATTTACAAAACATACAAATACCACTGAAGAGTTTTTCTTAATGATTGTTAAGAGGCAAATCGGCTGTGTTGTCACGATTTGGAGCAGTGCGGAACATTCTTACTACACATGCCTTAAATTCGGGCATCCGGAGAGAGTATATTATGGGATTAACTAGCGAGTTGGCCAAATATAAAACTACCGCAGTCATGTGAAAGTAGTACAATAAGTTCCAAGAGTCACTAATACTAATAATGAAGTAAACAATAGAAAATGGCAGCCAACTCAATAAAGACGCAAGCGCAATGATAAGCAAAGTAGTCGTCAGTTTTCTTTCTCTCGGACTGGCTGCACCATGATGACGAGGATGACGACTGCAACGAACTTTTATGAAGATGAAACCACAAGAGACACAAATAACAAAAAGGGAAGCGAAATAATGAAAGTAGTAGAGCGTTGATGCTGTGTTTAAATCAAAGCTTGCGGGGTAGAAGTGAAGACGCGCTAGGATATATTCCCTCGATATTGTCGCTATCCAAATGGCAGCGATCATTACTCCATAAACCCATTTCTTAAGGAGGCTATGTCTGAATGGAAGAAGGGTCGCGTGTAACCGTTCTAGGGAGATAACAGATAGATTGATTAGGGAGGCCAACGGGAAGAACAACCGTACGTTATTAAGTAGATGTATTAGCCACTAGAAATACGGGATGTTGTCCTCGAAAATACAGTCGAGCATTGCACCATAGATATTCAAAGGCTCTGAAACTGTGCCAACTAAGAGATCGACTATCGTCAGATGGATGATCAAGTATGTGCTCCGCCGCTGTAGCTGACGCTGCTTCACAAATACAATAATGGTGATGATGTTTAGAATGGCTGTGGCCAGACATTCAGGGATGAGCACAACAAGCCATGGAATGCATTCTGAGGCAGGAATTAGGTGAGATATCATCTTGTCGTAGCTGTAGTTTGAAGCACTGTTGTTGTTACTAATATTTGTAGTCATTGTTGCTCCTTCTGACGTTTTCCAAAAAAAGATGATAACCTAAAACATGAGGGCGTAAAGTTGCATGTAATTATAAGATATCAAAGAACTCATGCAACGAAGCAAGACTTGTTTTTTTTCTGGCGTTGCTTTTGCTTTGTGAAGATCGCAGAGCCAAAATCCTTACAAGTCTAGTAACTCACTAATTAAATATGTAGGAAGGATACCACATCCTCCTCAGCTGGTTTTCACACAGGTCTTCTATCCTGGTCGATCGAATTGGAATTTGGATGTGTTGGTTTTTTTATGGAGAGTTTTTCTCCCGAGAACCCGGCGAAAAACCCTCAAGGCAAGAGCCAACGACAAAATCAACCCACATATGGCATGCAATGGGCCGGAATCAAAGCCGGGCTACATTCATAGCAGGCGAGCGCTCTCAACACCGCGTCTTCCTTGCTCCCCTAAAGCGAAAGTAAGCGATACCAAGCTATTCTATTAAAGGAACTCAGTCACTGTATTCTAAGGTATTTTTTCACGTACAAAATTACCTTTAAATTGAAAGAAGCCTGAAAATAATAGTTTATTGAGATAGGAAAACACCAAAAAGCTAGTAATTAACCATAAAGGAACAAGGATAGTTAAAAGGATGGAAAAGATTGACTCGGATTACAAACGACGAACTTGAAAACTTCCGGCTAAACTTTTCAAAATGTGAAAACCGTGACGTAGCTCCTTTAAACAACATACTCCCTTCGAACATCTACTGGGCAAGATTTTCTTTCACTTTGATCACCTTAGTCATGATCTTCCCCCCATAGTAAGTTATAGTTGCCTTAATATACTAACCTTAGACTTACCTTCAGAATTAAATTAAATCCACAGACTAACTATCGTGAGGATGTTCCGTTCAGTATTTAAAAATATAGAAAACACGCAATACTGAAAACAGGGATCACTTTGCA
>Ga0126338_10001427_pt1 | contig 15461 bp, 8 predicted proteins | sample OrbCmetagenome_2_FD_92529 | JGI IMG/M metagenome (GOLD analysis project Ga0126338, IMG submission 92529) | Coral microbial communities from Petempiche,Puerto Morelos, Mexico - Orbicella C C metagenome | ecosystem: Host-associated > Invertebrates > Cnidaria > Coral | place: Petempiche,Puerto...
CTGATGCATTTTTTCCTTCTGTAGCTTTCAATTTATTGGCCCCTTTCCTAAAAAATTGGCCCCTAAAAAAGATCTTCAGGGGCCAATTTGGCCCTCAAGTAAAATTTTCTGGCTGAAACACTGCTCCTCCCTCCTCAAAATTGACCGGTTCGATCTGTGCACTTGACTTGTAAGCCTTGAATTAAGCATGCTAAAAGCTTGACACATAAATAAATGAAGCCATCTCTGTTTGACAGAGATGACTTTATTTATTTATGTGTCAAGCTTTTAGAAAGTTATCAAAGGAATGTGATTGCTTCAGCCACGTGCACATGTTATGAGCCTACTTTACACCTTTTGAGTCATGTTGAGTAGTATATAGTGGCACATAGCTGTTTCGGGAAAGATTGTCCCACAATAGCATAGAAGCAGACGTGGCAATGCTGAAAGGCATTATTGGTAGTGTCAGTTAACCAACAGTTCCTTGAAGATAATGGTGTTTCAGCCTAATAGAAGGAAAAGATAGTGAATACCTTTATCTATGGTTTCTCCTTCTTTTGCACTGAAACACCTGAACAGTAACCACCCCACCCATAATACTTTTCGGAAGTTTCGAAAGTGTCAGGTACGCTTTTAGACCTTTACACTTCTAGCAGCGGTTGTTCAAAGGCTGGATAACGCTATCAACCGGATAAATCGCTATCCAGTGGATTAATTTTAGCAAAACAAACCTTGCTATCTATTAGATAGTGATTTATCCGGTGGATAGCGTTATCCACCTTTCGAACAACCCGGGCCTGCAGGACAACGTTTCTCAAAATAGCTGTAGTGTATGCTCACTTTTCTCTATAAAGGCCCCACAGGTTGGAGGCCCCAACAATACTTCCTTAATCATCCCTCCCCCGACCTCCGACCAACGTGCAAAACAGGGCATATGAGACTCTAGCTTTCTAGCTAAAACTCACAAAAACTGCCATCTTTACGTACTGGAAACTAGTAGTCTAAATGTCGCATGCACACTGATGCACACTCACAAAATCAACAGCAATGTGGAAAGGAACCCCCACGACAAGTGGGTATATTATAGGGTATACGTATGGATTTTGCACTCTAGTCTTGAATTCTAAAGCTAGCTACCTCGTTCAAATGAAATGCCAGAGTTCCTTAAAACACAATACAGCATGTCCTACTATAGCAGCGGAGGTTAGCATACCTTTTAGCTCCAAAAGGGCCAAGAAAAAGTCCTTAGCAATTTCAAAGTTCCCGGGTCGGTCGAGGGTCGGGTTGGTCGGGAAGAACCGATGTCCAATATCGGTCTGCGGTCAATTGCTATAGAGGTATTTCATACATATAAGAAACAGGAAATAAATATCCGGGACATTGGCAATTGTTCCTGTGTCCTTCGAGGGTGGTTGGCTTTATTGAGGGTTGGCCGCCATTTTGGTGGGAATAACCAAAAGAAGAACCCTCGAACCCCCCTCTAAAACACCGTCCAGACAGTCACTTCCGTCAACAACATTCGAACGAAGGATCACTTCCTGTGAGAAATCAAGAACCCGCAGACTTTTGTCATGGATCTTGGAGAAAATCCGACTTTACACGCTGACACATCGCTGGTCAATGGAACATCTTGCGCGACGGCAACCGCATTAGCACAAGTCCTCGACTCACAGGCCATCTCCAGCACCTCTCTAGCTACTTTTTCCGTTACTTCTGTGCCCGGGTCAACTGGCCTGGCCGTTTTAACTCCAACACTAGATGGCACGACCACTGTTACGTCTTTACCTGGCTTTACTCTGTCAAGTTTCGATTCTGTAGACGTGAAACACGTGGGTGATTCCAGTGAGTTAGCTGTGGCAACAGTAGGAGAGGACGGCAGGTTAGTACAACATACATGTGTAGGAATATTCCAGCGGTCTTTAAGATAAAACCGAGCTCATATGTACAAAATAATGCCCAGAGGATATATTCTTGCCATGATTGCTGATATTTTGAACTAATTTTGTTATAAGATATTAAGCTTACTTTGAGTGTGTGTTTCAGTAGTTTCTCAACTTTTTGATTTAATTTTCTCATTAAAAAATGAGATAAACAGCGGTTTATTCGACATCAAATAGGAGACAATGTTTGATTAAAAGGAGAGAAAAAATATCTTTTTAAAAGCAAGCAAAGGCTGCATTGACTTTTGGTGTCGCAGTGTTTTGCGTATCGTCAGTTGCTGTCTACAAAGCACACATCACCTGGTGATGAAAATGTTATTTCCTCCTCTGACTACTTTTCCTTCACCTTCACTTGAATCATTGCACCAGAGTGGCGCATAAGAACCCACATTTGCTCTCCAGCCACTATTTCCTTGCGCTGCGGCATGCACCTCACTTCAGGACTGCCACCCTGCTCTGAACCTCGCCCTTTCCACATTGTGTTTGGCCAGCCTGTGACATCCTCAGTTCTAGCATTTCTACCTGGCTTAAAGCCCTGGAGCATCATACTGTGCACCACTGTGCCCCTAAGACTCATTAAATTATCTTGAATTTTTAAGGTTTCTGTAATCATATAATTTTTACAAGGTCTGTCATCAGGTGATTAGACTTTAAAGGCCCAAACCCCAACTTGGATGACCAGAGGGTAGGTTGTCCTTTGTCAGGCCTCTATCCCTCAACCACTGCGGCATGGTAGAACCCATCAGGGACTAGGTACCGGCATAGCTCTTAGGGTCATTGAGACATGCAAGCTCCACCACTATGACAAGGTGACAAGCCCCGAGTGGAGAACCATATTCCCACCTATTAAAAATAAGCCGTGCCAAGCAGTAATAACTAAGAAAAAATTGGAATGAACTGGTGTTTGCAACTTGCTTGATGTGGTGCCTGGGCACAAGTGGCATGGTTTCTTGGGATCTTTAAAGCCATGTTCATAGACAGGGAGGGAAAATAAATCATTCATGCCAGCCAGTCTTGGGTTGCTTTGCCATTCCCTGAACAGGATGCCACTGCAACAAGGCTGCTGCATGCTTTCTTGCTTGGAGAAGGGGAGGGTGGAAAGGTGTATCAACCCAGCACTGGGAGCATTAACTAGGGCAGGGGCATATTATTGCTTTCCAGAAGGGTTCTTTGCATTACTTTTTCTCAGTGCTCTTGATAAAACCTGTAATATAGTGTAGGATTGAAAATAAAATTATGACATGTTTTGATGAAAATGTATTTTTAATTTTTCATTGATCATTTGCTTTCTTTTCTGTAGTCTTCATTTTACAGCAGCTAGTCATAATGGAGTTACCAGTTATCACACACCTCAAGGAAGTCAAGCTTTACCAACATCTGAAGCAGATTTTGTATCTGACTTGAGTCAAGGTACTAATATTAGGCTATTAAGCAGTCTGACTCTATCTTAAAATAAGAGAAATTTCATGTCCCTGAGCATTAGTCATAGAAAGGTCTTGTTTTGGTATCAGTCCCAACTACATGGAGCCTGGCTCTTTTTAGTGTTCAATATCTCTATATTTATGTCTATAATTATTACTTTTTTGAAGGCAGATTGTGCAAACTAAGAAATGCTGTGGAATGATTGTCTTAACTTGTGTTCTACAGTATTTTTAATCCTCCAAAACTTCCAGTCATTCTTCTATTTAACAATTAGATTATGAGCTCAAAATTTCTATCAGGTCACAAATAGAAATCAAGAGTGAATCATCTAATTGTTTTAGTATAAATGCGGTTTAAGTCGCTCAAAACTTTAATATAAATCCTCTTCAAAGACACTTTGACAAAGTAAAGAAGTGGGCCCCAGCACGCACTGCTAGGCTAGCTACTCACTACCTACAACGGAATTGATAGCATAAGTCAATCAGAGAACAGTATTCGTGATAGAACACTAGTGCAATGTAGTTTCATACTAAAACTCGATAGAAATGTGGAAAATCTTTTTGACATGTATTTCACAATATTATGTAAAATTGACTTGAGATAAGATTGGTTACTTCATAGATTGCGTGTCATGTCTCACTTGTCATGAATATCTATGTAATTTCCCATATTTTGTAGCAAGGCTGTACAGTTGTGTCTACATGTAACTTACATTTTGTGTAGTGTGTCTACATGCATTAATGACTCAAGAATCTGATCTAGACCTTGAGGGAAACCTGTTCCAGCTCATTGCCTGAATAATTTGCTTTCAGTTGAAATCCTGAGTGGAGGTGAGAGTGAAGGGGGTTCAGTAGAAGAAACTGTTTGTCAGGAAACTCAAACACCAAGAGCTGTGTCTAACTCTCATGGTGATGTGGACAAGTCAGTGGTAAGATCAAGTGAAATATCCATTTCCATGCTCATTGTGAGACTTCCATATACCAGGGGTTTCATTAATGTTTTCAGCAGGGAGGCCACTGGTTTTCACAGGCAGGCAAAACGTTTTGAATGGAGCTTCTCTATAAGAAAAACTTTCCTCTAGGTGGTCAAACCAGGCAGAAAAATCATCCTCACAGCCAGTCAATTTGCCTGGCGTCCAGTCTTTATCAAAACCATGATATATATGTACTGTAAATTCTCCTCAAAATCAGTGGATTGGATATATGTAAAAGTTGGGGTGCTAGGCCAGGACTCCCAATTTGCCAGTGATATGTGAACAGAGAGGTTGTTTTAGTCAGATTCATTTTAAGTGTAGGGTCCCACCTCTCTCTAGGAGAGTATGTTGGCAGGTGACCAATTCAAAGAAGAACTTAGGAAGAGATCCCCCTGAGCCCTCTCCTCCATCCTGCTTTGTCAATCGATCTGGAAAACTCTTAAGGTTTTAAATCTTCCTTTGTTGCTGCACGGCCACGTGCATCCTATGGCATAAAGCTGTGGTATCACTGCTGCTGCTACAGGCTCCTGTTTGTGAATATCATGGACCTACCTGTAGCCTTAAGTAACCATTTGGACATCATTGCTCTATTATTTTGATATCTTGAAAGAGCAGTATACAGAAAGTTTCTAACATCTTTCCCGTTTAATTCTGCATTAGAAAAAGAAAGGTGGATGGCCAAAGGGTAAGAAAAGGCGCAAGACATTTCGAGACAGCAATGCACCGAAGGCCCCACTGACTGGGTATGTGAGGTTCCTGAACGAGCAACGGGAGAAAGTCAGAGCAGAGCGCCCTGAGCTAAACTTTCCTGAAGTGACCAAGCTACTTGGTGCTCAGTGGACTAAACTGTCAGCCGAGGAAAAACAAGTATGAATGATTTCCCTGCAAAATCCACATTTTGTGGGGGTATCAGCCTTTCAATATCTAGCTCTTTGCATGTATTACAGGCCTATAATGATAGAGAATACTATAACACTGGAGCACATTAGAATATGATATATAATTTATTAACAATGACTGTTAAACTGTTTATACTCTGACCTATACAGCTGTAGGTAAACAGAGGCAATGTGACTCAGAATAGCTAGGTTTCTTGCCAAGTAATACAATGCTAAAAACTTGGTCCAATACAGCCCTTTAATCTGGAGTCGAATTAGTTGAATGCACTAACATTAGGGTATCGTGACTGCCCAACACGGTTTCTTTTGATTGCAATGTCAGTCAATCAGATATTAGTGTTTAAATTGCAGCTGAGCAATTTTCCGTCTTTTAGAGGTACTTAGATGATGCAGAGAAAGACAAAGAAAGATACATGATGGAATTGGAAGCATATCAGAAAACAGATGCCTATAGAAACTTCTTGAAGAAGCAAGCCGAAAGGAAGAGAAAAAGTTAGTTCTTATATCCTCTTTAGTTAATACACATAACGTGCCCACCCTCCCCTCTGGGAGCCCCTCATCGGCCCCACCCGACAACTTTTTTTCGGTAGAGGGAGTGAGTGAAGGTATGAACTGAACTAGAATGCTTGTAGCCTTACAACTCGATAATTTTGATATCAGTGTTTGTCTAACTTTTCTGTTAATTGTTGGATGTGTGACAACGTTTCCCAATAGATTTATCGCATTATTATTCTCCATTTGATACGAAAATGAAAACGTAATAGACAATAGGATTAGGAAGGGTTATTTCAAAAGACAGTTCTTCCATATTCAGTGACACTCCGTGGGACTACAAACAATACTCTTTCCCTTTCAGATTTGGAGAATTCTGACGGATTAGATGGCATGTCTAATGGCATTGAGGTAGAATCAAAATTTACTAATTTCATGGTTTATTTTATAATCGTTTATCATTACAAGTGTTCCTTGTGCTCTGTTGCAGCTCTGTGCAGAAGATGATCTCTACTGCAAACCTTGCAATCAGTACTTTAATAATCTCCACAACAAGAGAGAGCACATCTTTGGCCGGAAGCACAAGCAGACAGTTTCTGGAAGGTTAAACGAGAGCGAAGAAGAAGAAGAGTTACCAGGATTTAACGCACCTGTCTTCACGGAAGAATTTCTAAAACACAATGAAAGTACGTAAAGGGATAAGATACAAAATGCCATTTCATACAGTTGCGGGTTGGCGCTCACCCCCTGATCATATCCTGGCTTTAGGTTAGGAAAAAGACTGGTTCCCCACGATGGAAAAGATCCATGGCAGTCTACCCACCAAACCCGCCCACCCCTCCAGACTTTATCAGGTCAAAGTAGCAGTTTGCGCTGTGGGTACCCTGCAAATGGAGGGAGACACTGAGAGCGTCCTTTTGTTGTGTTACAACCTAGAACGCCCGGTCTGGAGTCCAGTGCACTAATCACAGGCTGTCTCCACGCCCACAACGATGTGGGCACGTACATGTACATGGCAGTTTGAAGAAAGGAGAGGGAAAGAGGGAGTAAGGGAAACGAAAAGGAGAAGTCAGAGGGAAAGGGGTGATAGTCATGTAGATACTTCTTATTTGAATGGCAAAACATCTCTGCAGATCGAAATCTTACAATTAGTGTGAGTATTTCAGAACGACGACATTACATAACACCGTGTATGCACACACACTATACGTAGGAAAGTAAGTAAGTAAGTAAGTAACAACTTTATTTACAGAGGGTAACACAAAACAGTAAAAAACTGACGAACCAGTGGCCCTCTATCGTAAGTTAAAAAGTCATCCTCAGCTTGGAGTTTTAAACTTGTTTGTTCTTTTTTGCAGTGCGTGAAAATGAACTAAGACAGCTTCGCAAGGCGGCCACAGAATTCGAGGAACAGAACTCAGTTACCTCCAAACACGTCGAGAACTTGAAACAAGCAATAGGAAAAATCGAAATGGAGACAAACCAACAACGGAACTCGAACATGGTGCTACTTAATGACCTGAGCAATCTTCGGGCAGCTCTCGTTCAAGCGTTTGCGAACTTGGTACTTCCAGGCACTAACGAGGTGCCGACATTAGATACCATTGACTCTTACATGACCAGATTGTATTCAGTTATATTGGACTCACCCCAGGAGAACGAGGGACTCATCACGAATGTACGAGAGATTGTGTCACGCCTTGGTTTTCCGAAGTAAGTTCTGGAAACGATAACTGGCTTCATACAGAAGTTACGTCTCAATCTTCCGACGTGTAATTCGTAAAGGATCTCTGCTTCGTTGAGATAATTCAAGTACAGAAACTGATTTTTTTTTTTTCTCGTAGTTTGAAGTGATCTTCAGTTTTCTATGCTTTTAAAGGGTGAAGTAGACTTTACTTTAGTACTTCAAGAATAGTCCTACGTGTTTTAGTACATTTATAGCATGACAAGCATTTGTTACATTTGCGGTTGTTCGATTCGAAGCGCACAGGCCATTTGAAGACTACGGTGGAATCCCGATTTTTCGAACCCACCAAGGGAAACGAAAAATCGGAGAGTACGAGAAATCGGAGGTAAAATTACATTGTTCAACGGAGGAGAGGGAACGACTTTTGGTACGAGTTATCGGGAGGTTCGAAAAAATGAGGGTTCGAGAAATCTCGATTCCACTGTATGAATGTGAAGGTGACTGTTTTTGTTTTGTTTTTTTCAGTGATGCGGATAAAGGCTTAAATTTAGCGGAGTAAGACTGAGCATTTTGTGGACTTCAGGAAGGCCCTTTTGCCTTTGCCTTTGATGGTGCAGATGTTCAGGCCAGAATTTACCTAAGAACAATGATGATCTCTCAGTACTTTCATACTCGAAAGTTTATTTGCTTTGATCGCTTGTACATGCAAGAAGAGACTGCTCCCTTGCACACTCGGTGCTCATCCGAGTGGCTTTGTAGCTTTCTCCTCCGCCGAGACTCCAAGGTCGGTTATGACGGAGTTCGAGGAGGGAAATCTTTGAGCCGGAATCACCACAGAGGCTGGAATAAAACATATTACTTTGGAAAGAGAGAAAAACTACGTCAAAAAATTACAAATATATATGTCCATTCAAACAGCTTATACGAAATCAAATTTCGTTAACGTTTGAGATGTCCATCCACTTGGCTGTTTATTGTCTGGAGTGTTTTCGAACCTAAAAGGTTGCCCATAATGAGCGTTTTGTAATGAACAGTTCATGTGAAATTAAGTTCAAGTTATTTATCGTATTGTGCAGGTGATATTCTGCAAATGTTTTAAATAAAAAAGACAAGAACGTAAAACTTGCTGATTTTAATTTCACGAGGTGATATGATCATCTAATTTCCCCTCACAATACAGATCCTCGTTCAAAGGTGAAAATTCAAGGTTTTATTTTGTTTGATAAAAGGTTGAAAAGATGGCGGATTGAACGTGGGCCCTTCTTGAAAGGGGGTCTGGGCGAGGGATCCGCTCACGATCCTTTTTTAAAGTGCAGTATTCTCTGGGATTGAATTATTCAGTGACATGGAGTTGGTGGTTCGGGCTTGGTGGCAGCCTCGTTCCCAGTGGGAACGAGGTTGTCTTGATGGTAGGAATCCCCTCGAACCGCTGACCTTATTACACAAAATTTTCTGGGTACGTTCGTTTCGCAATTTCCAGGTGCGCGTTTTTCGGGACACTTAAATTCCGGGATTTGGCGAAAATGTCCTATTTAAAATGACTTTAACGTAGCGTTTTTGGGTATCACACAATTTACTTCTTGATAATGTTACTTTAGAGCGGTTTTCAATTGAGTGTGGTAAAACCAAAACCAAACCAATTACATACCGATTAGACTTCTCAGCCAATCCCAAACCGTAGTAAAACCAAAACCGAAACCAAAGTAATTGATTACTTTCGACACTCAGTTGAAAATCGAGTTATAAGGCCAAACTTAACAAAAACGCAACGGGGGGAATAGATGTCAACAGAACTGACAAAACAGTTCTCACAATGTCCACAAGCAGTTCATGCTTGTACGTTAGTGAATTATTGGTCATTAGTCAGTTGACAACAATATGCATTTACGTTTTAAAATATAGCCTCGGAAGGGTTAAAAATATTATTTTGGAAACGTTTCAATGGTAATGAACTCACTTTTGATTATTCACATAACATGAGTCACTATTAAGTAAAATTTTTCCGTCATGTTCGAAAGCCCCTCACACTACGCCTGAAGAATTTGAAAACTGAGATTTCCCTCTGACAACACATCAAATGTTTTCCTTCCACACTACGCCGGAGGAATTTAAAAACGCAGTAATCACCGGTCATTTTGGATCTGTGTTTAAAAAAAAAAACTCGGGCAGGGAAATCGCAAGACTATCTTAAGGTGAACGTTTTCAAAAACCTCCGTTTTCAAAGTACTTTCCCGTCAACACAAAAACGAAAAGCCGGCGTTTTCAAATTCCTCCGGTTTGAAGAGCGTTTTCGAAAAGCCCCGTTTTCGTGACAATTTAGTGTGAACGAAAGGCCTAAGCTAACCGTAGCAATAAAGCTGCATTTTCCAATTTCTCCGACCTAGTGTAGACGGGACCTAGAAAATACAACCGGTTCGATTTGTCAGAAGTAACTATATGAGAGAGAAAGGAACAGTAACTCACTTACCACACTATGTTCAAAACCGACGATAACGTCACTGGCTGGAGCTAGGACAGATTGAGTTTACTGACTTTAATGGCCATTGAGGAGAGGAGGTTAGTTAACAACAACAACAACAACAACAACAACAACTTTATTTATACTCCGCTAAAAATTAAATGAACAAAAATAAGTTAAAATAAAAGGAGTACATGGCTGCCCGAAATAACCTTAATGGGTTAATAAGACTTGGCAGCCATCCTCAGTGATCAATTATTTATTTGGTTCAAATAAGGAGAGAAGTTGAGAGACTTTTTAAGTGTTGGTGTGGTTAAAGCAAAAGCAAATCCCTCGACTGGGAAGAAATAGAAAACCGTGGTCGTTGTGGGGAGGTGGCCGTAATTAGTTAACTTAAGGTTCAACTGTATTTTACGACTCACTCAACTTATTAAGTAGGGCAGTGCTGTACTCCCGATGCTAACTGAGATCTCATTCTTCCCTCATAAATCCTAGTATCTCGAGAGATACTCAATGTTTATATTTATATAACAGCTTTTCCCCTAAATCTCTAAAAGACTGGAGGTTTCTACCTCCACCAGTAGAACTAAGACAAATAGGCACCTTTGAAGATTTTTTTAAAATTAAACCACCTCTTAGAGTGCTTGTCCCATCCTTCCAATTCATCCGATGAATTAACTGATTTCCTTTGGCTTGATGGGAAACCTTTGCCAAGCAACAGCGTAGATTTCTTGATCTCTCTTTCGTGTTCTCTCTTTCCCAGCTCCTCGTCGATCAATCCTCTTGTCACTGATCTACCTCTTCCTCTGCGCTTGTAACTGAAAACAGCCTGCTGTTTTCATACTCCAAATTCGATAATCTAGACCATTCAGCGTCTTGTTAATTTTTCAGCAAATTACTTATTTAGTCTTTTTAGATATTGATATAGCTGAGTCATGCTGAGTCAGTCAACTCGAGAACTTTCCCAAGAAATGTATACAATCATCAAAGATCGCGTTTGCACAAGGGTCGAGAGGTTTCTAAATAATTATTAAGTCTGATCCTCAAAACAAAGTTTTATCATTTATGAGCAAAATCAAAATCAAAAGCCATTTTTCAGTTAAATTTTGGATTAATTTTGAAAGTGTTTGCTAGTGTGACTATAAGGTGTGATTCGACGCACTTTGCTCCAGTCCCCTGCTTTTAAAATGCATGACCCCAAACGGCAAGTACTGGACCGATATTACGACATAAATGCGGAAAGCTTCACGGCACACATGCGTCAGCGGAATTGTAGCACATTTTCAGAGTTAAGAGTTCAATTTCCTTGAAAAAAAGGCGACTTTACCCTTTAGTTATGGTCAAGGAGACGACATTTTACGGTAAGGCTTTGAATTTACTTTTCTTTGGCCTGCTTGCGCTTTATTTCAATCAAGGTTTTTCGTTGTACGAGCTGATTGTTTGTTCGCCGGGTGTATTTCACTTTCCTACATGACAACGATCGAGCCGCATGATCGTTTTATAAATGTCATTCCGTGTTCTTTCTACAGATCTTCTCGGTGTTCCTCCAAGTGCTACTCCAAGTGAAATAAAGAAGTCTTATCGTAAGCTCGCGCTGAAATATCACCCAGACAAAAATCCTGATGCCGGTGACAAGGTACACATGTAAACCTAGTCAAGTTGCGTTTTCGGCGTTCCCTGAGTGCGGTGTCTTTCATTATCATCTTCAAGATTTTTAAGCTTAAGTTATATGATGGCACAAAAAGGCTGGCTGTGTAGCTTACTTTGTATTGCTTACTTCGAATTTATCGAGAATGAGATTGGGTCAATTAAAATAAAACGAGGACTTTGTTTTTAACAACCAGACAGCCACACGACGTTCAATATAGTTCAATAAATAAGACTCTCTAATCTGGGCTACAGACTGTGAAGACCTTGGTTATTGAGGTCTACAAATACACTGAAATCGGCGTTAAATCCGTTTCTTTATCTTCTTGAGAAGGAAAGCCATAATCTTTACGTTAATCGTAATGCTATCAACATAAGTTACAAGAAAATTACCCAAGACATTCTTATGTAATCGAATTTGTAATTTAGTCTTAATTTCGAACGGCATGTGTGTGTGTTTTACATGTGTTTTATGGACATTGAACCGTTATTAAACTTATTACAGAAATGGGTAGTAATAAACTGTAGTGCAGTGATCGCTTACCTTAGCTTTTCTGTAACATTTTTTGTTGACACTGGCACTGCAATTGTTGTACATGTGACACTCACTGGATTGGATGAATTAACACTTGTTGAGAAAGTGGACAAAAATCATACAGGGTGGATTTGGATTAAAAATAACTAGCATAACAAATTGCTCCTTGTCTGTGGTAGTTCAAGGATGGATACATGTATTCTCACTATTCTCTGGATATAAATCACTCCCCAGTTAAGATATTTGTTAAACACTTACAAACTGGATAGCGATTACTCCACCAGATAGTGTTATCCACACTTTGTTTACTGTTTACGAGTTTGATAAATCATAACTTACAGTCAGATTTGATAAACAGCTACTACTGACCATATCAATAACAAAATTTTCAGTTAAATTTCATGGGAGTTCAGAAAGAACTAATTTAAACTTATAAGTAAGAGTGCATTTATGTGATGCATAGAGGTATAGATGCCCAATTTCTGCTGTCCTCTCTGATTGAATTTTGTCAAAATATATGCTATTATTTAAAACTGGATCATTGCATAATGCAGTTCAATAGTTTTCACTGGCTTAACCATCAGGGGATATGAGCCATTATACCATGCTCTACAAAAATTAATATGGAAAGCGTTTGCGTGAGTTTTGGGGGTGCTTTTAATAAAACAATTATTCCACTCGCACTTGTTGGATATGAGATGATTTTAGGCAACTTGGTGCTACATGCCTTGTTGGTTATGTACCATCTCATGTCCAATGCATGCTCCTGGAATATTTTGTCATCATGATAAGTTCTTGTTATTAGAATTATACCATCACAGCTGTAAGTAAATATAAGTCTTTGATTTACAGTTCAAGCAGATTTCTCATGCTTATGAAGTCCTGTCAGATGAGAAGAAAAGGAAAATTTATGATGAAGGAGGAGAGGAAGCGCTGAACAGTGGCGGGGACATGGGTGGATTTCATTCACCTATGGATATTTTTGACATGTTCTTTGGAACAGGTCATGGTCGACACAGAAGTAGTCACGGTGAAAGAAAAGGGAAGGACATGATTCACCAGCTCAAGGTACATGTTCTCTTCTAATTTACACATTTATATGAGTTTTATGAGCCCTAGGATTTTACAGTAACAATCGTTTCCGGTACCCTGTCGTTACCGTTATTGAGAAATAACAGAACCAAAAAACCATTTGCTACGGACATCGTCAGCCTTGAAGGTCAAACTTTGTTTGATAGAGTGTGCAGTTCCTTTGATAAGCACTCCTTGTTTTTTCACTTCATTCATCTGCATTCGTGTATCTGTCCCAAAGTGCATCACACAGTATGTGCAACGCAGTCTGAAGTGGATTTAAGATGGTGGACAAACGGCTGATAAAGGCTGAACCAGCTACAATATTATTGGTTTTCTTTCCAGCAATGAGTTTACGTGGTCAGCATCCATCGTAAAGCAGAAGTAGAAGAGTACAAAAGTTCTCTCTGTAAAATTAACAATAATTAAACGAGACCAATGCGGAGGATTTTGCATTATTTATAAACTAACTAGCTAAGATACTTTGTATTCATTTCATTTCCTTCTCTATTCTCAACGCTATTTTCATTTTCTTTTATTTGTGTCCAAATAAAGTGTAAAATTTTGATGCAAAAAGTATCCCTTACTGATTGTTTTCCGTGATCTCTAGACACAGAACCAAAAAAGTGTTACTGATGAAATTTGAAATCCTAGGGCTTGGTTTCAGAGTCTGTAAAATGTGCATGTGTTGCTTGTTATTAAAATGTACTCTCTAAGTGTTGATAAAGTTTAGAAAACAAATCACTGACATTTCATTCTGTGGGAGAATTCTTAAGTAGCAAGGTTTATTTTGGGAAACAGCTGCATGATGTAGCCATTCTTTATAGTTCTGCAGAGTGGTTGGTATAGTTTAGGGGTTAATGCTTAGGACTCTGGATTACAGTGGGCACTACAGATTAGACTAGAGCTGTGTTTTTCATGGGGAAAGGCTTAATTCTCTCAGGGCCTCTCTTCATTTAGAAGAGTAAATAGCTACATGTATGTACTGGTCATTGACTGGAAAGGGTACTAACCAACAGATCTGAGACTTGAAATGAGCTTACAAACCATGTAATTAAATTCATCTAAGGGTAGCAGTGCTGGAAATAATTTTGCTTCTTTAACAGGACATGTGTCCTTTCAAATCTTCATTTTGGTCGGACATCGTATCAGTTTGACTGGACATTAATTTACATAATTGATTAGCACAATTAATTAGCATAAGAAAATTTATTAGCATACTGTAAAGATTTTCAATACAAATCGTTCAAAACTGTATTTAAATTTGATTTATTTATCACTTATGATTAACTAGACGACTTTATCTACTAGATGACTGCACCAATCTCTCCTGGTTATCTCCTGATTATATGTTCTTCACGCAAACCTAGTTTTCTATGCAGGAGCCCATCACCAGGAGTGTGCAACTACCTCAATTATTCCTGTCCCGGTGTTTTCACAGACTGATCTATTTTTAGTCTGAATTTACCGAGAATTCAGCCCCAGCCGGAACCTCAGTGACCAATCACAAGCACAGACTTTATAATTTCACTGGAAGATTAGGTTGCCATGTCCACCTGAGGCCTCCATTTCTCCCCTTACTGATGCGTGCCCATATAGACGGGAACTGGCCTTTTTCGAGGGAAAAGAAGCCTGAAAATAGACCGGTCTGTAAAAATCCTGTGACATAGGCTTAGTATGGGAGTTGCAGGCTCCTAATGATGGGCTCCTGACCAAAGTTGATTCTAGGGTACATACATGAAAGGCTAACAGCATATCGCAATGCACGTAATGGATAATAGGGCGATTTCTGAAAAGTACTTTATTTGGTAAGTACAGGAAAGATGAGCACTTCTGCTTTATGATATGGCAGAAGCCCATAATGGGCTCCTGGATATGGCTCAAACTGTCAGTGCAAAGTCAAGGGCCCAAAATTTAAAATAATGCTTGAGTAGCCATTTGGCGAGTAAGTGATAAAAATCAAGTGGAATTTTATTCAGAAAAGAACACAATGCATAACATCTGTAAAGAAAAAATTTCCAAGACTTTTTTGGCCACTAATTTTGTGTATGCATTACAAAAGACACAATCGGTATGCATACATGACTAACTCAATGCTCAAAGGTTTGCAATGCATTATAGGGCGATTTCAAACACAATCAGCCATTTGCAAGTTTTCCGATGTGAGGGAATCCTTTACAGCAAAGCAAAAGGATACATTGCTTTCTTTTCTTATGTTGAATGATACAGAAGCAAAGATCTTTCACTATGTATTTCTGGAAGGACATAATGACTGAGAAAATAACCGTTATTGTCAACACAGAGAAACGTAGTCGCCATTTATGGTAGCCTGTGAACGCAGACATATTTTCGGTTGTC
>Ga0126338_10001428_pt1 | contig 15461 bp, 12 predicted proteins | sample OrbCmetagenome_2_FD_92529 | JGI IMG/M metagenome (GOLD analysis project Ga0126338, IMG submission 92529) | Coral microbial communities from Petempiche,Puerto Morelos, Mexico - Orbicella C C metagenome | ecosystem: Host-associated > Invertebrates > Cnidaria > Coral | place: Petempiche,Puerto...
ACGCTAAGAAGGTAAGCTATCGTTTTCGGAAAGGCGATAAGACCTAAGGGTTTCGGGAAATGGACAAAAAAGCCCTAATAAATTCGACAATACTCAACTTCCCCTAGAATAACCGAACAGATACAATTTTTTTAGCGCAACCTAAAATTAACCTACAGAGCTTTAAAAGTACTCTACGTAGCCTAAAACAGCGTTTAAAAGCATACGAGAGAAAACGGTCGTTGGGTGCCCCTGCTATATCACTTTCAAAACGCAACGCTGAAACCGTTTGCTTTATTGAAAACTTGGTTTAGATCGCGTACAGCTACATAAACACACGAGGTGATGCTAGTGATAACCTTAGCCTTTTGACGTCTTTTACAAGAGCATGTGTAATTAACTGTAGAGAGCTCTGGATGCTTGCAACAAACTATTAGAGATTTTTTCTCTCTATTTGAAATGAGTTTACAAAAACTAAAATTGGGCTCCTTTTGCTCCAGTACAATTCCGTGCGAAATTCGTTTTAGCACTTCCGGTCACATCTATCGAAAATGGCAGTTGTTTCTACAGCCCTTCTTTACACTTTCGCGCCCCACCTCGTCTGATAACAAGCCCCCTTAGATCCGATAGACTAGTCCCCAAGTTCTTGCAAAAATTCTCAATTTTATTTTAATTTAATGTCAAGTTTACGAGGTTAGAATTGATGTATGACATTTCCCAGCACTCTTGACAATAGGGATTTCTTCTGGAGTGAAATATTCTAAATCCTTGTCTCTCAAGCCATTTTGCTATACTGTAGTACCGTCGCAGAGATTCTGGAGTGTGTATGATCACGTGATACTCTACATCGAGTTGCCTTACGTACTTTCGTAAAGTTCCTTCAGCCAGCATGTGACGTAAGCACTTCCATTCATCAGATTCGATGTCTATTTTCAAAATGTCGATTTCTCTCTGTGGAAAAAAAAAAAGGTTAGTCAAAGTAAATAGGAGACTTTCTCAACAACTTAACTTACTTTGACTGATTGACTGCCTGCGCTGCCTGACTGCCTGAACGTCTGACTGACTGGCTGCCTGACAGGCAGACTGTCAGACTGCCAGACTGCCAGACTGCCATGTTGCCAGACTGGCAGCACGCATGACTGACTGGCTGCCTGACTGCCAGACTGCCAGACTGCCTGCCGTACTGACTGTTCGCCTGACTGTCAGACTACCTAACAGCCTGAGAGCCTGTCTGCCAGACTGTCTACTTTACTGACTGACTGACTGACTGACTGACTGACCGCCCTCCTGACTAACTGCCTGTCTGACTGATTTTCTGACCACTTGTTCATCACCTGAGCGTGTCCTAGTTCCTGTATGATTGCCGCCAGTGTTCTTGTTTTCCACGTGCTCTTGTCAAGCACGTCTGCAGAGAGAGGATTTTTGGCTCCTTCTTGATTAACATCTGACAGTCCAAGGTTGTAGAACGTCACGCCAGTGCTGTGATTATGATCTTCCTTTCCCATGGAAGGATCAAACGCTGACACTGTGCAACCATATTCGGCCATCTTTTCGTCGAAGGAAAAATCGTATCCTGTTCTATAAGAAGTAATAGTAGGAAAAACGCTGGATTAAAGGTGTTACAATCTAACCGTTATAATCTCAGTACCCTAGGGATTGTGGGGGCAGGGGAGGGGGTGTCAGGGCCTTATGTATCTTGAAATGAGGTGTTAGGAGGGTCACTACTCCCCCCGGATGGAAATGAGACTATCGTAGTGTTGCCAGTGTTGTCACGTTGACCTAACAATTTACCTGCACCCATTTCACACATCTGGGTGGAGAGAGAGGCCTATCGTGAGAGCAAAGCTGTCTTGCTCAAGAACGCAATACAGTGAGCAGCTTGGCCAGGGCTTAAACCTGCACCTCTCAATTGGAAGTATGACGCCTTAGTTATGTCTTTCCCCATCCCTTCTCTCTTCGTTAGACCCAATAGTCAAACAAATGTTTGAGTAGAAGCATATTTCGAATGTTCCCGAAGGACCGAAAATTATACGTGTACGCTATTGAAAACACAATTTAGGATCAGTAAAGGGTTTATTCGCGTTCGCGCTGTTGTTGGAAGTAAACTGTTATTTAACGGCGCGCTCTTAAAATGGAACTACCATTATTAGGCTAAAATCGTTTGTCATCTTGGAAAAAAAATCGTCTGTTAGTCATAATTCTCTTACCCAAATGAGTATACGACACACCATCCTGGATTTAACTCAACTTCCTCGTCAAAGCAAACGTACCACATGCCATCAGGACCCATCGGGCGAGGGGCTCCACGAGGTCCCTGCGGTAAGCCCCCTATGCTGCGTACGTCAGCGCACACGGCACCCTGAGTTGAAAGGGTCTTCATGAGCCTCTTCATTTCGTTCCCAGAGGGAGGTTCCTCGACATACGTAAATATGCTTGCTGTTGGTAGCGGAGATCTAGGCGTCTCAGAAGGCTTAAACAACGGAAATGAGCTTCCTTCGTATCCTGATAGGCCAGTCGTATTCTTGAATCCTGTGTTAAAAGATCATGATAAACCTTATTTTGCTTTGGCTTTTGTTTTATAGCAATCACTAGAAAATCCTTTTAATGGCAGTTGTAATATAAAGCAAGACCACAATAATCTTTGCATGATCAACTCCAGCCGAACCTAGCGCGGGAAAATATGTAACCGGATGCAAGCGCGGGAAAATACACAAAAACCAGGTCACGAGTGGTTTTCGTCTACTTCTGATTGGCTGAAAAAAGAAAGAAAGTTGGCTCTGATTCGCTACAGTACGTTGCATGTTCATGGTAAGCCGAGAGGAAACAAACAATGTACAGGAAAAAAACTCTCGAATGGTCTCCTTTTGATTTCTTCGCGTAGCGCTCTCACCACCGCCTTTCTGTCTGCAAGCAACTCGATTGAAGTACGAAGTTCGAAAAGAAATCTTTTAAAACTTTTTACACTTTTACACGGTCTTAGCACTCAAATTATACGTTGTTTCTTTCGTTGACCTTCAAACTTACCGATAGTTTCTTCGTTGCTTCTTCTCGTCTCATAAACATTGCCACTCAAAAACAGGTGGACCTGGTAAATAACGGAAAGATCAGACAATGTAATTTACTTAAAGAAACTCGTGATTTTGAGGAGCTTGAAAAACATACTTTGGTAGGAAGCCTTCCGGTCATTGAACGTTAGTGCTGAATTTCAATCCTTACATCGTAAAATAAACATAACTGAATAACTCTCCTTTCCGGCTTCGAAGATATAGCTCAGTCCTGAAAGGTTTTCGCGGATTATCCTACGATATACCAGTCGCATAAAGAGGTTGTTTATTTACAAGACAGTGCTTAATTTGTCTGGACGGGGTTAAAAACGGATAATAAATTACATCAAAATATTTAAAATTCTCTCTTCATCCGTTTAATTCTCATTACAACACGCGGAGTCTGAACTAGAAATCGAGAAATCACCCACAATATTTTGGCCCAACGTAGGCTTGTAGCAGGGTGATGTTTGTTCGTAGATTTCGGGGTACATCAAGTGAAATTCCTCCGAGACATATTCGCATTCCTGCTCAGACTGTTCTTTGTTCGTATTATCCTTGTATAAATATAAGTTTCAAAGTCAACCAAGTTTTGTTACAATAAACAAGTTAAGAGGAAAACAGCAAACTTCCCGATCAAGTTCAGGTAGGCAACGCTTGTTTTAAGGGAGCGTCATTATCAGTTATTTTAAAGTTATTCTGACAATTTTTCTCCGTATTTCTGTAAACAATTTGACCTCCTGCCCGTCCGTCATATCAGACGAGTCTCACGTTCAGGACGGTTTTCCGTCTCTATTATGAAATCGGCAGTTCTCGTTCATCATACCCCATCCTGCTCAAAATACTGTACGGTCATGTTACGACACTACAATGCTCACCAACTTGAAAAAACAACCAAGTACAAATCATATTCAAGTTAGCTTAGCCCGAGGTCTGCGATGACACTACACAACACTTACGGAGAACTGTAATTAATTGTAATTAGGATTACACTCACCACGCTGGGGGGAGGGGCTAGTAACATGGTTATGACTGCAATAGACACCATTGCACAGCCCACAATCCATCGTCGACGGCGATAATAGCGATCAAGAAACATGCTGCGGAATAAATAGCAATAACAAAAAAAATATGAAAACCTTTAAGTGCGAACGGGGCGTTGATAAAACACCCTGAGGGTTGTCATGTCACGGACATGTCACGGATCCTTGACCGTCACTGTTTTACTCTACCAATATATGTCCTTCGTACGAGCGTTCTTTCCCATCCAAACAAGGACGAAGCTAAAACCACGCAATCACATTTTTGGCTTCGCGTGTTTTCTTGTACTTAGGGCGAGATGAAGGAATCCCAGCCAATTACGCCACCCCGGCGCAAAGGGTCACAGAAACCCATAAAATGGGGACTTAAGTGCCACATGGCTTAAAGAAGTCTAACGGAGTAATTAGTACATTTTTTTCACGAGTTTTAGGCCCCGTCCAACACTACGCCGTGGGAATTTGAGAACAGAGCTTTCACTCTGAAAACGCATCAAATGTTTTCCGTCCACACTACTCCGGAGGAGTTTAAAAACGCAACAATGACCGGTCATTTTGAATTTGTGGTTAAGGAAACCTCGGTCAATGAAATCACGTTATTATCGTGATGTCATGATCGCTTACGAAAAGCTCCGTTTTCAAAATGTTTTCTGTCCACACTAAAACACAAAGTCGGCGTTTTCAAATTCCTCCGGTTTGAAGGGCGTTTTCGAAAAGCTCCGTTTTCGTGACGGATCAGTGTGGACGGTAGGCCTAACCGTAGAAATAAAGCTGCGTTTTCGTGACGGATTAGTGTGGACGGTAGACCTAACCATAGAAATAAAGCTGCGTTTTCAAATTCCTCCGGCGTGGTGTGGACAGGCGTTAGGGGCGCAAGCATTTGCTCTGAAGTGAGAGTACCTACATGGCCGGCATAGCTGGCGGCATTTCCGAGGTGTGAAGGGTTTGTTTTTTTTCGGCAGCGGAGTTTTCGCAAGGTGCGTACTCGCCGCAAAAGAAATCTGGAAATCCCGCCAAACAGCCCAGGTTGTGTGGCAGATCGATAGAGGTCTGCTATATTGCATCAGTAAAGCATGTTGTTATACTTAACAAAAATAAAAACAAAGTGGTGTGCATATAACATTGAAAGTTTCTTTCCAAAGATTTGGATAAATAGTATCTTCCTTCATCTCTCCCTTTGGGGTGATTGCTGTTGTTTTCATTAAGAAGTCATCACAAAGCTTTTTGCCCAGGACAACACGAGCGATAACTGTTGCTGTAACTTACCTTTGATTGTTTTGGTGCTTAAACCAAGTTTTATAATCCTTTCATTTCAATTTCTCTGATTTCTATTTTCTGTGCCACGTGCCCAAGCTCGATTTCCTTAACTGTTATGCCCTCCGTGGACGTGTTTCGGCTGAAAATGACGCACCAAACCCGGCTTCCTTCACGCGAGCTCTCGGATCCCGCTAGAAATATTCACAAATCTCTCTTCCAGGGAAGTAGCCTTAAGAAGTCAGTAGTTAGTGTGCAGCGACGGTAGTCCCAGCTTGATCAGTAACAAAGGCTGTGTTTAGCAACTGAAAAGACAGGTTTGGCAGGCCGCGGAGCTCAAAGGATTTCTCCGGTCCTTTGTTTAAAGTAAAATGGCACCTGTACCATCAAATGTTGTCAATCGCAAACAAAGAGAGAACAGAACAAGACCAGCAGACATTTAGTCTAACAACAGGTGCCATTGAGAAGAAAGCTACTGCAAAAGTACTATCCATATTTTTCATTTTTTTTGTTTTTGTTTTTCAATTTTCCCTAAATTATACGTTGTTATTAAACTTCTGGAAAATTCACTGACTGCTGATTGCCAGGCGTTAAAATACATTTCTCTACATTGCTTTACTTCAGGGTTTCTGCTAGGTCACGTTCACAATAATGTGAATCAAAACGATGCGCTTTTTGCACCGAAAACACATCACAAACTTCGCATCCACACCACCGTACGTTTTCATAGTTTTCTCCGTCTACACTAAAACACTCGAAAAAGATGATACGCCATAGAAGGACGTCATCACCGTCTTTTGAAAACGAACATGTGATCGTTTTGAAAGCCTCTATTGTTGTTGACAAAATTAATACGATAGGGGCCCTTCTTCAAATGTCTTTACTCTCGACAGTGTTTCAGCTCGTTTTAGTGTGCACCGGTGAGTGGGTGAGTGCAAATGCAACAAACATGTTTTCAAACGACAGGACAGTTTTTAAAGTTCGATAAGTCTGTTCCAATTCAGTTGAACCTGCAGTCCACATTATGTTTTTAATGCAAGGACATCAAGTCCATCCCCCGTCCCCAGCTAGAAGATTTCTCAAGATCTAGAAGACTCCTCTATTTAGTATGTTACTAATGAGGCATTTTTATTTAAGATATTATTCTCAAGTTTGTAGTTTATCTAAAAATGTTAAAATGTACAGGCTTTTGATTGCTGTTACTTATTACTTGACAAAACATTTTGTTGTGAAAATATTTTTCTTATGGCCATTGACCACACTAACTGAGCAGTGCTTTGCATCAGGTTAGCATAACTATGGTATATAAAAGCATATTTACACTGAAATTATCAATATTATTATATTAACTGGTAAATAGCTTGACACTTCATGCAGTTAAACTGAAATATTTAATTTTTTTTAAAGAGACCATCTTTTAAGTTGGCCACTGATTTGTACCAGGTCAGGATAACAAAATCCAAAAATATTATGTCCATTATATTATAAATCTGGTGAACAATTTCTTTATTTAGCACGGATATTCCAATATTCATCAGAGTCATTTTCCACCTCTTCAGGCATGTGCAGTAAGGTAATGATGACGTCATCATCTCTTTTCTGGAACAACATTTCGCCTTCAATGTGAACCAAGTTCTGTTTCCGAGCCCGCAGTAACATTCCTACCACTTTATTCGATATTCTGGTGTATCTTTCAAACAAGCGACCAAAAGTGACGCAGACAGTTCCATCTGGTTGCTCACGACCCATCTGTAAAATAACTCTGCATAAATCTCTCACTTCCTGACTGATGTGGGCACCGGCGAATCGTCCACGAGCTTCTGTTTTCGACCCTGCTAAAGGGCGTCCATATTCTCGGCTATGCCGGCTTGGAAGAGCTGTCATTTTCCTGACGAGTTAAATCACACTTTACTTTCAGAAACTTCGACATGCAAAGTTTGGAAAATTTGCAAGGCAATACGCTCAAGGGTGAAGGCCATTTCATACTGTCAGATGATTACCCAGACGTTTCCTTAATTCATCCTTTTAGTTTCAAGGGAACACATCAAGGAAAATAAGATAAATACGTTACAAAAACAGATCTCCTTGAATTGCTGTTTATTACTTCAGCAGATCGAAGTCTGTTCCTCTGTCTGGATGTCTTAATGCTCCCATAAAGAACATAAGCTGTCCTAACTTACTTACGATCTATTTACCTTTCCAATGAATGATCGAGTCACTTCAGGTGAAGCTCTGTCGTTCCTGAAGTTTTGAACAGAACGACGAACAGAGGAGAACTGCACAATCGTCCGCCATCTTTGTTTGTTGTATCTGCCTCGTTCCCAATCCTCTGTGCGTGCAATCAGCGGTCCCGTCTTGGAGGAGAGTCCCTGCGAACAGAGAGCCTTTTTCGATCTCCCTAAGAAGGGAATCCTCTTACCGATTTTCCTAGAAAGATCAACGGAGACTCTGTTCGCAGGGTAAGGTCTATTTGGTGGCCTATTTCATGGCAGCGGCCAATTTTGGATGACAGATATTTAGCTACGGTGATCATAGTTCGATGTGTTCTATGACCAATAAGAGAAAGGGCCAATCACGTCGCGAATGAAATCTAAGCCATGATAATGATCTTTCATTTATTCACTTGCAATTCAAGTCAGTTGTGATATGGGCTTAACGGTTTTTTTTTTTTTTCACGCTTAGCGTCGGTTTCTTGTGTTTTCCCGTTCTTGGCGTAGGTATTTTTTTGTGTTTTCCCGCGCTAGGCGCAGTCTTTTTGTGTGTATTTTTTTTTGTTTGTATTTTCCCGTACTTGGCGCAGGTATGTTTTTTTGTTTTCTTGCCCTTGGCATCGGCTCTAAGTTGTTTTTCAGCGGTTCGCGCCAGTTGCATATTTTTAGGTACTTGCTGTCGGCTAAATTATTTTTGGTTCAAATCTGATTAGTTTATTACACCAGAGTCAGCTATCGACGGAATGCTTCTTTCTCTGATTACGGTCAGTTTCTACAACAAGTGTAGGATCATACAATGGAGAAAACACTAGGCACTTTATCCATAAGGGATCTTTACAGAAGAGATGCTCTTATAAACGTTTTAGGCTGTAAACTATGAGAACTTTCAGTGCAAATATAAGTTTTTCGACATATATAATAACAGCTAGTTTCATGAATGATCAACCGAGGCTATTCCTGTTTCAAATACCGTCTTTCTGGTGCACTAGAAATCCAGGGCTTACTTATTTTCTTCACTTTGAGCCAGTGAAGCCTTCAGAAAATCTCTAGGAATGCTGACCACCGTGCGCTGAAGGTGTACTGTAGCTCGAGGCATGTCGTTTTCCATTCTCCACTCGTTCGATTCCGCTGAGTAACTCTCTACACTTTTGAAACTCTCTCCATTGCAGCTTCCTCCGAACACGTAAATCCTTCCACTAACAGTGGCTACACCCGCAGCGAATCTCGGGATATGCATACTGGCAATTTGAGTCCAGACTCTTGCGCGCGTGTCATACATTTCACAGGAACTCAATGCGTTGTGTCCGAGAATATCTGTGCTTCCACCGAGCACGAAAAGTTTATTTTGGATGGCGACGCAGCAAGCGAAAGCTCTGGCGGTATTGAGAGAAGCTATCGCATCCCAGCGATTCTATATACTATATATATCTTCTTGTTCTTTTTTTAAAGTACAATTTTATGAATAGCTGTATTTTATATGTAAATGCTGATCGCCAGTTAATACCAGTGATCCAGTGATCACTGTTTGGCGTTTCAGGTTAAATAAAGTCTTTTACTTCTTATTCTCCTTCGGGTCGTACATTTCGGCGGTGTTAAGAAATTCGCCGTTTTCTTGTAGTCCACTAAACGCAAACACATGGTCTTTTTCTGCGACCGCACAGAGCGCGCATCGACTGGAACCAAGTGGAGCGATCATCTCCAAAGTGTCCGTTTCAGGAAAGTATTTCTGAACATCTTTTAATGCTTTATTGTCACTTCCACCGACAACATAAAGACATCCAGAGTGAACTGCTACTCCTGGGAATGCCGCTCGCTTCTTTAAACTCGCAACAGACCACCATTTGTTTGTTTTCACGTCTAGTCTCTCAACAGCAGACGTGGCGCGGTCGCTGAAAACCTGCTTAGTTTCGTCATAAAATCTCCCACGATATAAACAAAGTCGTTACACTCGGTTATTCCATGACCCCAACGTTTGCAGAGTAGGGAATCTTCTGCTTCTGTCAAAACAGGTGCCAACTGATACCAGATACGTTCGAGCGTGTTGTAGCAGAGAGTCGAAGACGTGGAACCCTCCTGATAAATCCCTCCGCAGTTTACGACTAATTACACGTCCCATTGAAGGCATTTTCCGGGCGTAATGGGTGGAGTCGCTTCCAAACTGTCCGGGGACATTAGAGAAAGGACTTTCATAGCATTCAGTAGAATATCAATGCATGATCTATTGGCTTTAACAAGGTCTTCTCCAACAATTGTATGGAGGTAGTGGTTAGACACGGAAGTCAATCGAATGTGTTGAAAAAGCCGAGAAAAGTGAATGCTTCGAGTTTTAGCGTCGTGTTTGACCCAGTTAAGTGTTTGCCTCGTTAACATCTTCCTCTCGGTCTATAACGATGCCATCGTCTGAAATAAACTCTTCTATTTGCCCAGAGGTGAGTCACAGAAAAGCTTCTGTTTTGGACACTTGCCTAAAGTTTTCGTTGATGAAGGCCTTCGAAACTGTTCTCAGATTTAAACAACGGTTTTTATCTGCAAATTGAAAAGTTCTCACACAGTTTTCTAGATCAAGTTCGCTTTGGAAAAACTCGCAGCCTAAATCCTTGAGTCTGACGAGGTCCAAAATAATGGCAGCTCTGATTGAGCCTTGGACATTTAATAACGTTAACTCCACGAATCCTGTGTACAAATACTGCAATAATTCTTCTGTAACGTTCAGCGAGACTTCAGGAAGCACAACAGAAACTTTCTATTTCTTTTTCTTGTAGCCTTGCTGTGCCAAGGGCTTTTAAAAGTATGAGCTGTTAGCGGCGAGAATGTTACGGTGGGCGTAAAATTTCTGTCCTTCGACTAGCAGCGTCGCGTGACAGTAGATTTGGTCTTTCCGAAAATTATTTAAGGCTTTAGCCAAGTTTTCTGGGTAAGATGGGGATTCCTTTTCTTCCCGTGCCATTTTGAGACAACAGTTTTCAAGGTAAAAATATTTCAGATCTCGATGACCTAGCGGGCTGTAATCACCTAACGATATCTATTCAGGTACAGCGCAACACAAACAAATAACTTCACATTATGTTTCGACAAAAACGTAATTACTCTTGCGTATTAAAAAAATGTTTTACAAAGTTATTTGTAATTTGAATTGTTTTCAGATTTTGTCTCTGTGAAAAAGAGTTTAATAGAAGTACAATTGTCGAACAGTTAACTGGCTGTTTCATTTTTCAAATATTCTGCATACGCGAAAAAAGGTTTAATTAGCTGTCATAATTCTTTCTCAAGTAGACACTTTAACAATTTAATCCTAAAAGTCACAGGCGCCATAATCCTCAGGGGTTTCATTCAACAAGGAAATAAATACCTAGTGTCTCTCTTTTTCCAAGTTATTTATTTATCCGTAAAAGTGGATTAAGGCGAAAAGTGGGGAGCTTTTGTTCGGAAACGTAATCGATTTTTGTGTTGACGCAAAGCAACAAATAGCTGACGCGTGAAGTTTGAAACGTGACTTGGAAGTAATCTTCTGGGCAAAGACCAAAACGCGTATGTAATTAACAGCTTACAATGCTTAAAGTTGGTTCACGCAGGTCAATCTTTAAACCCTGAAAAAAAGAATATTACATTGACAAAGGCACTTATATGTTGCACATAAGCAGCAAAGTGTTTTTATGTCTTCGGTTATCACCACTCCCTTGTCAAGACTTTCGTTCTACTGAAACTCTCAAGCCGCTGAAGGCAGCACGAAATTTCTCATTTAATTTAGCTTCCTTGGCTCGTTATCCAAAACTTAGCAGTATATTAAGGAATAAACGTTGCGGATCACTTAGAGCATTCTAGTTGAGTCTGAGCAATTTTTTTTTTGTCTATTAAAAAATACAGGTCCGCAATGCATACATTAGCTCTATTTTCGCTAAATTGTGCCGTCGCCAATAAATAAAAAATTGCATCAGCCAACACAATGACTAACACAACTGAGGAGGAATTGTAAATTTAGTTTAGGCATATTCACTTATAGCTGATATCTTTTATCTTTTGAGTACATTCCGTTATTCTAGCCTGGAATATAGTCTCGTGACGCCATAGAATCTTGGAGTATTCAAGGCACACGACATACCTGATTCACACTTGGAGTATTTAAGTTTATATGAGTATGGACAAGTGATGTATTCAAGTCGAATACGGACTCAAGAATCCAAGAGTATTTCGGTAAAGCGCACGCAATATACGTGATGTCCTCGTGGAAAATTCAAGAGTATTCAAGGATGCACACTTGACGTATTCGAGTTGAATTGCGCAGGATTCTAATAGAGTATTGGAGATGTGCCCGCCCGCTTGGCCAATTCGTATTTGGCCCAGTTCGGACTTGAACATTTGGCTTTTTGCGCAAGCTGAATTTCTCTCATCCTCAGCTGTAACACGAACTACGCGGACCACGGACGCCTATCTCGATTTTTCCTCTTTTCACTACAAACATCAATCGCTTCTCCTAACAACCATAAGGTATATAAGCATTAATACCGTAAAGGAGTTGAAGATCATTGGAATGCGCAAGTCAACAGGTTGCGTATCACGGTCCCTATTGGAAGTTAAGATTATTCTGGGCGTTTCTTTAGCTTCTTAATATCCACATCATGAACAACGCAAAAATTCCTTAGTTTGTTTGTAACCTACGGTATGCAACAACTGCGCAGGCGTACTGGTAATCTGTTCAAGTAAATGATGGAGTCTTGCTGAAGACTTCAGCTATTCAGTTCTTTTTTCAGACGCAGACATTGTTTCCCTGCAGAAATGATTTGCCATGCAGTAAATGCTCAGCTCAAGCCGTATGTCTGCTATTCAGAAAACTCGCCTGACCTAGAATGAGTGGTTCATGGCAAAAGTCCACGCATAAAATAACTTTGCGGGGCTCAGCACCATTTACGGCATTCTAATCACTCTTTGCCTTAAAAGAGTATTAACACTAAGCCATAACAGCAACACAGAAGTCTAGATGTCTCGGAAGGGCCTTCGTCTGCCAATTCCTTTGCGAAACTTTAATTGATGTAGTATTCGACGTCTCGACTGAGTCGCAAAGAATTCTTTTAATTCTAAAAGCGGGAACTTTGTTTTATTGCGGTTTTTGGTATTACTGGAAAAGTTCAAAGTTTAGGTGCAAAGTTTGCTCCTAGATCGACAGTTTCATTTTATTAGAATTACTACGTCGTCAATAGGCGTGGCCTGTTTTAGCGCCGTGAGAAAAAAACTGCTTCTCGCCGTTGTTTTGTAAGTTGTCTAACATGTGTGGGCCCTTACGCTTTTCATAATTTAACCCTTTAGATTTTAGGGTCAATCCCGATTCAATTAAAGCGCTTCTTATTTTTAAATCCGAGGTTAAAATGCTACTGTGTGTTCAAGCTATTTGAAAAGCAATATTTATACATTCTTGTGCTACTTTTTGTACAAGGTAGTACTAGCTTTTAAGTCTGTGGATGAAACCCTAGTGTGTGACCATTCAAGTGAAAGCTATTGGGTAGCACTTTCATGTGGTACTGTTTATTATGCTGTACAAGGTGGCTCTAACTTTTAAGTCTATGGATGAAACCCTAGTGTGTGACCATTCAAATGAAAGCTATTGAGCAGTCCTTTCATGTGGTACTGTTTATTATGCTGTACAAGGTGGTTCTACATTTCAAGTCCGTTCACCAATGTTATGAAAGCTTTAGGGTATAGTACTTTCATGTGACCACTTAGCGAGTCCAAATTTCAAAAAGAATCTGTCCGGTTGGTAAAAAAAAGCAGTCATATTTTCATCGGCTTCTAATTAATCAAGTGGGGTCACAGTAGTTAGCAGTCTATCGTACACTGTTTTCATTATAAAGAAAACATTTCTGTCAGTGACATAAACCAAGCCAGTTTCCATAGACATACCGAGTGCATTTTTGAAGGTATTTAAACGAGCAAAATCTATCGATCCGTTTATACAATAAAATTCGTTTGTCCGTATTCCTCCACGAACCCGTTTATAAAAGTATAAAAAAAAACCGAGGGAACCAACCCGGGGAACTTAAATTGCGCTGGTGTTTTTCACTCCTGAATTATGGTATACTTCGCCTGAGCATGTTTACGAACTTCCCAAAATGTATACAGCACAGTTTGTGGTGGATTGTAATGTCCAATTTTCCAACATTTTTAAAGTATTCATTCTTCCAGGATTTCATCAGTTGTTCCTTTTTTTCAAATACTTCAATGTATCCATGGTGTTTGTCACAGATGAGACCAAGATGACACAACGGCGCCTAATTTATCAGTCCTGCAATCAAAACAGAATCTCAGCGATCCACGTTATACACAGCAGTCTGATGGGATAGGCCAGTGCGAAATAACACTGTTAAGCACTCTAGCAAGAAGCTATAGCGGCGTGCTAATGTCGAGCCGTGTTTTACATTTGATTGTTATCATAGAACGCTTTCCAGGTAAATTAGATTACAGGAGTTCACAGAAATGTCCTTGGATTTATTGCAGCTCGGAGTGATTCTTCAACACCAAATATGATACTCATAAAATTTGACCCTTTGAAAACATGATATAAAGTGGTTGTGATATGACATTTACCAGGGAAATGAGGCCTATCGATTGATTGAAAAGGGCGTGGCCTGATGGCGCGATCGCGCTTAAACATACGACAGGTGTCTGTAGAACGCGCTTTTGAGCGTGAAAGAAACGTTTCATAGCCCGCCTTTGGAGCGGGAAATTGTTCAAAGGACTGTGTAAGGTGGCTAACATTACTCAAGGAGCACATTTCTGCTTGTTTTCGTAACGCGTGTCCGAATTCATCACACTCGTCAAATCCGTTTATCGAGGCCGCATTTGGAATGTCCCGTAAAATAATAATAAAGACTTTAATATCCTCAAGCAGACGTTGATGCTAAAGATAAGGGCAATCTTCTGCCAATCTCCCATTGGCATTATCTTTAATATGGGAGGTCTGTAAGTAGAGTACCTGTGTCGCGCTTATGCGGTGTCACAACTCCATGTCAGCGTTGACTTACAAGAGCTCTTATCCAACACAGCATGTTTAACTCGCCTCATTTAGTTTACTGTAACTGTGCCTCGGCGCCGTTGCTTTACTGCCCGAGTGTTCACTCCATGTGGAACTGCTCCATTCCAAACCCACCGTCCGTGTACAGAGCGTCTTTGGACGCAGTGGCCACACACAGTGGCGCGAGCGTGCAAGAGGAAAACACCGAGACAATCTCGGCGAGTAGAAACCTCAAATTTGGCATTGAGAACATCCTGTATGGACAACTGCAGTCAGGTAGGTCGCTGAGCAAAAGTGCAAAACGTACCTAGCTTGTTAAACGGTTGTAATTGCAGTGTACCTCTGACTAATTCTTTAGGCTGTATCTTTCGGTCAGTCTAACTCAACGAGAACGTGTCAACCGACTTCGTTGTTCTTCAACTCAATTCTGAGGACGCGAACCTTTTGGCTATTGCTTTATCAATGATCATTTTAGTGCAGTGTTAATTGAGATTTTACTGGTTATTCACACTTGATATTTTCGTTATTGCTATACCCATTTCAGTCATATTAGACTCATATTCATGGACTGTTTCTTACAAAGCTTGACAGCCTGTACGCGGTTTCAGTCCATGATCAGTTTGTGTCGCTTAATGTGCAATTGTCATCCATCGGTGAACTGACTCATTGCTTTGATGAGATAAGATAAATTTTTGTTTACCATTTACCCTGTAATGTTTTTTTTTTAATCATTTAATGGCTGTTCCATATTGCGAGCATTGTTTAACGTTCCAGATTCGGTAAACACGAATATAAATAGCCGGTCAAATTTTGTAACTAAATGGCACACGCTTGCGAACAGCGCACGCGGCCGTCACCGCAAGCCTGACTGAACTTCACCTAACCTGATCAGCTATAGTGGTTTTAACTTGTATCTCAAGGAAGTCTTTAAGCA
>Ga0126338_10001429_pt1 | contig 15451 bp, 7 predicted proteins | sample OrbCmetagenome_2_FD_92529 | JGI IMG/M metagenome (GOLD analysis project Ga0126338, IMG submission 92529) | Coral microbial communities from Petempiche,Puerto Morelos, Mexico - Orbicella C C metagenome | ecosystem: Host-associated > Invertebrates > Cnidaria > Coral | place: Petempiche,Puerto...
CCTCGTTTTCTGTAACTGTTTGCGGCTCATGGTCATACCACTTTTCTGATGTCTTTATATTATAGTTGTGACAGACTTTCCAATGTATATACGCGGCTGCTTTATCGTGTCTGTGGGTATATTATTATTATTATTATTATTATTATTATTATTATTATTATTATTATTATTATTACTATTATTATTATTATAATCAACTTGTGGGCTAAATGACCGGTAACCATGAGGGGCTAACGCTCGAAACGTCGGCGTCACAAACTCACTATGGCAGTTAATTCACCTTTGTCAACTTCAAGTTGAGAAACAGCTTAGTGGTTCGTTTAAACTTTAAAGTCATTTAAATTTGGCAAACTATAATGCGAACTTCAGCGCCTAAAGAAGAACACAGCTAGTATTGTTTTAACGGTAAATAGTCGTTTAGCCTACGAGTTGTTTTGGAGGAGAATTTACATTTTGAGCTAGAGACTGAATGTGCTAAATGAATAGTATAATTTTCTTTAACAATGTTGCTAGGGCCTGCACAACTTTTATTAAAATATTCTTTTTACCTCTTTTGCCTCCGCAGATGAGAATATGAGTATCACGCCTGGTCAAGCAATGTTCTGTTTCTTTCTTATCACTGTCGCAGTAGCTGTTGGCGTGACATTATTTTGCTGTCACGTCAGTGGTAAAGATCCTGTCTCCACCTTCGACTACATCGTGACGCGACTTAAGTTTTACTATTTTTACTATTTCAGAAGAGCTCCTGGAGGGAACAGATACTTCTGATACCTTGGACTCTAGTATTCAGTTTTCAGAATTTTGTCTAGTTTTTAACATTATTGCATGTATTTTATGGTGTAAATTTGACCGCGAAGCACTGTGGTTTGAAGTGAATGCAGTGCCCTGATAAGTTGTTTTAACTTGTGTAAAGAGATAGAAAAGGCTCCCGATGTGGCGAAAGTCAGCGACATTCCCAGAAAAATTCAATTTTCTTTTTTGTTAATAAACGCCGTTTACTAACTAGAAGCAATGGTACCTGGGAATAGATACATGAAAAACCTTTACAATATGACTGAGAAAATTACTGCATTGTGATTGGCTGAGAACAGGCCAATTTGTAATTTGCACTGCAAAGTAAAATAACGCGCGCTGTTTCGTAACTTGCTCAGTCATATAACAAATGAGTAATCGTACAAAAGCTCGTGCAATTAAGGATTTGAACTACTCGTGATATTAAAAAGTTATTTGAAATTACATTTGCCTAAGACTAGTGCAGTTTTCAGAGAGTTTTCAATATCACGCGAAGTCTAAATCGTCAATTACACTCGCATTCTTTCATTTACCTATACTTATTTTCAATGAAATATCATACTTTGTAAAATTTCACACCGTAAAAACTGCAATCTTTTAACTTTAAAAAATGTACATTTTAGATATTTAATAGCACTGTAAATGATGCAGTAGCAAGGAAGTAAATAAAGTAAAGGACATGCGTGTGTTTTGGTTGTTAATAACTGCCACGGGAGTGCGTCTACTGACCTATATGTGGTCGTCCTCATAGGATACTTGAGGGCCGACAGTCTTCTGGCCAATTCAACTGGCCAAGTCGGACTACGAATAGCCTCATTTTTAGCGTGACGAGAAAGAGAGCTCGAGAGTAGGAAAAGCTTCGCAAAATCTGGGACCCTGTCATCACTGCTAGAATTTTTAACCCGAGTAGAAAAGGGTTACCTGACAAGAGCGTCAGTACCATGTTCCAGGCGTTCGTTTAGTTGAGAACAATGAGAAAAGCGTTGAGAGAAAAATGGGGAAGGGTGTGGTACTCTCCTATCTACTGTTACTCTCGTCTTTTTATTGTGTTAGTCCCCAACTTACTGAACGGCTGCAACAGGAAACTGTTTTCGTCTAAATCCTCTCAGAGGATTTGCTGAAAAAGGTCACCCGTTGCACAGATTCAACTTATCCTGGGTCGTGCAACGGCTGGAGACTCTAACAGGTATGTGTGCAGTCCGAGCAAAAGCTAAAATTTGCTATAAAGAACAAAGCTTCAAAGAGGCAGTATTCTTGGAGGAAGAATCTACGAAGCACAATGAAACGAGCAACAATGAACTATCTTTTATCCGAGAATGAGAATTTATTTACAGTCGAACCTCTCTGTACGGACACCTCTCTAAAACGGACAGTTTCCTATGTACCGACAAAATTCTCATACATTTCCTCTAAAAAAAAAAACCTCTTTAATGCGGACCCTCTCTAAAACGGACAACGAACACTAAATCTCGGTCCTAAGGAGCAAATTCATACAAATTTAACCTCTCTATTTCGGACACTCGGGGACCAGGTGTCGATAATTTGCGGTATGTACCATATCCTGTCGACGGTTACACAAACATTGCCACTTTATCGTCCAGATCAGCGACACCAATGCCACAACAGGTCAAAATGTTAGTTTGCAAAACGTACATTTACAAATGCAAATACAATACAGACTTAAAAGTTGCGCCATCATGGTGCCCTCTTCAATACGGACACCTCTCTAATACGGACACTTCGTTCTGCGCCTTCGGTGTCTGTATTAGAGAGGTTCGACTCTAGACTCGGTATTTCTAAATAATTCTGCTCTCCATCGATACCTTTGGTTTTAAAAAACTAAATGCTACGCAAATTGACCGTTGTAAACTATTACCAGGACGCCAAAGTAAGTTAGCTTAAGTTAAAATAGGTGATTTGTGAAATAATGTAAAACATACACATGATTCGTAATCTGAAGGAAACTAGGCTCGTGGTTCGTGACCGGACACCCCCTGCCCTTTAGCACCCCGTTGTACTACGCCCCGTAATATTAGTTGTACTAGGTTGCTGTAGTAGATTACTGGTAAAATTGTCGATCTCTCGTGATCTCTGGAATGGAGTATCTTTTTGCTTTGTTTATGGCAGAGTCGGACGTCAAAAGCATTCCTACCCTGTGCGTTCAAGCCTTCAGGGTAAGAGTTTGGGTCTGCGTAAAGGCTATAACTTTGCACGCCAAACGGACCTAGGGAAGGCTTGGTGGCTTTGTAGCAGGCCTGGCCCCTCAGTCATTCCCGAAACCATGTCGAAGCACAAATATGGCGGCCGAGGAGGAGTGGTATTTTGAGGAGGAAGGGTGCCTTCAGTTCAGTGGCCGTCCAATCTCAGTTACATTTTCCCCAGCGTCAAACTGCTTCATCTGTACGCTCGAGGATGGGACGATTGAGGTTGTGGATGCGCGTTCCAGTTTGCGTTTGAAGCGAACATCGACAGCAGGTCTGTTTAATGAGATGAAGCATGTGATTTTGATGTGAAAACGATTTATAAGATTGCCCGTTCCCTTTTTTGCCTCTACTGTTTGAGCAAATTACCTAGGAATTAACTGCTCAAAATGCTGACAAGTCATCTTTGCGCGAGGTTTTAATAATTAACATAATTCTTATTGTTGTACAGTAATATATCTTAAGCCTACCTATGGTTCCACAAAGCGAAATCGATCTTGTTCAATACGTGCAGCCAGCCGTTCAGAATCTTCAGGGTGAACCAGACTTGAACAACTTCGCTGTAATCACTGTCTGTAAGCTACGAAAAGTCGTTGAATTTATGCTAGCATTCTTGAAATTCACTTTTCAATTTAGTCACGTTAAGATTATATAATACCTTACGTCAATATTTTTGCATAGGGTTAGTCCCAACTGCAAAGATTGAGTTGAACTGTGAGAAACATATGTCAGGGTGCAAAGAGAACCAATTTTGAGCTTGCCCAAAAGGCAAGCTGTAGCTATGATGTAACAGCCCGAAAGTCATTCTCACTATCTCCACAAAATTTCATGTCTTGCAGTTTTTCAGTAATTTGAATTTCCTCACAAATTTTCCCAAGAAACTTCACTTGCCCATTGGTCAAGTGAAGGACAGAATCCACTAGGTTGACTGCAAAATCCACTAGTGGTCACTTTTCCTAGGCTATTGGGCATGACTTTTTTTGTAAACTGATAATGTGGAAAAGTGGAGGTATTGCATTGTGACATGGTGAACTGTGGGGGCAACTTGCACTGTTTACAAGGCTCTTTATAATTGGCCAAACAAGACATTAGATAAAGAACACAAACAATGCCCCTAGCTCTAAGAACAAAAGAGGTACAAATAATTATTAACAGGAATGAATCAAAACAGAGGTCTTAAACAGTGCAGGTCAACTGAAACTGTGAACATTCACCACTGATGCTGAGTCATAATTAGCAATTTTAATCCATAATCTGTAAAATGGCAAAATGGCTCACCTGTGTACATGTGCTCACTCTTTTGTCAAAAAATTAGAAAGGGGCCTCAGTAGTGTTGTAGCATTTCATCTGATAAGTGTAATTGCTGTCTGCATGACTTTGCTTGAGATATTGATTTTTGCCACATTTTATATATGAAGGGTTTGTTTTAAATCTCAAAATAATTTTGTCACTACAAAATGCCCTTCATGGACTGCAGAGGAACAGGGGAAATAAGACGTGGATAAATTATGCGCACAGGCTTAGAATATAAGATTATGTTTATGACTTATGGCATGACATGCAACATATTAGGTGAAAAAAAAGTAGAGTTTCTTTGCTAATGATTCCCAAGTATTACTTCACATGATATCTGTAATATATGTAATATAATTAGTGGAGTCCATTTTTTCTGTCTACTTAGAGAACACAGGGCCTCTGCAGTGCAGATTTTGTCCTGAAGTGGAGAAGCTGTTCATTACAAATGGATATGTCTCTGGGTTACGGAAGGATCTCAATGGTGTGTTGCTGCTGGACAGCATCTTACAACCTCCTCTTAAAGGTCCCTGCTTGGATCCAGTTGTGTTGGAGCTAACCCTCTCAGATGTAAGTGTTAAACTCTATAACAATCACAAGGTCCTATTTTCCAGTTGGGGAATCAGAAATGCTGACAACAATGACAGTGATGTTGCTGATGACTGCATTGGCAGCAGCAGTGGTGCTGGTGGTGACAATGAAGACAACAATGACACATCAATCATTTCTTTTGATTATAGTTCTCAACAGAGTTTGGAGCAAAAGAAAGCTTCTGAAAAGTTTAGTTATTAGATGTTTGGCCTGGAAGGGACTCAACAAAGTTTTATACAGGGAGGCTTCACCCGAAGTCCAACGCCTTACCCTTTTGTATACCATTTTGACATGAAAGGTACCTCTTTCATATACCTTTCATTGAAAAAGTTATCCATTTCACATATGTACTTAAGAATATCGTGTCTCTTTTCTAAACCCTTGAAATGAAGTTAGTGATGTAAAGCTTAATAAATTAGATGATACAGCTCTAAGGTGGGTCTGTGCAAAGTATTTAAATTAGAGTCCCTTTCAAATACCTAAATGACAGATTTCCCTACCTTTTCATATACTTCAACTTATGAAATCCCTACCCTTTTATATACCTGAAGCCTGAAAAAGGTACCCCTTTAGGGCAGAGCCTCCCCCTGTAGGCCATTATAGCAAGTACCCCTCTGCCATGGGTGTTTGACTTTATAAGGCTTACATTGTAGTTTTGAAAAGTGTAATTGTGTCAAGAACATGATCAGTGGCAGTAAAATCACAAAAAATTATTAATAGTACATTCCTCAGCTTATTCAGATTAGTTATTTTTACAGCTACATCCTTTTCTTATATATGTAATACTGGTTGAACAAGCTTTTCCAGCTGGAAGAAACATATAGATGCATTTTTAATGAAATAATGGTGAATTGCTCAAGCCATGCACACAAAGCTAAAAAGTAAAGCTACATTGGCAATTAAGGTGGCCTCTGCTAAAAGCCTAGTGGTTTTTGGAGGTCCCAGTTACCCTATCTAATTTGTTGCACTTGTATGTATTTTTTTTTATATTGTGGAAAATAAATGATAATGATAGAGATTGTGTAACTTTTTAGGTATAGCTTCCAAAAAACTGTGGAAACACTCACCTGTGGGCTTGTGTTCCCACAGCATCTCTCATTCTCCCAAACTACCATGTGTGTTTGTGTAACTTGAGAGGAACATGGTACATGTTTAAGCTGGCTAGGATTTTGCCTGGCTAATTATAGTACATCTGTTCTGTCTTATGTTTCCAGGCTCTCCAGTTGTTATCAGCTATGGAGATGTGTATCTCTGCTGCAGAAGATGACGTTAGGATGAAATGTATGAAGGTTGTACATTCAATGTTAAAGGAAGAAGTGGATAAGGCTCAGTCACTGTCAAGTTCCAGCCATGACAAAGCAATCAAGGTAATTATACATTGTCTCTGCAGGGTGCAGAGAAAATCAGCATTACAGCTTGCTTATCACCAGCAAACTTTTACGAGTCTGAAAAAAATTCTCATCAGCATGATTAATTAGAACTTTAAAGATTAAAATTAAAACAATAATTTGATCTCTTATGGTAGTTCTGGAACTTGAATTTTTGCTCAAATAACTTCATTTGCTCATAAGGGAACTGACCCAACCAGCTTCTAAATTCTCCCTGCTTAGTTCCTTGCCCCCGAGTAGGGGATAAATTCTCCCTGCACTGAACACCAAATTGTCTTTGTGTATGGGAGGCGTGGTGGCCTCATAGCTTGTACGCTCATCTCCTGATTAAGTGGCCCGGATTCCAGCCCTGGCCAGGGACATTGTGTTGTGCTTTTGGGCAAGACACTTTACAGGGCTCGAAATTGTGACTCACTGGTCGCCAATGCGACCAAAAATTGAGCACTGGCAACTAAATTTTCGGAACTGGTCGGCAGCTGATGACTCGCATTTTGTCCGATAACTAAAGAAAACCACAACACAACTTTTGTTTTTAAATCTTTGTATTAGGAAATCAATCAGATATGGTAGCTAGTATACAGCTCACCTTTCCATCCCCAGTAAAATAATGTCTGAATATTACAAGATAATTGAAAAAATTGAATGTATTTCAACACGTTGATACTGCGTTCACGGCGCGCCATATTGTTTCAGCGGCTTCTTCCAAAACTGGGATCGCAGGCACACTTCAAAACCATGTGCTTTTCATTTGCTGCTAAAATGGTGGCAGATACCAATCAGTTGAAGGAATTACGTGAGTTTTTACGTGTGGGGAATGAAGATTCGGCCTAAAGGTTAATCCAAACTTCGAATCCTTCATCAGTTGTTGAATAAAATACGCAAATACGCAAGGACCCGAGGTTGTCTCCCAATGAAAACCACAGACTTAAAACGTTTTATACTTCCCTTCATTGACAATGACTACGGAGACAACCATCATCTTCGCACCAGAGACACATCACCTGAGAACAACGGTAGCTTTATAACTAAGTGTTACTCGTGTTGTGTCTAATTGTTTTTGCTCTTCAATTGTGACTTTTCTTGCATGCTAAGTAACGTATAAAATCATGTTCTTGTGTGAGTTATATATAAAATAAGTTGGCGACCAAAATTTACGATCTGGCAACCAGAATTTTTCCGTTACTCGCCAGCTGGCTCCCGAACGAAAAAGTTAATCTCGAGTCCTGCTTTAGTCCCTTAGTGCCTCTCTCCACCCAGGTGCAAAATGGGCACCGGTGAATTTAGTGTTGAGGTTGTAACCCTGCAATGGACTAACAGTCTATCCAGGAGGGGAGTAGAAATAACCCTACACCTGTAGTCGCTTCATGCTACAGAAACCGGGATAGGCTCCGGCCTGATGGGCCAGGTGGCTCGTATGCAGACTTTACCCTTACCTACTAATTTTTACATGTTTTCCTTCAAAGTGGTGCACCTGCCAGTTAAAGTATGCTTGCAGTGCACTGGATGCAGCCTTTGCCGATCTGATCACTTACCTTCAGAGAAGTTGTAAGAATCATGCAGCCCTCCCGGTGGTTTCAGCCGTGCAGTCCAGGACAATGTACCTGCTTGAAGTAGTCACAACTGACAATAAGCCTAGTTTACCTGGAAATAAATCTCCAATGTTTATGGAAGCAGTCAGAAGAAAGACATTTTCGTCGTGGCCGCACAAAGAATACAGGTATAGGGCTGTCATTAAGTTTTAAGTCCTATGTTGCTGTGATCTTCACACCCATAACAAACTTATCACTTTGTGGGCGAATGGTATCATCAAAAGACAAGTTCACTCATAACATCAAGTGTCATCAAGTATACTCAGGCGGTACAGGTGTTATGGTTTGTGGCCCTTAGTTACACCCCCGAGGTACTGTATATTACACCATGGATGGGTCATAAAATTGATTTTGAGTCACAATTTAAATATTGATAACAATATTTATAAAATTTGAATTATTGTTCAGTAAAAATGAGTATTACTTTGACCCGCCTGAAGTCCAAGAAAAAACATTAATTCATAATCAGTTTGCCCTGTGAACCATATTTAATGGAAGTTATGTTTTGTTTAAGGTGGGCATATCCAGAAGCTATGGCCAAAGCTGGCTTTTATCACCAAGTGAGTTTGAGATGTCACTGGACACCCACTATATGGACACCCACTTGATATAAACAGTTTTGTTTTCCTCTGAAAAAAAAAGCTCATATATTTTGTCTTACATTAACCCACCTAATACAGACACTGGTAGTATGGACACTTGATATAAACATTTTCATTTCCTCAACAAAAAGCTCAATATTTTGTCTTACATTAGCCTGTTTAATACAGACACTGAAATATGGATAAAGGATGCTTTACTCTGGCCTAAGTGACATGATCCTTACAAGGTCAACCTTGCTTATTGGATCTGATTATCTAACCACTGTAAATTTTGATTTTGCACAATTATGTGCCAATTGTATCTTTTACGAAAATGAAAGCTTTCTACTGCCCTTTTGCTTTTCTGATTTGTCCAAAGAATAATTTCCTAACTTTGTGTTATTTTAAAGAGACGTTTCGTTTGCCTAGGCTAACTCTTTTAAAAGGATGAACTGAATATATGTTGTAGTTAATTATTGATTTCAGTTAATTTTTGATATCAACTATACAGTCAACTCACTATTTTGAACCCTCTGGGGAACAAAAAATAGTTCAAAATAGCGGGAGTTTGAAAAATAGCTGACAATAAATGACTGAAAGTCAGATCCATGGGAAATAGTTTTGAGATGGTTTTGGAATTTGAAATAACCAAGTACAAATTAGCAGGGTCCAACTGTCAGTTGTTCCTTTTTCTTGAGTTAGTTAACTGTTCTTAAAACTAACTCCAAAAAAATGAACCACATATAGCTGAAATCAAAAATTTTCTACTGTAGATCGTACAATTTCTAGCAATAGATTTGGATTTATTTAGTTACATGTACTCTTAGTTGCTTCTCTGCCCTATTATGTTACTATTTTGGGTCTTTTTCTCTTTCAGCCTAGTAATCGTGGAGATGACCGAGCTCTCTGTTTTACTTGCAATGTGTGTCTGGTGTGTTGGGAACCAACTGATGAACCCTGGTGAGTAAAGACAGCAGATTCAGGTTGGGCATTTATCACGCTCAGTTATTGCATTTGCTGTAATGATTGATTGTGTTACAATACAAAATGTCAGACATTGCTAGGTGGAAATAACAACATTCTATCCAGAAAAAAGCAGGTTTTGGTTAGTAGGTCACCTCCTCATTCAATAAGTTTGTCAATAATTGTACAATATACATGTACTATAAATCCTCCAATTAGCGCTCGGGTGCTTATTTCATATTTAGGAGAAGACTGGGATGCTTATTCAAGGGGCACACTTAATTGAGGGGGGGTGCTTATTTGATTTTTCCCAAATCGTAGCCTGACATGATCATTTTTTTAATGCATCATCTGCGTGTAAACAACAGCATAAGCTGTTTATTGACATAAAAACCTGATCCTAAAGTTTAAATCGCGGCACCGTTAGCATTTGTAATTTTTTTCCAAACTTAACATGTTCACAAACTGAAACAATGCACAAATCTAATACTACACAATGAAAACTATACATCCTCTGTTGTCTCATTACTTGTCAAATGGGGGGAGGGGAGGGAGTGCTTATTCGAGGGAGGCGCTTATTTTAAATTTTGGCTGATCGGAGGAGCGTTTATTCAAAGGGAGCGCTTATGCAAGGGGGGGCGCTAATTCAAGCATATACGTTATGTGTTATTAACAAAATATAATGAAGCTCCTGGCTGATAGAAACAACCACATTGTTTTTTAAGTTTGGCGGTTGTAACAGACTTGTCATTCTGTCTGTCAGGTCAGAGCATGAGCGCCATTGTCCAGACTGTTCATTTGTGAGAGGAGACCACACTAAAAATGTTCCTATGTCAGGTGGGTGAAGTCCATCGTAGCTCTCTGGGAACAATCATAAGTGTATGTAAGGGACTAAGCGAGTTCTATTGGAAACCCACAAATCTGATCGATTCTCCCAAAATTTTATATTCACTGACTGAACATGATTGCAACCTGGTTACTCTTGAAAGGACAGATTATTCTCTAGTTTTGGCTTAATAATAGATAAAATTGTGGGCTTTGAACTGGAATCTAATGAGTTTCATTACAAAGCAGAAAGAAATAGGCTACTCACCCTTGTCTCCTTTGAGTAATTGTCAACTCAGTTCTGTCGTTGGCCATTCACTCACTAGAAACTTGGGGGCAGGGCTAAAACTTGGACGACTAAAAATTTAGGTTTAATTGCCCAATACGCAACTACAATACGAAATGTTTCAGTGCGATTTATTAGAAAATACAAAATTAAAATAATTAAAAGATAAAATAACCAGTAATTTAATCGGACTTTGTCTTTTTTCTTCCCCTTAACTCTAATTTCACCAACATCAGTAAATGTGTGGTTCTTTAACTGCAAAATTCCACGGGAACTGAATCCATAATGAGATGTTATTTTGATATCTCTGTCGCCATGTGACTCCAGACTCACCCAAAGTAATTTGCTGTCTGTTCTGTGTCATCACACATGCTTGTGCTTAATACACAACAATCGTTGACAAAATGTTGAATCCCTCACTGGTTGAGCAGTTGTCGACCAAAAAACTGAGGAATAAGAAAGATGCTCAGGAAGCTAACAAAAGCTGTACAGCATTGACAAAAACTCCTGAATGTGTCAAAATAGTTGGACAAAAGAGAGGCTGTGGCTGGTGTTTCATGTAACTACAGCTGCAGAAAATCCAGGGCCACTTTATATGGTTCTGGGCAACTGAGAAATCAAGGAGTTTGGCCCGGCTTGCTGGCACTGAAGTTGGTTTGTCTCTGGCAGTATATGCACAAATCTATTTGGCTTTAATTTTTTTTTATGTAAGATTTATTGTATACTAGATTCTTGAATAGTGTTGGTCTTTTTACATAAAAGGTCACAATCCTTAACTCACAGTTAAGGCTTTCAAAAATCAATTTTCTTTCTTCCATGTGGCCTGGTTGAAGATGTACATGTATGCCATGCAGCAATTTCTGATTCTGTCTCCTGCCATTGTTTTTTTAGTGTCACTAGCTACTGCTCCAGCTTGTGCTCATGAATCAACTCATGTTAAAGTAAGTTGGTCAAGCCATGTTAGTAATGGTACACTGTGTTGGGCTTTCACTCTAACTATATTCTTGGAATCATGTATTTTGTCTTGTTATGCTGTGTGTCCTTCCACAAATTATACATTCATTGTAATTGCTCTGATATTTTTACCAAATTATTTGCTTTCATATTTGGTGGCGTTTGGTGGTATATTACGAAAATGGAGGAAAAATTCAATGATCAGCTATGACAGTGTCCCTTTTAAAATTCATACTGTCCTGGAATAGCTCCATCTCATTTTGAGCAACTGGTATCCAATCCTATCCCACCCCAAGACTGGGAATTTCTTGCATGTTCAATACCTGTGAGACTCTGGTGTCTTGCTACCGTGTCTGTACAAACTTTAGTTGTCACTCTCACTCCATGAAGATTACTGGTAAGGTTGCGTTCAATACCTGTACATGCATATGCAATGAGTTCTTTTCAAGGGACAAGGAAGTACTTGAGCTTAGAATATTGGATTGCACAAATACCTTGCTTTTCGTTGGTGCAGGTCATCAGCGAGAGCTCTTGTTCCCACTATATTGCAACGTGTAGTGAAGATGGACATGTCATCATCTGGAACATCCAAGATGAGCTTAAGGTTGGCAACCATTTATTTGCATCCTGAATAAACCTTCATTGTATAAACCTCATAACTGTATTGTGAAGTATTGCATAACTAACACGTGATTTAAACTATTTCCTGTATGAATTTTGACAATTTTGGGGGGCTTTAACCTTGCGCTTAACTTATTACTAACTTAAGACAGTCTTAAATCCTTTGTAAGTTTTAAATATGGCCCTCCAATTTCTTATGCATAGGCTTCTTTACATTACATGGAAAAAGTCTATTTTTAATTGCAGATCCACACTGAGTTTCAAGTTGATCTCCCTGATGAGGTTACAGATGTACAGGTTGGTGATTTGTCCGCAAGAACTGGCCCTCCAACAAGCTTTATTGCTTGGGCTGAGCCCGAGAATGAAGAAGATATGGAAGGCACATCTACTGAACAAGACAATGGCTCAGAAAGTGTGAGTGAAGCACTTACTCCAGTTAGCAATGGTGAAGAAAGCTGTAAAGAGGAGGCGTCTACACCCTCGCCCACACTACACCAGAACACCAGTGAAGAATGCGAGAACAGACAAGGTGCAAATCTTAAATAGTACAACTTTGCTGTGGTCTGTTTTCAAAGCTGTGAATAATAATGTTCTGATTACAATGTAGCTTTGATGTAGTCTACTTTTCATTGATAGTTAACCTTAGTGCATGTGTTTAGTTGTCTTCTATATGATAAGTCACCAACATTATTCTGGCACTTTGATTCGTTCTTAGTCATGATCAATCAAAGGACATAGGTATATGCTGTAACAGATGTATGGTGTGGTATTCTACCTGTCTTTTTTTTTAGTTGCATAAAAAGAGGAGGGTAAAGTTTGACTAAAATCAGTTGTGGGCTCAACTCTAAATACGAGTCTCAAATAAGAGAGAACAGTTTGTTATGCAATAAGCCATTTACAAGTTGCTTTTTACCTCTGTTTCAAGACAAGTCCCGTTACACAACCGTTCATATGGAAATGAGTTTGAGTTGCAAGACAATAAACATGCAAGAAAAAACCTTATTTCAATATGAAATGCTGTGCCCCAAGCCTTGTTTTCAAACAGAGAAAAGAGGAAGCTGGAAATGAGTGTTAGAAGTGTTTTTCCAGGTTTTTTTTTAATAATAAACTCCCACACAATTTCCATCCTAATTTATGTAATATAATCGATGTTGGTTGCATTATTTACAGATGAGGAGAAGAGTGCTGCTGACAGTCCATCTGAAAAGACTGTTTCAGATGAACAAAATGGCAAACACAAGTTAACTGTCTGTTCGGTGTCTATTGTGTGTTCTTGTGGAAAAGATCCAACAAACAATGCCGGCCAGAAATGTCAATCATTTGGACACACTGCAACTTTAATGCTAGCAACATTTGTGGGAAAGAACTACCTGACAAGTGATGCAGTAAAAGCAGAGGACAAACATGATTCAAATGCCACAGCGGGAACTCAACTTCACCCCTACATTTTAGTGTATGACATCTTGACAGATTCAGGAAACAAGCTAGGAGAAACTACTTCAAAGCAGCATTTCAACGTTGACAGCAGTACTGAACTTGAAAAGGAAATGTTGATGCTGACCCCATCTGGGAGTGATGATGACTGGATGTATGATCAGCTTCCTGTTTATGCCCCTCCCCCTCCTCCGGTCCTTCCTCCTGACACACTTCATTCATCTGTGTTGCAAAAATTTGCCGAGGCTATCGCTGGTGAGAATGAAGACAAAGGAAAGACTAACAAATCTAAAGAGGAACCAAATAGATATAGGGAACTTCAGTGTATTGGGTTGTCAGTAGTCTGCAAAGGACAGTGCTGTAAGGTGTCCAACGTAGTCCCATTTGGGGATGGTCAATATTTGTTGATCAGTTTTGATGTATGTAGTTCCTGCAATGATAAAGTGAAGTCGGCTCCCAATGGCTCAAGTAGAAAAACTGAAACGATAGTTCAATCAAGTGATGATTCTTCAGCAGAAGCAGCAAATAATTCTAAGCAAGAAATTAATCCAAACAATCATAATTGTGAACATAATTTTAATCAAACAACTCTTGCAGTGTACAGAATAGTTATCAATGATGGCAAGAGAACGTTGTCCCAACAGCCTACAAGAACAAAACCCTTTGCCACTACTGATGGTCTATTCAGTAGCATAGTTCCCCTGCCCCTTGAAAGCCATGATCACTTAGGTGACCTCTGCTTTCAAGAGGCCGAAGCAGAGCATTCTTCGCCAAGTCAGCTGTTGGTGGCAGCTGTCAGGGAGAGTGTCGTCCTTATGGATGCAAGCTCTCTGAATATTCTCACCAAGTTCACAAATGGGGCCTCAAGGATTACACATGTTCTGAACTGTCCAGGGATGGACTGCTTTTGTGCATGCACAGAGGATGGAATGATGCACTTTCTTGGATTGCGGCACCAGCAGGCTGGTGAAGCAAGTTTAGGTACCATGGGAGAAGAGAGTACAGATGGCACTCCTCAGGCAACCTCAGCAGGTTCTTGGTCACAATCAGGTAATAAGCAACAGAAAAGACTATTTTAAAAAGGTTAATATTTTGTCGTTATTTATCCGCACTATTTTGTGAATGCAGTCGTTTTACACTTTCCTCCCCTTGTACTTCTTTTTTGTTCCTTAAATTTGAGCTATAATTTTGTAGTATTTGGAGTAATCTTCCATGCATAGTTTGTATATACAAGCACACATCCTGTCCACTCTGTGCAATGCAGTGGGAAAGTTACTTCAAGTATCACATAACCATGAGCTGTAAGCAGTTAACAGTGAGAAAGAAATTTGCAGCATCTCATGTAATGTTTACACTTCCTTATAAAACATTACCATAAGTTTGTATAAATTAAAATAGGAATTTCTGGCATGCAGTAGCATGTTGATCATTGCATTACGTTTGCAGCTGTTGCTCTTGACCCTGATGAACCAGTCACTATGGCAGGCCTGCTGTCTTTGGTTCAGCTCACAGAGTTTGTTACATTGATGCCAAGGTTCACTGCTTCAGTGCCGTCATCTTGGGTGGAGGTTCAGCAGGATCAACAGCGTCTTCACCAACACAGCCTGCTAGACCCTGTGTTGCATACCAGGACATGGAAACTGCGATCAGACAGTAGCAGGTACTGTATGAACCTGCCATGAAATGATTTAGCATAAGATTATGGTCATGGTATTTTCATGATTTTGAACTGCAATATAATTTAAACTGCATAGTTACTGATGAAATCTCACCTAGAAAGGAACCAATCATGATTTGTGAGCATTTAAGGCAGTTTTATGTTGCTAATACAATTATGCTAGCATGAAGCAACTAGAAATATTTTTACTCCTCCCTGGATGGGGTGCTAGTTCATTGTAGGACTAAACCCCCCCTCCTCCTCCTCCCCCCCCCC
>Ga0126338_10001430_pt1 | contig 15447 bp, 7 predicted proteins | sample OrbCmetagenome_2_FD_92529 | JGI IMG/M metagenome (GOLD analysis project Ga0126338, IMG submission 92529) | Coral microbial communities from Petempiche,Puerto Morelos, Mexico - Orbicella C C metagenome | ecosystem: Host-associated > Invertebrates > Cnidaria > Coral | place: Petempiche,Puerto...
GGGGGGTACTCCCTTATATAGGCTATATAGGTATGTGCGGCCCCAAAGGGTATGGTTTTTCAGCCGTTTCTATCATAAATTATAGGGTATTGATTTTGCACTCTAGTCTTAAATTGGGTATGTTTTTTTACAAGAAGCTACTTTTTCATCATTATCGATAAGGCCATCAACATAACCCATTAACAACTGTGCCAGCCCCAATGGTCATAAGTAGGGAATCCAATTTTTTTGTCAGATCATAAATAGGGTAGGGAAAATTGCAGATTTTGGTCATAAATAGGGAAAGGCTTTTACGAAGCAGGCTGCACACCCCCACCCAATTTTTCTGGGAATACCCGCCCCCCCCACTCTGCCACGCAATGTAGCTTGGTGACCATTTTAACCTTGTAAAATGGCAAACCTGCGCAAAATATTAAAACACATACAACAACAACACCCCAGCTCTTAGTCTCCCGGCAAACACTTATAGACTTGTAATGTGTTTCAACTCCAAGAATGCTCAAGTGTGTGGGAAGGGAAGGGAGGAAGGGGAGGGGGGAGGGGGGGGGGGGGGAGAAGGAGAAGGGTAGGAAAGGGCATAGGAAGCTTGGCCCACTCCTATGAATTGTTCTTGTTGAAAGAGTGTACAGACCAAAGGGCTGAAAAAATTTTGCACTTCCCCCTTGTTTTGTCATAACTTTAGTTACCTTTCACTACCACATTCCCACTGTTTCTTTTGTTTCTGGCTATGCCACAGACCTTGCAGCTTTTTCGTTACCCTGCAGTATAACAATGCCTCAGTTTTTGGTTCTTTTCCCGCATTTAAAACGTCACCCTGTCACTAAGGCTTGATTTAGGTGGCACGCTGCTAGCTGGAGTGAGAGGATTTCACTTAATCATTCACACTTGATCAAAACACCACAGTACCAGAACTAAGAAAATCCTTCCCTCAGTCTGGAATTGTTATACAGAACTTTACGTTTTATTTCTCAACGTCCACAGTTTTGCAGTTTTTAACCTGGAAAACAAAGACAGAACTCTACTGACAAAATATGGTAACATTTTATACAACAGAAGCCAATGGTTCTGACAGATAACATAAAAAATTCATGACATTTCTTGTACCAGTCTAATACTTAATGAAACATTGAACAAAATCTAAGTGTCAGGGTTTCCAGATTGAAGTAACACTACCTTAAGAGTTTTACAAAAAATGTAAGTTTCAGGGGCAAAAGGAATCTCAAGTACACCTTCATGAGACTATTAGTCCAAACAGCAATTTAGTGTCTCGAGTATACCTGGAATTATTTGTTCGTAATAATTATCAAAATAAACAATTTTAGCTTACATGTAATAAATTGTGACTGTGCCTTTGTACATTTATTATTTTCTTACCATATGTTTGATTCTACAATCTCAAACTCATTAACAATTATTTTATCAAGTTTAAACAAAGGAAATCAAGACCGTAATGGTGCTGGGAAATCTGATCTAACTTGACATAGGCTTTTTCAATTTTATTTCTCTGTTTTCTCCTTATAAGTAGTTTTAGTTTCGATTGAGAAGATATATCAAACACTCTTGAAAGACAGTATTTGACCACGTTTCCAGATACCTCATAGTCTGTCAAAAACACTCTGCAGTGTGTCATGTTTTCAACTCTCTTCTTGGCATTTGAAAAATTGTTTAACAACATTTCTTTTACTAACAGACCATATTCATATTCTCAGAACTGGAATGAAACTAGCTTGCAACTGAGGCTAACGTGGGAGTCTTTTCAAATGCAAATGACATTAAATCTCTTTTTAATGATATTCTCCTGCGTGAGCCTCTATTACAAGCTAGTTCAAGTCCAATACCAGGTATAAGAATATGGTCTGTTAAGCCAGTTTTTTTTTTATGTGGCATAAAATTTTTGTTAAAAGGTGAAAATTGTTGTTGTAAAGTTTTCTGCAATAAGGTCGTAACTAAAGGTTAGTTAATTAACACTGTTATCTGGTTATGATCACCTCAATGTACTTACAACATTATTTTATCAGCTAACATTGGTTTTCACTGACAATTCAGCATCTTGATACAAAGCTATCAAAATTATTTCATATATTTCTGAAATCAGTGTTCCACATAAGTGAGGGGTCTCAGGTAAAAAAAAAAACTGACAAGATCAGCTACATCACCCGACAAATTAATCCAAAATTTATAATGATGTGGTGGGGGCAGTGGGAATTGACCCACTGGAATTCCTTATTGATACCCTGCCTTGAAAACTTATCTGGAACCCTGTGCAGAAGCGGACCAAAGGGGGAGGGTGCAGGGGTGCCCAAACCCCAGGAGATGAAGCCTCCTTCTTCGTATTGGCTTTTAAAATTTGTTCACCCGACCAGTCAGTTATGCCATTCCTTAGTGGTGCACCCCCTCCTAAGAAAAATCCTGGATCCGCCCCTGCTGTGTGAAAGTTCTTTCTCTGTCAGCTGCAACGAACTTGTCTTCAAACAGACTGTAAGTAACAAATTTGTAAATTTTTAGACTGAAGGGCTGGATACAATTAAGGATTAAATGTGATTACAGTGGAACCCTCCCAGTTAATATGGTCACCTCCTTATTACGGCCACTTTTTATTGTCCCAGTGAAACACCCATATATTTTCTTTGCAGCCACCCCGTTAATAAAGCCACTTGAACCAGTTATGTTATGCACAGTTATCTTTCCAGTATTAAAATATTGTATGAACTGATTGAAGTTTCAATTTTTTAAAATTATACTTGCATTCCAGATGCTTATTAGAGAACAGATGTTTAGAGCAATCATGATAATTATCTGTTAAGACATCACTCAATTTAGACCAGTCGTGAAATTTGATCCCACCCGGTTAATGCTTCCACCCCGTTGATACCGCCGAATTTTCATGTCCTGCTGGTGACCGTATTAATGGGGTGTCACTGTAATAGCAGTGCACTGTAATTCTGTGTACATTTGTACATTTTAGGACATTTCTTGTTGTGTGGATACTAATGCAGTATAAGGTCTTAAACTCGAACCTGAACACCAAGAACTTCTTTAAGTTCACAACAGCCATTATTTTATAATAATAATAATAATAAAGAAAAGGATTATTACTTTTTATACTTGTACACAGTATTTGGTTTGATATTAAAGATGATTACCAGTCTGTACTGTGCACTCTGGAGAGTTTGTTTGCGTTTTTTGTTTTGTTTCAGGTAAGAAATCACAAAATATTTTGCAACTACTTACATGAAGTAAATTCAAAGTTTCAAACCAACTGCCATTATGGATGCACAGCAGTCAAAGCTTTATGCTTCGTTCTTCCTCAGATCACTCGATGAAACAACTTCACAGCTGAAAAAATCAATGAAGCTGATGGAAAAAGAATTTGAAAGGCCTCAACGACAAGGTATGTGGTTCATAACGAAAAACATTGATTTGCATTCCATCGATTGAGCTGTTTATAATGTTTATAAACTTTAGGGTGCTGAGACTGTGCAGTACGGACTGGAAATCATCTTTAAGTCCCACTAAGTAAGTGAATTACATATAGTGTAATAATTATAAACAACTGGAAATATCACCCAGTAAAATCTTTCATGATGAACTCCAAATTCTTCTTGAGGTGCATGGCCAGATGGTGCTTGGAGTCTTGTGTCTAGCTGCTGAAATAAAGATCCATTCTTAAAATCATCAGACTCCCACTCTATCAATTTTTAGTATAAATCTACTAGCGTTCTATCACGAATGTCGCTTTCCGATTGGCTACGCTACTCGCTATCTATTCTGTGATGGATAGTGAGTAGTGTAGCAGTGTACCTTTGTTAACAAAATGACGGCCACTTCTTGGTGTTTCTGAAGTGTCTGATGAGGAGGATTTAGATAAAGTTTTGAATGACTAGTAGATTTATACTAAAACAATTAGATTATTTGCTCTCTATTTCTATGCGTGATAGTTGACGAGTGCACCGTTGTCAACTATCACATGATAGAAATCCAGAGCGAATAATCTTATTGTTTACTGGAAATTAATTTCTAGTTGGTAGTTCTCTATTTTTTTCTAGTTGCCTGTCCTTGTAACAATTTACAATATTATTCCACTAAGCTTTTAAGTCTCTTAAACTTTACTTAAGCCTATAGTAATTTTGAAACCACATGACTTATTATAGGAATTATGACATTCTCTTTGAACTTTTTCTTCATTTTTCTATTCACTTTTTGTAATAAATAATTATCACTTGTCAGTTGTTTGTAAGGTCTGTCAGTTACCAACTCAGAAGCTAATTAAAAGCTACTTTCAATAGACTAAATTGATATATTAAAATCCAGCCTAAAACAATAGACCTCAGTACGAGGCTCTGGGGAATAACTACAGAGTTTGTGGGGTTTATTCCCTGGAGCCTCGTGCTGAGGTTTATTGTTTTAGGCTGAATTTTAATATATTGAAATTGGTCTATTGGTCCCTGACCACATCTTAATTTTGTTTTAGTTGTACATTTTTGCCTTTTTTTTTTTCCATTTTCATATATTCCTCGTTGATATTGTTAGTAATTTTGTTAAAATCATGTACACACTGCAGGCCTATGATGAGTTATTATTGCCAATAATTAATTTACGCACCACTGATAATCTTAGGCAAAAGAGTCAGCTTCATCTGATGCTACCAGGCTCTGCAGAAAAAATTAAAAAAATTAAAATTATTTTAAAAAAAAATATTTGCCAAAACTGAAAGCTGCCCAAGAAATAGAATTTTTAGGGGAACAACAATGAAATTGTAAGGGAGTTTTAAAGCTGAGAGCTCTATGTTACTCTAACAAGCATGTCTAGGTCATTTTTCCTACAGTGTCTTGAAACATGGGATTTTGAGCACATGGAAGAAAATCAGACAACAAAAACTGTAGGTGAGAGTTTTACAAGAGTGCAAACAAGGCTGATTTTTCATATAAACTAATGTGCATGAGAAAAATACTAAGTAAACATAATAATAATAATGATAATGATAACGATAATGATAATGATAAAAAAAAAAATAATGGTAATGATAAAATTGGAAAAAATTAGCTCAGTAGGAAGTTGTTTGATGCAGGTAGCAAAATTAATCATTCCCTAAAATCCTATGTGTGCTAGATGACTTTTTTCGTAAAGTATATTAAATAAATTTTGACAACAAAGCTACTTAGAGTAACATAATTTTTCAGTCACAAACCTCATTGAGAGTCAAAGCTTTTCCTGCCTGAGGCTTTCTCGGACTATCACCAAATGGATCCTCACTCAATACTCCTTTGTCGGCAAAAGGATCACTTATATCGCTGAAAGGATCGTCTGAAGAAAATGCCGCAAAGGAATCGGACAAGTCATTTTTAAATGGATCTCCACTGCCGAATACGCCATTGCCTTTTGCTGGTGTAAAGGCTGCAAATAAATCCTGATTTCCGAATGCAGATGGGAACAGTTCAGAGGGTGGATTTGTGGCTGCAAAAGGATCCAAATTATCGCTTTTGGAAGTGTCACTTGCAGACTTTTGGGGGAAATCAAAGTTTGTGAAAAAATCGTCACTGAATGGGTCAGAGAAGTCCTTGGTTTTCTCTTCTGCAGATGTTTTCTGTGAGTTTGGCCAAGATGCTGCCCAATCAGAATTCCCACCTTCTGCAACACCTTTGCTATTGTCAAACTTCTGATCGAAAAAGTCCACACCAAATGGAGCAGGAACTGCTACAGTCTCATTTGATGAAACGTTCGCTGAATTTTCATTCAAATCTACTCTTGGTGGCAAAGCAGGAGGAGGTTTCTTTGCACTTCCTTTCTTTCCTTGACGAGGAGAGTTTGATGACGGTGATCCTGTTGATGTCTGTGAACCAGCAGGGGACATTCCAGTTGAAATTGTCGAGCTTGAGCTTGATGGCCTGGCTGGCAGGGGAGGGGCTGCTGCTACAGGGCGTGGTGGCAGGGGAGGAGGGACAGTGGGAGAAATGGGACGTTCTGAAAAGGTTGGTTTTGAATCCTGAATCACAAGCTCTGAAGGTGCTATGTCTGGATTTTCTTCCATTTTTCTTTCATCCACAGCCTTTGAGATGGGGCTTTGTTCTTCCAAATGAGTTACGATTTCATCCATTTCTTTTACTTTAGTTTCCTTTTCAAGCTCACCAGATGGCAATTCACCTGATAATTCCTTTGCAAATACAGTATCCTCATTTGCATTGTGAACAGAACTTTCCTTGGTTTCTTCAAGGTCAATCTTCCCAGAGGTAGATGGCGGCACAGGAAAGCTCACTGTCAATTCTTCAAATGGATCCTTGGACAAAGCAGGAGGATCAGGAGACACCCCAGTATTCTGGGCCTCTGTAGTACTTTCTTCAAACTGCGAAGATGACAGAGGTGTAAATGCTCTGTCATCAGGCAACTGAGGCTCATCAGCTGTCTGGGTTTTCTCCTCAGGTTTACTAGGCATGTCATTTAATTGAGGATTGCTGGGTTCAGTGGACTGTGAAATCGGCTGTGCACCATGCTTAGACACACTTGACACTTCGTTAGAAGACTCCACAGTTGATGTTGGAGCAAATGCATCACCAAAAGCTGAAGAGTCAAACTGCGAGTTGTTGCTGTCTCCAGCCATCTCACCAAAGGCATCATCCCAAGAGAAGGCATCTGGCCCTTGACTGGAAGACTCTTTATCAGTTGTGGCAGCTCCACCAAAAGCATCATCCCATGAAACTGACGCCGAAGACTTGGGACCAGTTGCAGAAGTTTCAACATCTTCTGAAGTGAAACTTTCTGTCCAGGAAAACTGACTCTCTGATGTAACAACACTCTGTGTTGCTCCTGGTTGGCTTGCAGCTTTTGTCTCTTCAAATGTATTGTCCCATGCAAAGCTCACAGCTGAATTTTCAACAGACTGAGGCAACCCCTTGGCTTCAACAGTTTTCGCATCTTTACTACCTTCTTGGGTGCGATCCTTTTCGAGAGTAGAGATATCTTTTGGTGGGCAAAACTGCTCTGAGCCAAATGCTGTTTCAAAACTGGTTTCTGAAACAAAACCTTCTGCACTCTCAAAGGTATTGGCTTTTGCTTTAGCATCAAATGAAGAAGCAAACGGATCATCTGAAGGTTCATCTTTTCTTCTGCCATTCTCAACACCTTTCTCCTCAAGATCACTGAATGAGGCATCAAAAGCTGCAAAAGAGGTGGTAAAGAAGCTCTCACTAGCACCTGGGTCTGTTCTTTCATCTACACTTGTAGTGACATCAGATGGTGCAAAGGGATCTGAACTACTTTCAAAGCCTGTTGATGTCTCTGAAACTGGTGGTGCTTTAAATGTGCATTCCACATTGGCATCACCCTGAGGAGAAAATGCAGTCGATATATCTCCTTGGTTTCCATTCTCCGATGCCTGCTCATTGTCTTGTTCGGCTTTGCCACCCAAGGAAGAGCCTGTGGCATTATTGTCATCAAAGGCAGTAGCAAATTCTGCTTGAAATCCTTCCGCAGTAGCTGTCTGATTTAACAGAGAGCTGCTCCTTGAATGGCCGCTCCTTGTGTCTTGAGAATGAGTTTCTGATGACCCTGACGAGACTGAACCACTTCTAACCACTGACATATCAGCTGATGCCACAGACACAGTGTCTGCTGCTCCTGATTCACCAGGTGCACAATCAAAGACAGAAGGACTGAAGAATGCCATATCATTACTGCTGCTTTCATGGGTGGCGAATGGAACCTCTATTGATGCCTGCGACACTTGATCAGGATCCTAAAAGGACAAAAACATAATGCAATGGTACAATGTGTCACAGGGTGGTGGCCTCATGGTTAGTGCACTCGCCTCTGAATTGAGTGACCTACAGTTGGTTCAAACCCTGGCCAGGGTCATTGCGTTGTGTTCTTGGGCAAGACACTTAACTCTCACTGTGACAGTATCTCTCTTCACCCAGGTGTACAAATGCGTACCGACAAAGTTAATGCTGGGGGCTTATCCTGCAATGAACTAGCATCCTGTCCAAGGGAAGGGATAGAAATACTCCTAGTCGCTTTATGCTACTGACACCAGAGATAAGCGCCGGCCTGACAGGCCACTTGGTTATTATGAAGACTTTGCCTTTACCTACAATATATTACATCTCTTTCAAAAATACAGCAAGTAACCCAGATCTCCATGCTTTTTTAGGGCATATAAACTTTGCAGTGCTGCATGCTATATATCATAACCACAGGACATAGTTTTGATCATTTTTTTGCCAACTTTTTAACACGTTTCTGACAGCTTCTGCATGAGTTGGGCAATAGAAGTGCAAGAAAGTCTGTGAAAGACTGAATTGTCAAGTTTCAAGTTCACCCTCTGACAGCTGTCAACTTTGCCCTCTGCACTTTTTGGATTGTTTGATAAACTGAAATTAAAGCCACCAAAACCTTGCAGAAAACATTGGTAAACAACTGTGAAGAATTAATCAGTACCAACTGAAGATAATTTGAAAAAAATTGACAAGTGACAGTGATATGACATGCAGCTAGATACAAAACATAATGAAAAATGGACCCCACTTTAATGGCCTCACTTACTCTACCTCCAAATATTTGGTTCAGTTATGCTGTTGGTTCATGAAGGTCTTTCTTGGCAAGATAACTTGCTAAAGGGCTGACAGATAGAGTGCATCCCAGAGTTTATTAAACAAAGTGACTAAGAACTGCCTACTTCCTGCGCCAGTCTGCTTCAAATTTTCCTCTAGGTCATTTTACCTCAAAGCCTGGTCAATAAATGCAATAAGCAACTACCTCTCTGCATGCATTGCACACCTATAATGCTAGCTGATAAAATATTTCAAGTAACGCACCTTATCCATGGAAGATGGGCTTAAAAGGTTAGATGAATTTGACACATGTGCTTGTGTTGTCTTCTCTCCAACCTTCATATTAAAAAAAAAGCATTACAAAATTAATCATCAAAAAAAATTAAAAAAAAAAAAATAATAATAACGCTATTTAGAGAGGAAGCCACATCAGCCTTAGATGGTTTTCAAGCGGGTCCTCTATCCTGGTTGAACTGGAATTTGGAGATGTTGGTTTTTATGGAGCGAGGAAGACTGGAGAACCCGGAGAAAAACCCTCAGAGCAAGGCAAGAACCAACAACAAACTCAACCCACATATGACACCAGGCCGGAATCGAACCCGGGCCACGTTGGTGGGAGGCACGCGCTCTCACCACTGTGCCATCCCTGCTTCCCAAATTTTGAAATCCAATGAATCCCCTGGGAGTCACTTAGTGTTAAATGGAGTACAGGCCATTAATACCATAACCGTTAAATCTATTGTTTAAGAATCCTTGGCAATTTTTGCAATGAACATGATTTCACATGAATTTAAATTAAATGAACTTACATGGAATTGAGGACCAGAATGGGTAACCAGAAACATATTTGGTTAAATTGATGTTTCAATTAGGATAATAAAGCAGACTATGGGTAGTGGTGTTTCCGCAAAATGATCGAGAACTACATTTTATAATTGTTTTCATATCGAGCCTGACATAACACCGTGACTAAAGACATATATTAAGCATTTTACTACACCTCTATGAACTTGCTTTATTAGTAATTTATCACACAATCTAGTAAGTTCAGAGGGCCAGTGACTAAACTCAACCAATCAGATTGTTTCATTGCCAGTTTAGTATTCTTTAAATATTGGACCAGGCACTGTCCTGAATGATCCTGTAATATCGCTCTTGAAGATTTTCAGGTAGTTTCAATCATGTAATAAATCTCTTATTAACCAAGCTTGCTCGGGACAGTACTGGGAAAATATCAGCTCTTAGAGTCTTTCTTGTACATCCGAGTGCAGCAAGGTCCATACTTCCAAGACCTCAGGCTGAAACTCTTCCAGTATAAACCTCTCACTTGGTTAACGATATATGTACAGTATCGTTTCCTATAGGATTCTACACTGTTCACAGCCTCTCTATATTCACACACACAAAAGAAAAAGCGAGCAAAACAAGCACAAGACACACGGGGGTGGAGAGTGGGGTTTGTGAGCAAAGCAAGCAAGAAGAATTTCCATAAGGCTTTACATGGTACAATGTGAGTTGTAGAGATGTGATGCAATGACTGTGCCCTAATGTACTTGTATGTAGCAGTAAATCAAGAAAGGCTGTGCTTTGTGCTAGAACGTCAAATCAGTTTTAATTAACAACACATTACGAATTATTATGTACCACATATTAATGCACTGCTATGGCTTAAAATACCTCAGAATCTTTGTTGTTTTCTCCCAGTAGTGGTGGAAGGGCAGCCTGAACAGGCAGATTCTTTGGAACCTAATTGGACAAGCGCACACAACAACAATAAAATGACTCATTTTGATCTCACTTAATTCATGTACTAGTCATTAAATACTGTATGGATGTAATGACGTCAACTGGGACCTCCTAACTAAGTTACTCAACACTTAATATCAACCAATCACACCAAAACAAATTTCAGCAGAAAGTTGAGCATCAAAGACATTTGATGATCCACAGTAACTCTTGATAGATGTAGACATCACAGTACTTTGCATGCAGTAGAGCATGTTTTCCTTCGTTGCATAGCCTTGTCTAAACACGAGGGAGGTTTGGGGAATTTGTGACAGTTGTAAAAACTGGAGACACAGTTGAGGGTTTGTATATTAACTTTTGAGAATTCTCCCAACCCTCCAAGTGTTTAGATGAGGCTATGTAAGCATGGAAAAAGTGTTCTTTACTATTGCTTTTATGAAATATTTCTCAAAAAATGTGCGAATCTAAAACATCACAATCGTGTTGACATATTCTCATCTAAACACACTTATCGACCAATGAGAGTGTGCATAGTAGCTCAGTTATTTTATAAGCTCTCAGATTCAAAATTGCTTACTTCATAATGTGGGTCTTGTTTTGTCGTAGGTGTCACCGGTTCAGCATAGTGCTGATCTTGTGGACTTGCTGCGGCATTTCTGTTGTTACCATTTTTATATGGTACCTAAAATAAGGAAATGTACAATTAATGTTATCCATGAATTTAAATGTTCCAATTATAAAGTTGGTGTTTGTGATATTTAAATTATTTCAGTAGTTTTCAAGTCAATATTTAAGTCTTTTGTTTTGAATACAGGGTTTTTAGTTTCTGCTAGATCTAAGGAATTATAATTTCTTGTGCTCGGCAATGTTTTTTTTTTCAAAAGCATGAGAAGCAAATGTGATATCATTGTGCAATTGAAGCGTTGCACAGAATAAGGCCCCAAGTGACTGTTGATATACAGTAATGTCAACTACCCTTTTGTTTAACAAGGGGATACAAGGCATTCATTCATTCATTCTGTTTATTTTGCCTTTTTACTTAATGTACAGTATTCATAAATGTTTTAATGCCAGGCGAGGTGACCTCTAGAAACCATCAGGCTTTTAGTTGAGGCCACCTCGTATGTAACAATACGCAACAGTGTGCGGCTTTGACAGTTCAGTAATTATTTTACTAAAAACTCTTGCAGTTTTTTCTTAAAATTGGGAAAACTTGACAATGAAGTGATTGTAACAGGAAAGGAATTCCAGATCTTTGGATCTTAGTAAAGAATTGTGAATTTTTTTAGATTAGTCCGGCAATGATGTACACAACAATTATTGGCTGTTCTGGTGCTATAGCCATGAATTCAACTGTTTGTAAAAAACAAGTTGAAAAACAATGGAGGAAACAGGTTGCTATGATACTAGTACATAAATTTAGCTATATGAAACCTGTTGATTTGATAAATGTCTAAAATTCCTAATTTGGAGAATAAAGGAGCAGAATGTGCTCTATAATCTGAATTGGTAATAGCTCGCACAGCCCGTTTTTGCAAACAATAAATGTGGAAATTTTGGAAGGAGAGTCTTACAGTTTATCAGTAGTCACTTAGGGCTTTTTCCAGGCACCCCTTGACTCGGAAGGTTTCAAAATACAGCACTGTTAAGCATAAATTATTTAGAGAGCTTTATGAAAGTGCTTCTAATCACTTATAATTTATAATAGTATGCTGGCCTAACATGAGCGGTGGAGGCGTGGTTGCCACATGGTTAGTGCACTCGATTCGAGTTTGAGCAGTCAGGGTTCGAGTCCTGGTTGGGTACATTGTGTTGTGTTCTTGGGCAAGACTCTTTCCTCTCACATTGCCTCTCTCCACCCAGGTGTATAAATGGGTACCAGAAAATTTAATGCTGGGGGCTAACCCTGTGATGGACTAGCATCCCATCCATGGGGGAGTAGAATTATTCCTAGTTGCTTCATGCCACAGAAACTGGGATAAGCTCAGGTCTGATGAGACCCTTGGCCCGTATGCAGACTTTATAATTAATCTAATACAAACAGTTCTAACAAGAAATCTGTTTTCTTGGTAGACTCAACATTGAGTTCTCAGACTGACAATGGGGTCGTTTTTTGAGACTTCAATCAAGATTAAGAGCAATGGCAAACATACCTCATAAATGCCATCTGACCCCTGTGGGCTTGGACCTAGAAAATGTTCAAAGAGCAATAAGAAAGTTATATGAGGGCACATCACCGGATATGAATCATTCTTGACGTGTTGCAGCACTTTTCTTGCAAATAGATACTAAAAATGATATTGAAACCCATGGAGCAATTGGCAACAAGTTGCCAAGAAATTAACTGAGCTATAAATCATGGGCAACAATCAAACCAGGGAATGATGGTTAACCAAGCATCTTGTCCACCCAATGGCATCTTCAAAGGTTTGAGAATATTGAGGTATTAGTTTCTAAAAAAAGAATGTTGGACTGTTGGACTGCCATGGCGGGCAAGTCAACAATTTTTTTTTATAAATTAACTTGTTCTTTACTCCAACAAAGGGCTTATGCTAAAAATGCAACCTTAGTAAACTCACTATAACAGTTTTAAAATTTCCTTGGATTTGTGTTTTTGGTCCCAAATTCAACTCCTCCATGCTTTGTAAATAGCCAACTGGTCAGCCTCCTGCCAGTTGGGATTTTAACAAGTTTCTGTTTAATTTACAATACTTGTTTGCATATTTTCAGTGTCCCTAATTAGTACAGTAGTGCTAAACACTTTGACACTTAGTAAACATAAAGTGATTTATTTAATATTTATTTTTATCTATTTATAGAATGATACAATTGCTTTTAGTTCTAAAATCCAAACTTCAACACCACAAGGTTAAGGTTGGATCATTTCTCCTTTCAAACCTTGCTAATTTAGCAAGGGCAAGTCTAAGAAAAAGCCTCACCTCCATTTTAGTCAAGGTAAAAATATTTAGACAGGAAGTGACATCAGCCTTAGCTGGTTTTCATGTGGGTCAGTTCTATCCTGGTTGAATTTTTGTCAAAGGTTCTCCCTCCCTTCCCAAGGAAAATGGGGATCTGTAGAATTTGTCAACATTTAATTCTGTATTATGTTTGGACTTGTGAAAAAAACCAGGGTTACAAAAAGAAATTAATACAAGGTTGCAGGAAATATATTATTATTTACCATTTGACACCTGAGCTGAATTGGGAACCTTCTTCACTAATCCAGCCTGTTGGCGAAGTTGAAATACAACTTGAAAAAGATCATACAGGGTCCCAGTGACAACTCCAGCCTGTGGAAGAATCAACAACAAAATTATACTCTGAACCCCAGATCAAGCTGTGGAAGCATGGTGACCTAATGGTTAGTATGCTAGAATCTGGGTCAAGTGATCTGGGTATGAGCCCTGGCCAGGATCATTGCTCTGTTTTCTTGGGCAAGACATTTTACTCTAACAGTGCCTCTCTCCAGCCAGGTGTATAAATGGGTACTCTGTCAGTGAATTTAATCCTGGGGGGTAACCTTGCAATGGACTGGCATCCCATAAAGGGAGGGAGTAGAAATACTTGGAGATATGCGGGGATAAGATCCAGCTGTGTGGACCAATGACATGAGGTAGACTTAACATTTTAAGTAGGATAAACTATACTCTAAGTCAGTCTTAGCTGTAGTTACCGTGTTGAAGTTTTGGAGACAACTCTTTCCCTTTCCACCCAGGTGAATAAATGGGTGCTGGAAAACTGCTAGGGATAGCTTGGGGAAGGCATACATGAAGTAATAAACTGTATGCTTAGCAATATATTGATTATAGGATGACTTTCAAAGAAAAGGTTTGTTTCACATTTTCTGCAAGTCTTAAGAGGCTATAAAAGAAAAAACAAAACATTTAGGGTTACAGTGTATCTTTAGAGGTGTCTCATGCCTATCAGATGTACAGTAGTGCATGCAAACCAGTCAGATCTTCCTGACTAAATGCTAAGATCATTTTGGTGCAGATCATATCTGACCATAGTGTAAGATTGGTTGGACAGTGCAACAAAATTTGGTCAGACAATGTTTGATTACTGCTGTTTCAAGCATTGCTCCACTAGTTAAGGATTGAGCACTCAAAACTTAGAAAAACCTGGTATCCAGTACAAGCTACTTGGAGTTAATCACTCACAAACACAAAAAGCTTTCATTACTTACAGGTTTTTCTGACTTGATAGCAAACAGCTTGTGTCCAGTGGAGCAAGGTTGGCTGCAAACATACCCAAAGATTTTCTTGTCTTCTGGATCATGTGTTATGAATGATATTTTATTGATAGGATGTTCATGTTGTGCTTTCTGCAATAGAAAATTAAAAACATGGATTAAAACACATCTGTTTTTACAACAAGTTTTAAAATTAGATGAGAGGGTAGCCAAGGGGGGCTGCCCCATTTCATGCACAAATTTTAACACAATTCATGTGTCATACCTACTTTAAGGTACTTTTAATGATGATTTATTCATACATTCAGGAATAACTTCTGTCTTTTCGCTGCTTTACACGCATCATACACTACATGTAATTTTCACTCTCATGGTGAGTCATGCACAAACCCTTTGCCACAGTCAGGACAGAATAGGAGAGATTAGGGCTTGTTTTAATATTTCAAGATTAATTTGTTCCTGCTATAACTAACACTAAATTTTCCCCCCTGGGACTAATGCCACTATTGGTGAAGAGAAAATTTAAATGTTCAGGAAAAAAATGGCCATACAAAAAAACAGAAATAAGGTGGTGGAAAACAATGGACGTATTAATACATTGTGTACTTAGAAACTCTATCAGTTTGATAAAAATAAAGACAATTCTATTTAAGTACATTTGTATGCAGCACACTCACCTGACTTTTTTCATCTACTATCCTGATGCCTTTTAAAGTGACAATTAGCACAATCTTCTGCTTATGTTCCCCACTTTCTTTATTTAACTTTATTGCATGGACCTAGATTGCAAAACATAATGTTTTATAAACTTGCCTCTATGATTACATCAGTTGTATATCTTTTTTAATCACATAAAATGTTGGCAAAGTTGTATACATTTAAGTTTCAGAAAAGATTGATAGTATAATATTTGAGAGGCGGCAAGTGCTTCACAGACAGACAGACAGACAGACAGACAGACAGACA
>Ga0126338_10001431_pt1 | contig 15447 bp, 6 predicted proteins | sample OrbCmetagenome_2_FD_92529 | JGI IMG/M metagenome (GOLD analysis project Ga0126338, IMG submission 92529) | Coral microbial communities from Petempiche,Puerto Morelos, Mexico - Orbicella C C metagenome | ecosystem: Host-associated > Invertebrates > Cnidaria > Coral | place: Petempiche,Puerto...
GCATAGCGCCCCAGTTTTGCTGAATATCACTCCTGTTAACCTGAATATCACTCAGGTTAGCCTCCAGGAATAATGCTTCAGTTTGCTTGTTAATGGCTACATGTAGCTCTCAGTGATGGAAATGGCACAATGATTCAGTTGAAAAGTGTGCAGTCTACATTTTACCCTTAGTATGCATTTTATTCCCATTCCACATAGTGCAGTCTGCAGTCTGCGTTTTACACTAACCAATTCCTGGATTTTTCAAAATGGTTGAAATGGAAATACACACACCTGTATGTCTCTGGTTTATCCTTTCCTTGCAGCTGCTTGGCTGCAGCACAAGAGAATGACGCTGCTTTTGTTCCAAAATTCAGTGCTACTGCCAGTTTGCAGTCGTCTACAATGATAATTCCAGTCTAGAGAAAAATAATCCACTCCAGTTAGAAGTGTTTCAGGGAGGTGCTGTGGCCCCAGATCGAGTGGTCTGGGTTCAACCCTAGCTGGGGACATTGTGTTCTGTTCTTGGGCAAGACACTTTACCCTCACAGTGTCTCTCTTCTCCACCCTGGTGTATAAACGATTACTGGCTACTTTAAAGCTGGGTGTAGCCCTGCGATGGAGTAGCAAAAAGTACATTGGATGTATATTACCGCATAAATTCTTTTATGATTGTTTCTAACTCTTTAGTAATCTTTTCCTGCCTTTTTTCCCTCTGGATGACAACAACATGTTTAAATAACAAACCCTTCAGCCTTGAGCAATATGCTCAGCAAAATCTCTCCTCAGGCTTTAATCTAACCTGTGCTGCATTATTTAGAAGCCTCACATGTACCTATCGTACAATTTAGCTTCCTGAATAGAAAAGTCTATGGAAACATCTAGAAAAGCCATTACATTGATGGAGGATGGGTACATGTGTATTTCTGGAGGGCTTTTTGTACTGAGGATTCTGGAAGTGTGGTGGCCTTGAGGCTAGTTCACTCAATGGCTGATTGAGCAGTCTTGGTTCAAGTCCTGGCCAGGGACATTGTGTTGTGTTCTTGGGTCATACACTTAACTCTTGCAGTGCCTCTCACCACTCAGGTATATACATGTAAATGGGTACCAGTGGATTTAATGTTGAGGGGTTACCCTGTGATGGACTAGCATTCCATCCAGGGGAGTAGAAATACTCAGGATAGCCGCTTCATGCTACTTCAGGTGCCAGCCTTATGGGCCACTTGGCTCACCTTTTGTGACTGAGATTGGGGTCTAGGGTCAACTTTCCAATTTTTTGGGACAAGTGAAAAATGTGCATTCATTAAGTTACAAAAATCAACTTTGGATGGCTGTAAATACACAGGAAACCCAACACACTCTTCATTAATTTGCCACCGGTGACCTACATTGAATAGGCAGACAACATAGGACAAACACTTAAGTATTCTGCACCATGCGACAACCTGTCTTTAAAACCTTAACAGTCCAATCTAAAATATGATGAAAATTACAGCACTCAGCTTTCAAGGAATGAAATATGATTCATTGGATCATGAAATGGACCGATAGCAGCACACTTTATAATGCTTTCTTGGACCTTGCATGCAGTCACGTAGAACAGACATCTTTATGTTGAACTTGGATTAAATTTCATTGCATGAATTCTTGGGCACTCATCTTCAGATAGAGATCTAATGCAATGTTTCATCAATGATTAAACAAACCACCCAAACATCTATGGTAGCAAGATCTGAAATCAACTTTGAGATTGCCTGTTAGCTAATGCTAATATTTTGTTAGACATTAATGAGCTATTTTCGCCACCACATCAACAGAGATCAAATCCTTTAAGTTTATCTTCAACAACATTGGTGTTTTTGTCCTTGTACACTGCCATATAAACCAACTCTAAATTAAGACAAAAATAACAGGGAAAGTTTCAAATGAAAACAAATACGCTGGTTTTAGTGCTGATAACCCCTGAACTAGCAACATGTGAGAGGCAGAAATCAAACACCAAGATAAACATATAACTTCCAACTCAATCTGAAAAATACTTCAAATGCTCAAGCATCAAACAGTTTTAACTTTAAAACCGCTGCTAACCAAAATTGTACAAAAGGACTGCTATAATTTTCTAACCATAATCAAAGTCTGTTTCTTGATCATGATCTTCTCAAATATAAATAAATTTAAAACTACTGAAGTACATTTACAGAAAAAGCCCACCAGAATGAATGCACCTACTTCAGTCTTGTAAAAACATGTAAAGTGTAAGGCAAAACACATTATTTGATAAAATATTTCAAAGATTGACAAGCACTTAATGGTACCTAATTATGTCCTACATTCTATTCATGTATAATATTTTCACAAATCTTGAATAAACTGTGCAACAGGACGAAATGAGAGTTAATAACATTTTTGATCAGTTTCAGGCAATATTTTGCTAGATTTAAGAATGCTCTCAGTGGCACATGACACCCAACTGAAGTGAAATTAAATTTTGAAAAAAGGAAAAAAACTGCTGAAATGACATAAATTTGTGTTAAGGGAACTGGAGTCATGTTACATTGTACTAAATGTTTCACTTGTAAGAAATCAAGTCAGGTCGCAAAACAATTTTATTTTTGGTGTATACATGTATCTTATCAGACATAGCAGATCAAAAATGCCCTAGTAAAGCTTGTCAAAACAAACACATGGCTATCTAAGGGATTAATCTTTCTCTAGATTTCTCTCTCTCTCAAGGATTAAATGCTTGCCTGAACACATAGGCCTTAAAAGTGACATACCTTACACATCTGTCACTACTTACACCCAGATTCCATTCCTGTGTTATTCTAAATAAAAGCTCACTGAAATAACATTTTCTGACTAAAATGTAAACACAAATTCTAGATCAAAGAACATTTGGAAGGCATTTCGTTATTTATGTAACAGTTTTCAAACAGGGAGAGATACAGTAGTTTGACCTGCATGGAATTCACAGCTTGTAAAAAATTTAGGTTTAATTAATTATACACCCAAAAATATCCTTTAATTAAACGAATTTATATAATTGCTTTTATTACTTCCTGTCCAGGATGATCAATTTAATTAATTACACTATTTAGCTGTAATGATCTTTGATCTACCAACAGTACAAATGGAAAATTTGAATATTTCAATTGGTCTGGATTTTTTTCAAGTTTCAACAAGCAATGATAAAATAAGTGCAAGGTGTATAAATGAATCTGGTCCAATAATTTAAAAGGGTAAGAGAACTTTGCATTTAATTTGATCACAAAAATACTACTGTATTACATTGTATATCAAAATGAACTGCTGCATTGCACACCTCACAGTAATCATTCTGGCAGCTGTTACTTTCAGGAAGAATACTGACAACTTTTGGAGGTTTTGCTTTCTATAAAGAACGGTCAACTTTTGAAAGTACTTTTGGTATGAGCACCAAATTTATAACTATAATTACCATATCGGGCTAGCGAATATTGTTCTTCAAAACCCATGGGTCATGCAAAATTTTCATCTAATTTAACAGGTCCCATAGTCTATTTTTTTATTGGTTATGTGCATCTTGCAGTCTCAAATTCTTTTCACAAAGCTGTCACGGACGGAGTCTCGATTTTTTGCAAGGCAGAGAAAGACTTCAAGTACCAATTTGTTTGTTTGTTCGTTTGTTTTTATAAATGACATCTGAGTGGCGAGAGGCACTGTGCAAGTAGTGTCTTAGCCAACAACAAAACACAATGTCTTTGGCCAGGACTCAAGCCTGGACCACTCAATCAGGAGTCGAACGCCCTAACTGTGAGGCTACCGCACCTTCCACATTGTGTATACACATTATTCAAATAACTGTATGGAGAAAACTGGGTTTCACATGGGCTGATCTGTGATGTACATACAGTATGTGCATTTACTCATAAAATGTAGTGCAGCTATAGTGTCATATTGTGCATCTTTAATTAAGGGAATAAACCTTGTATCATACCCTGTTTTCAAAGGCCACTTCCACTTTATGCCATTTGCCATCAATGACACCACCATTCACATTGGACGTAATGGTAACAGTCTGTGAGAAAAGTGAAAACCGAAAGCGTACTTGTCCTTGCCACACCTCTACAGCTATAAAGTCATGTTTACCATCATAGCGGCCATTGAACAGAAGCAAACCACTGTGCTCTGTGGTTACAAATTCCAACTTGATATTTAGGCGCCATCTTTGCTTCAGTGCTACAGGAGAAACCCAAGGAAAAGTGTTGTAAATCTGCAAGTAAGCATCTGCAAATGTGTTGTACCAAGCTAAGAAAAACTCAATTAGCATTATTGTAACATTTCTAGAAAATGTGTGGTTCCAGAAAAACATCCACAGCCAGACCAAGAAGGGTTATTGGAAATTAAAAGGGGAGGGAAAGTATGAACCCAAACTGGAATTTCCAGAGGGATGGGAGGGGATTTCACACCAACCCTCCATGGGAGGGCTAAGGATATACTGTATTTTCTGAAACAACACAAAGTGCTGTAAACTTACCTGGAAATGTGCCCTTGTCAACTATCACACAATAGACATCTTGAGCTCATAATCTAATTGTCAAATAAGACATGGTACACGTACATGTTTTCTTTTTCTTAAATAATGTGTGGTTCCAGAAAATATCCATACCCACCCCAAGAAGGGTTATACAAGGGGAAGGGGTTTTCAACGGCCAAACTTCTTTAAAGGAAAGTGAACCAAAACTGTAACTTCCCGAGGGATGGAAGGGGGCGGGGGTCAGACAAAACCCCTTCCAGGAAGGGGCTTAGATATTTTCTGGAACAACACAATGTAGACTTACCTGGAAATGCGATAAAAGATCCCTTTGTGAAACTACGTGTTGTCAGCTCACACAAAGATCCATCAATGGCATCGTCATCATGACACTGACATGAGAAGCCACTCCCTTTAGAATTTCTACAGAGTCCATCATTCCTGCATGGGTTTGACTTCAGATGATTTTCCGAGGGTTCTGCATCAGTGGGGCATTTACTCTTTGACATGTCTATCTCACAGTTCACCCCTGTCCTTCCAGGATTACAAACACATGAGTAACTTGCTTCAACGCTTACACACTTGCCATTGCTCTGACAGGGGTTTGAATAACAAAGGTTTAAAGGTGTGTCACAATCTTTCCCACGGTAGTCTGAGGCACAAAGACACCTGTAGGCAGTTTGCACTCTGACTGTACGGAAAACCACCTTTAAGGAGCTGTAGGTATCAGATCTGTCAGTAAAGTCAGTGTAAGACAAGCAACTTTTTCTAGATTCTAGAAGTGGAAAGTTGCAACTCTCTTTGACACAAAGAGTGTCTTCGAACGGAAGGAGAGTCAGTTTGGCTTTTTTGGCAATCTGCACCATATTTAAGTAGATCAAATCTCTAACATACTGAGGGTCGTAAAAGCCAAAGCGGTTACCACTGATGTCAACCTTGTAAATAGTGAGCCAGATCTTCAGTTTAGAAATATCATCCTCAAATCGAGTCTGAGCCTTAATAATCTTGGATTCGATGTCAAACAATGTGACCTGCGTCGGATCACAATTCACAACATTTGCGATACCCTCAACAAGTTCCTCATAAGATGAGTCGAAGAATCCTCTAATTGTCGCATCGTAGATATCAAGGGTTAAACTGCTGTTCAACATCTGGGGTGTAACAGATGTTACTAATATCCGTCCACTGGCCCTGGCAGAGTATTTTCCATCAGAAACTTGCACAACCATTGTAACTGGTTTCCCAGTATTAAGTACAGTGGGACTTATCACAAGTTCACCTGTTGTTCTGTTTAGAAATACCCAGTCGCCTTGAGTGACAGACTGGATCTGATACAAAAGACGATCAGATACATCTGGATCGTACGCAGGGATTTTAAAGTTTGGCTGTTTTGGGAAGTTATCATCCTTAACATTGATCACCATGAAGAAATTCTGGAGTACAGGTTGATTGTCATTAACATCTATTAATGTTACATTTACTATTGTGTCCACAAAGAATGGCGAGGATGTTGCTCGAACTTTAAGGATGTATTCAGACTTTGTTTCATAGTCTAACTTTGTTCTAGTCTGGATCAAACCATCCCGCTGAATGACGAACATCAATGGATCATTTCCTGAAACAATGCTGTATGTTATTGCACCCCCCTGAACAAGATCTTGGGACACAGCTTTGACTCTCACAACATCAGACCGCTCTTTTGCATCCTCATTGAGAAACACAATGTACGGATCTTTTTCGAATTTTGGCTTACTGTCACGAACATCTTTTAGCGTGATCTTGACCTTCACAGACGACTTCATTGATGGTCGTCCTTTATCAGAAGCAACCACAGTCAACTCATATTCTGGAATTGTTTCACGATCAAGTGACAACAATGTTCTTATTACTCCTTGAGTGCTGTCAATCTGGAAAGCTCCGTCACCATCACCTAAGGTTAGCATATTAACAAATAACCTTATAAACATACATTTATAGGTAACATGTATGTACTGTCAGTACATTTGCACTGTAGTATTAACCTTCAAACTAAGACTCGAGGCAAATGGACTAACTTGTCACCAGAACTTGTTCAATCAAACATGGCTTCCACATGCCTAAACACTCCCTATAATTCATGTGGACATGCACAAACTATACTCAGACTCTGTGTTTATGTCATGTAAACCAACACCAAATATACCACACATACAAAAACTACACACCACTGCAGTGGGGTACTGACTACTATTAAAAACTAGATCATTAGATAATGCAATTTTAGAGGTTTCATTAGCTTTTCCTTTTACACAATGTATGGACAAGATAGACTTAATAATACATACACTATGTAGATTGTGGGTACATCATACTGAAAGTTAAAATAGTAAACTTACCATCTCTAGCAAAAGAGTAGATGATAGCCTTGTTGGAGCCCTCGTCATCATCAACAGCAGACACTTGCAACACTCTAGTACCTGGGCGTACATTTTCGAAAATTGATTTCCCATAGTTGGACTGCAAAAATCTTGGTTTGTTGTCATTTACATCTGTCACTGTAATATGCACATTTGCAGTTCCAGATAATTGCGGAGTACCCTGATCTGTTGCAATCACTTCGAACCTGTACTGAGCTGATGTTTCACGATCCAAGGTTTGTGCAACAGTTATCTCGCCTGTTTTAGGATTGATTGTGAAGTCTTGTTGTGACTGCCTAATAGCATAAGTGAGTTTAGCGTTCAAGCCTTGATCATTATCAGTTGCCTTGACTACAAGAACCCTGCCTCCCACTGCAGTAGCCTCGCTAATCCTTTGTCGATAAATTCTTTGCTGGAAAATGGGCTTGTGGGTGTTTGAATCTGTCACGTTGATACGCACTAAAGCAGAGCTCTCCAATTGGTTATCCCTTGCCTTGACAGTCAAGGAATAGAACTTAGTCTTACCATAATCCAGGCGGCATGAAAGGGTTATAACACCGGTGTTACCAGATATTCTAAAACACCTTGAATTTTGATCAAAGGTATACATGATGTTGCTTTGACCCAGATCAGGATCAGTAGCTGTGACACGCAGAATGGTTGTCCCAAACCTCGCATTTTCCTCTACAGATTCATAATAAACTGGCTTTGAGAATTTCGGTGGGTTATCATTAATGTCACCAACATTTACAGTCACTCTTGCTCGATTGCTTAAAGGAGGTTTTCCTTTATCCTCAGCCTTGACATGAAAAACATAACGATTGACCACCTCACGATCTAATTTCCTGGTGAGGTACAAGTCGCCAGAGTCCTGGTTAATGCCGAACGGCAAGTTAGACTCCACTACACTGTAAACAATCTGCTTATTTGTGCCATCATCGTCGTCAAAGGCCTGGACACGAGTGAAGGTGTGTCCAACATTTTCACGCTCTGAGACCAACTCTTGAAACTCTGAACTGACAAACTGTGGAGCATTGTCATTCACATCCTCAAGATATATCTCCACTGAAGTTTCATTATAATTTGGATATTCACCTTTGTCTTGTGCCGTAACAAATAGCATATGCACAGGAAGGTACTCGTAATTAAGTTCCTTACTCACTTTGATCTGTCCATTGAGGCGATTAATGGAAAAAAGTCCCTGATCATTACCACTACTGAAGCTGTAAACGACCACAGCATTGCTGCCAAGGTCATTGTCTGATGCGCTTACTGTCAACACAAGTTGACCAGGTTTAGTGTTTTCAGGAATTTTGGCCGTGTACTCTCTCTTTGAAAACTGTGGCACACAGTCGTTTACATCCGTCACTGTTATTCGAACAGTAGCTGTGTCAGTTTTAGGTGGGGAACCACCATCGCTTGCCTGGATTGTAAGAGAGTACTCCTGGACACTCTCACGGTCCAGTGCTCTGTCTACAGTAATAGACCCAGTGCTCTGGCCGATACGAAAGACACTATTTACACCTCCATTGTTACTGATGCTGTATTGGATATCTGCATTTGAGCCAGTGTCCAGATCACGAGCACGGACATCAAGAACGGTATCACCGACGAAAATATCCTCTGGTATAGACTTACTGTAGGAGGAGGCTTCAAACTTTGGTGCATTATCATTAACATCGTCAACAATAATCGTCAGATCTGCCTCGGCGTATAACGACTTGTGCTGTTCGTACTCGGCTTTCACCCGAAAATAATGCATCGGCATTTTTTCGCGATCCAGTGAAGCAGTAGTTTTAATTAACCCGCTGTCAGCGTCGATCTGGAAAAAGGACTGGCTGAGCAGATTTTGCGACGCCTCCATATTGTATCTAATTTTCCCAGCATTGCCATTGTTCGTATCTTCCGCTCGAATGGAACTTACACTCGTTCCTACATCAGCATCTTCTCCTATGTGAGCCGTTAAATAAGAACTGGAGAATCGTGGAGCCGTTTGTTGTATTCTCCGGCGAAATCGCCGTACGTTCTTGTCAAAACGATTAGCGTGATTATCAATAAACAACTTAACTCGGGCAACAAGAGGTTGTTTATTTCTTCGTCCATGTTTCGCGTTTTCCGGAAATACTAAATCCACCACTAGCACTCGGTCTTGAAGTTCACGAAGAGATCTTCGAAGAACTAGATAATCCGATTTGGCGCCAATTCTAAAATACTTTCTCCAAGGCGTTTTTCTAAGTTTAAGCGATGTTGGATTCATGAGTGGTTCTCCCGTGTGAAGAATGATGTCTCTGAGTCGCAGGACACGGGTTCCGATCGGAGCTGTCCGCGGCAGATTTCGTTGTGATTTTCTAAAGCAATTTTCGCCAAATACAGACACAGTCAGTGGTCTTAAAACCCTTTCGGAAGAATTATAAATAGAAGACGACTCTACATAAACTGTGAACGGATTAAGCTGTAGAAACCCGCAGTTTGGTCTATGAATCATACGCACTAAGCCATTTGTTGAATCAATAGAGAGAACTTGAAGAGTTGTTTGAATGTCAATGGTTGAAGTTTCGATAGCATAATTCGTCCAGCCAGTTCGACTTAAATTAGCTAAAACACTTTCTGGCTCCGTCGATGAATAAATATTAATAACTCTGCAGTCCACTTGCTTGAAAAACCACAGGCATAAATGTACAATAAAAGCCAGCCAAACACAGTTGAAGCGAGCCATTTGGCGGTGAATCTGTTGTCACAGTCACAGAATCAACGCTTGTCATAAGACAAGTCGAAAATCGCACGTTTCCCCAATCACAGCGATAAGTGAACAAGACTCTGCACTTAGCGGCTCCATAAACTCGACACTAGATTGGATTCAGTCCTCATCTTTGAAAACACCACCAAATATCTTTGATCTTTCGGTTAGTTTGGTTCGAGTGTCGGCAAGGGGTCTAATTTTCTTTGAGTGACAAGTTTGATTAATTTCAGCATCTAATTGGCTTAAGTTAACCACGTGACCTCTTTATCTAGCCGCGGTAAGTCAAATAAACTATTCGCTTTTTGCTCAAAACATTCTTGTCTCTTTTATTTACAAACAAAAGAACCGCTTGACACTGTAAGAGATATAACTACCACTACTACACTTTTATTTTGGCAGGATCTGAAGTTTGAAGTAAGTGGAGATTGCCTTGATAATGAAAATTTTCGAGACCTTTCGGCGAGGAGGTTAAGAACAGCAGAAGACTTTCATGCGGAATTCCACAAATTTTGGGAGTAGACAAAATCGGAAGAGCAAGACAACTGCTTACATCAAATGTAAACTTTGAACAGTGCATCCAAAAATTCCAGCCCTCCTACGTTTAAAATTCAAAATATATTTCAGATTTATTCGTCCGCGATTGACTTGTATCTCATATCTCTGGTCCTTTTTTAACTCAAAATAACAAATACACCACGCGATAGGATCGGATCGCAAAGCAGTTTACTTGTTGAAAGATGGCTAATTAGCGAAGCGACGAAGACGTGCTCGAAAAACGAAATTATTCGTGGCTTTTCGACTCAGTCTGGCTTGATACCACACAAGATTGAAGTTCTGTTTTTTCTTTGCATAGTGGAAAAATAGAAACAAGGTTTTACGCGAAAGTCGGGCACAGGAAAATTGTCATGACAATGAATTAAACGGAACGGATGTAGCGATGACTGAAAATACCTGAGTGGGAGTGAATTGAATCATCGAGCAGAATTTTGTGGAAACAAGAGCTTAAAACATTTTAATTTACATGCGATGTAAAGTTATGTTGAGAGGACTCCTGCCCTGTAAATATCCGCCCTTGAAAAGCAGGCAAAAACTTCTGCGCTGCCGGATAAAATATTGAAATTATTTGTTAACTGGTGAAAAAAGGCGACAAAGATAGTATTTTACTTTGTTAGACTCTAACTGGATCGTGAATATATCAAAGAAAATTAATTCAAGATACTTGACAGAATGAAAATGTAATTAATCACTTAATAAACATTTGTGAGCTAAATTGAAGAAAACGGATACTTTGCCCATGAAACCGGAAATACATTCTGCAATATCAGGAGTAAATTTGCATTTTATCATCATTTGGTTATTTATGCGAAGTTTAATAAAATGAAGCAACCACACCTTTATGTATTTTCCGATAGGAATCTTTTATAAACCGTCTACCGACTGAACTTGGCGGACAAAAATATGAAGGCTGATTTAACTGAAACAATAGCAGATGTACTTTCCCTCGGCAGTGAAAGACGAAATGTTTTACAAACCGCCGATGCTTCTTCTCCCGGCCTAGTTATGTCTTGAATTTCGTTCACTGATCCGTTCGTTCGCCCATCTATTTCTGTACCCAAATGGTGTCGAAAACATGATAGGGTTATATATCGTATCCTTTATAAACTGATGTTTGTACTGTTCTTCCGAAAAAGAGTTTACCTCAAGGAAAGATTCTCTCACGTATTTTTAAACAATAAATTGAATACGAGAATCGGAAAAGGTTAAACCTCATAAAGCGGGAATAGATTACAACATAATTTCATAAAGCCACAACGGACAATGTGAGTTTTCTGTTTTTGAATTGTTTCAATAGTTTGCGTTACCTAACAAAATTCCACGAGTGTTTTGTAAGCAGGAATTTCAAAAACTGCTCCGAACGTGAAAGAGTCGAAAATTAAATACTGAGATTGAACAATCGTTCAGTCATTTCCGTGGCTTTACTGTGAAATGCAGCTTTATCCCTTGTTTTCGGCAATGTTTAGTGAATTGAATTAAACGGATGTTTTGACGATGAAAACAGGAAAGATTTATGTTGTGGTTCGTACAAAAAAGTCATGTATAAATTTCCATTCATTTTTGAATGTAAACGATATATTCAATCAACCCTCTTTTCTCTTCTAGTTCTATTCAACAGTATGGCCACTCCTTTGTGTGTTTTTCTTCTTTGTTCTCCGCAAAGCCTTCTTAGCTCTGGTTCATACGTCGCGCTAAGCAATGGGCGTGTCGAACTCAGTTGCGAGGAATGGAAAGTTAGGAACGCGACTGCAGCTCGCTTTTGAGCGCTACTGTTGGTCGATAGTTGATTCAATGCTGTACAATGCTTATACTCGTGTCGAACTCAATTGTTCTGAACTCAGTTCAATCAAGTTAGGGACGACCATTATTTTTTTGCGGGGTTGAGTAATTTCAAAAAAAGAAATTACCATTGTTATTAAGTTTCATCGTTAAAAAATGGAAATTTTTTTTATTATTTCTGTAAAACATATTTAAAGTCTAAGTCCATTAGTAATGCCGAAAAGGTATTATTATAAGAATTTTAAACTAATAAAGCTTAGTGCTACAGCAGGACAAGACACGAAAAAGGTCTTGACAAGTGATGATGTAACTTTTACTTTCGCGGCTAAAATTACAGTTAACATTTTTTACGGCTTCCTAACGGCTAAATTTTTGGCTTGTTTTACGGCCGGCTAAAAGTTTTGCTTTTATCGGAATTTGAATCATAAGGTATTGAAGTTTTATTTTGAGAATTTCTGTTACTATACTGTAAGTTCAAAGCTCGTTTTCTGAAAACGAGTTATTTCTGCTTTTGAGAAAAGATGTTTTGAGAGGGATTTAATTTGTCCAACTGAAATTTTCAGGATTTGTTGTTCTGGGCATGAATAAGTTTTGTGTTTTAAGCATGGAACTTTTCCATTCAGTGCATTTTGTCGAAGTTATGAAACTTGTGCTGGATTTTCTGTGTCAGATTTAACTGGTCACCATTTTATGCGTTTCTAACTTTTCAAAAGTCTCTCTGCTTGGAACAGCAAGCTATTAATCTTCTTTTAAAATTTGTAAAAATTATTCCCTCTGATCAGTTCTTGTAGGAGTTATTTTTTCTCAAGGAAGCCCCGGCATTCCCCAGCAGGTGGCAAATTTAATCAGCCGGTGTCAGTTAACAATACAGTTCGAGGGTACAAAAATATTTTTTCATAATCTTTGGTCTTTAAGCTTTCTAAAAATGTATACTTTGCCATGGTTTGGAATTAAATCTTACGACGAGAAATTAAAAGTTTGAAAAAATGGCGCGTTTTTAGGTTAACCCCCGCCTTAACCCTATTGAGATACACTGATATCCTAAATAATGGAATAAATTTACGCATCTAAAATCTTAATTAAGTTAGGTCGAACTTTAATTAGTGAAACATTTAATTTAGTTGTCAAACGTCTTGTGATATTTTCTGTCCGTGACGTGGTCTGAGTTGCATGGGAAATGCACAAAGTTATGCAATTTACGATTTAATTACTTGTAGTAAAGCCCAACATCAATGGCCACTAGTGTCTTATATTCTGCACTGTTTCCTAATTTAAAACCGGCTGACTTGTCAGAGTTGACTGCGTTCATTTAATTGCAAAAGTTAGAGTGCAAATGAACAGTAAAACTTGTCAGGTTTTTTGGTGCTTTTAACGTACTAAACGGAACCTTTGTATGTTGTTTATATACTTTCTTTCCCTTTATCGAAGGATCGAATAAATAGTATAATCTGATAACACCGCGGGTGCCAATGTCTGTTCTCTGGTGTCCTGCTGTAATAATGTAAAAAAAGAAAATGATTTATGCTTCATCTCGAATTAATTAAATTCTTTATTTGTAGACAAAACAACGCATTCACAAACGGAAAAAACAATTTATGATTTACTATTTTACCTCCCTCTATAGGACAGAACACAATATTCAAATATTTTAAAAATATCCTAACCCCAGATGCACCGAGATTTGTAGTTCATTTTGAAATTCCTTCCCTGTTTCAATAGTTATCGGCTGTTTTGCACCAGTAGAGCGCCTTAGTTGACAAGATAGCCGAGAACGGGCCTGGAACAAGGCAAAATTTGTACATGTTGCAGTATTGTAGTGGCAACAAAAAAGAATGAGTAAATACGTATCAATAACTATGATTTGCCGCAAGAATGTCGCGGACACACCCATTGTAGACTACCTAAGATCCTGATTTAGGTATCCTATCACTCGATTAGCTTCCGACACAGACGTTCTTTAGGCGCGCCAAGCAATCTTCTTCCTCCTCATAGGAAGATTGCGTGACGAGCCCAAAGACGCGCAGGAGGCCAACGATTAATGTTAAGGGGCATTCAGATCCAGATCTTTCCCTTTCGAGTCTGCCTCCAGCGCAATTGTGCTGGGCTGGGAAACCTGACAGGGCAAGCATCTGATAAAAGTCATGAAACCTAACCACAGTAACCTCCAAAATTGGTTTCTTAATTTTCTACCTTACAAGAGTTTATTTTATATGATGTCTTTGTTTTGTTTGTATTTGTTCTATTACTTACATCTTTCAGGTTGTTTGACCAAACTGACTCCGTGGCGTCATTCCACGAGTTGAAGAGAGAAGACGTGTCGACCGTTAACAATCCATTCTGATCACGTGGCTACACCATGATGCATGTAGTACTTATCTCTGATTGGTGGTCACTTGCGCGCGCAGACGCGGCAACTCATAATCAAGAAACAGCCAATCAGAGAAGCTGCACGGAATTGAGTACTGGTACGTCATCAGATGTGAATGTTTAGATTCAAGTCGAGCCCTCCCGCAGAAGCAACCTCGTTCGTCAGGGTCGTCTATCTTGTTAGAGGAAGAGCAGGGACCCTGGGAACGAGTTTGCAGGGCAAGAACTGCGATGGAATTACAAAATGAGCTTCTACTGGAGTAGTCCGTTTGTTTAAGGCCACCTTCTGAGAGGGGAATTCCTTCACGTCGTAGTCCCTTTCTTGGAAATTTGTTACCGTGCTATGGACGAAACGTGCAGCTTTTTCGTAAAAATATCATCCAAAGAAAAATGGTTATTATTTTATAATTTACTACCTCTTGCTATAGCTCGATCAAGGATTTGTTTAGATTAAAGTAAAGGACTAGAGTAGCAACAACCTAGTAAATTGTGCGTTATTGCCTTACTGCCCCGTCCACTCTACGCTAGAGAAATTTGAAAACGCAGCTTTATTTCTACCGTTAGGCCTACTGTCCACACTAATCCGTCACGAACACGGAGCTTTTCGAAAGCCGCGCTCTGCAGCAAACCGGAGGAGTTTGAAAACGCTGGCTTTGCATTTTGGTGTGAACGGAAAACATTTGCAAAGCGGAGCTTTTCGAAAACGACGGCGTTGCGATTATCATGTGACTTCTTTGCCCGAGTTTTGCTCAAACACAAATCCAAATTGACCGATTATTGGTGCGTTTTCGAATTCTCCGACGTAGTGTGGACAGAAAACATTTCATGCGTTTTCGGAGTTAAAACTCCGTTTTCAAATTCCTGCAGCATAGTACGGACGGGGTCTTAGATAATTTTGCTTTGCACCGACAAATTCTCAGAACTTGCAATAAAGAATATTTATCATTGTTGCGATTAAGTAAAATTTAGAATTTGCGAAGTAAAGTGTTATAGTAAAAACATTATTAGTCGGCTCCTTTCATGTTTTATCCCGGGTCTTTTGTTAGATGTGTTTGAAATCGAGCCAAGCTGCGTACACTTCACACGGTAAAAAGTTAATAACACTTTAAAAAAAAAAA
>Ga0126338_10001433_pt1 | contig 15446 bp, 3 predicted proteins | sample OrbCmetagenome_2_FD_92529 | JGI IMG/M metagenome (GOLD analysis project Ga0126338, IMG submission 92529) | Coral microbial communities from Petempiche,Puerto Morelos, Mexico - Orbicella C C metagenome | ecosystem: Host-associated > Invertebrates > Cnidaria > Coral | place: Petempiche,Puerto...
AAAAAAATAAAAAAACAAAAAAAAAAAAAAAAAAAAAAAAAAAAAAAAAAAAAAAAAAAAAAAAAAAAATATATATATATATATATATACACACACACATGAAATCACACAGAGAAGGCCTCATTGGTAGGGGGGCCTGAGTATTTCAGATCCTGTAAATTTTTGGCCTTAGTATCCTGTATCGGGATAATTTAATCTTTCAAAAGCTAAAAAGATTTGTACTAGATATCCTGGGTTATCTGCTCCAAGTATCCCACGTCTCATTAATCTTTCTCCCAAATATAAGGGGCACCCAACGACCGTTTTCTCTCAAATGCTTTTAAACGCTGTTTTAGGCTATCTGGAATACTTTTAAAGCTCTGTGTGTTAATTTTAGGTTGCGCTAAAATTTTTTTTATCTGTTCGGTTATTCTAGGGGAACTTGAGTATTCTTGAATTTATTAGGGCTTTTTTGTCCATTCCCCGAAAACCTTAGGTCTTATCGCCTTTCCGAAAATGAAAGCTGACCTTTTTTCGGTACCCAAAACAACATTTTTTATAATTCGAAAACAACAGACATTAAATTTCTCATATCACGAAAGTTCGAGGTGACAATTCTCTTCAGAAAATCAGAGGGGATTAAAGGCCTTCTGAACAGAAAATTTACCGAAACGATCCGTTGGGTGCCCCTGAAATGTGATGTATCCAGGTACATTTTTTTACCTGAATATCCCATCCCAAAAATAGGGCCTCATGAGGGTGCAAGAGCTGTGAGAAAAGTTTGTGCAATTAAGACTTAGGGGTGAATTTTTCAGCTTGGGATGTGATCTTGCTTAAGACCTATTTACACTGAGTTCAATTTTAGCCAAAAGCCATCATTAAAACAGTAGCCTAAGGCTCATTATTATTATTCTCATTGTCTTTGCTGTATTTGTGGTAACTGACAGAGATTTTCCTTACACCTTCACTGTACTGTGTGGGCTGGTGACTTAGTTCAGGAATAATTATTCTTGGTGTTGTTTAGAAAAAACGTTTTAATTCAAAGTTATTTCAGATGCCCTATTTACAATTTTAATGTGAGGTGGTAATTTGAGTAATTGCAAGTTATCAAACTACTCTTTTGCCACTGAGTGAAGGACACTATTTTCTTGGTTAAATGCCAACATTTGTCAGCTGAATCCAGTATAATATAAGGTTTTTTTGATGTGTTCTAGTTGTAAAACGTAGTTTCAGCCGGTTCCATAGTACAAAAGTTGTTAATTACCACCAGTGACTATATGTTATGTCTAGGCCAATATCGCTAGTATAGTATACCTAATTTGAAATCAAGAAACGCCCTGAATTGGAGGTTTGCCTGCGCTTATTATAATAATTGAGTTTTATAACTTTTCTCGTTTTCGTTTTGTTTTGGCATTGTATGTGTTTTCCTCTATAGTCCTTACAGCTGACCAGTTTGTTTTGGCATTTTCACGATTTGATCTCCCAAGGAAATTAGACGCAAGAAGACTTTAATTGCTCTTAATTTAAACAACATTGCGTGGTTCAGTTAAAACTCCGCGTGATATTTTGTTTACGGTCGCATTTGTTCCTTTGTGTGTCAGAGAATAGAACGGCGAGGTAAAAGTGATAGCATGCGGTTTTTAATAAAATCCGGGAGTTGTGTGTTACTTTGCGGTGGTTTCACTTGTTTCACAAAACAGCTCTGTAATTGTTGCCATCAGATCGTTAGCAGTATGTTGACCGACAACAGCGATTATTAAGATTCGGTTTGTTTTTTGCAGGTCTTGACAATCCAAGTGTGCCAAGTTCTCAAGCTCTTGCCAGTCCACGAAACTCTATATCGGCAGGCAGCGGCAACAGAAACAGTCTGTTCGAAAAGGTCAAAAAGAAAGAGCAAATTGGAATTATCAGAGGTAAATAATTCCCGTAATGCACCCATCGCGCGAGCCGCAAGAATTTCCCTTGTTAGCTTTTCACTATTACTATTGTGCGACGCGGCCTTTGAGAAATGTACATATTTGATGGCAATCGCTTTTTTGTCAGGGTGTATTAATATTTAATTTTTTCCGTCTCTAGACTCGCCAGTTTATTCCTCACAAGGAAGCTTGAGCCAGCTATCGGCAGCTCAATCCACGCCAAAGAAAAAGCTGTCCCTGGTTGAGAGCGACGAGAAGGACATCACAGACGCGATTCGTAAAATCGAGTCTTCCGTGTCACAGAATTTAGCTACAAGACCCGCCAGCTTCACTAGCAAGACTTTCCACCAGCTTAAAAGTCGCTTTGACAAGGGAATATTTGGCTCGAGTAGGAGAACCTCATCTCCAGATATTTCGGTGAAAGGCAAGAAAATTTCAAGGCGTTTGAGCGACACTTGTACCATGGCGGACATCGCTTCATCTCTTGCATTTGACGGAGGAGTGAACGAAGATCAGCAGGAAGCTTCCAATGCTAATAACAATGATTCGGACTTGAAGCAAACCCAGTCCAGAGAAACTGAAGAATTGTTAGTGGGAAAGTCCGCGGCCCCAAGCGAAGACTTGCTAGGGAATGTAACCTTGCAAAAAGACCTTTCACAACCTATCGTTTCGGACGATGTTGACGGATCCGGGCCCAGCGACGATTTTCCCTCTATGCATCACGTAAATGGTTCTAATTGGACTGAGGATTTGCAAAGTGGTCCGATGAATGGGACCGAAAATTACCAAGCTGCGCCTCATGGGGAGAATCTTATAGATATCTCGTCGTTTGATCCTTTTGCTACAGCACCAGACCAGGACGAACTGATTTCGATCGATACTAGTACACCGGAAAAAGTCGAGGAGCAGCCGAAGACCACCGACGGGTTTGAACAAATTTCATCTGAGCCAGACGAAACTGAGGTTGCATCTACACCTCGGATTGACCTGGGAGACTTACTAGCGGACTCACAATCGGCGGAAACAAAGACAGAAGAAATTACGGTCGAGTCTTCACCTCCGGTTATTCTGGAGGACTTGATACCGGACAAAGAATTGGGTGAGTCTACAGAAGCTCGGATGGAAGACAGTTTGATCGAGTCTCCGCACACGACGGCTGAAGAACACACAATGCCTGAAGCACAGTTGCCTGAAGTTGCAGAAGGAGATGTTACGAACTCCTTTGAAGAAATCCACACGGCAGAAGAAGTAAAACGCGACGAAACTGTCCTGAATGACAACTTACAAGAAGTCCCGTCCATTGCGGTAGATCCTGCTTTGGAATCTGAGTTGGATTCTCCAAAACTTGGGCAAGAAGCTGCCAAAGTCGAAGAGCCCATTCCCAGTGAGGAACCTCTGGTCGACTTGGAAGGAGAGAGTAATGAAGCTTCTCGTGTGTGTGACGAGACAACCACGCAGGAACAAAGCTCGGAAGAAATTGTTACAATAATCGAGAGCGTTTCAGTGGAGGTGGACGAGGGGAAGGAGGAAGCTAAGTCCGTGGAAGAAGAGTTCAAGCCTGTACAGGATGAAGCCGAGCCCTTAGGGGAAGAAGCTAAGACTAAAGAGGAAGACGCCAAGCCCGTAGAGGATGAAGCCAAACCTGTTGAGGAAGAGGCCAAACCTGTAGAAGATGAAGCCAAACTTGTTGAAGAAGAGGGCAAGCCTGTAGAGGATGAAGCCGAGCCCTTAGAGGAAGAAGCCAAGACTAGAGAGGAAGAAGCCAAGCCTGTAGAGGATGAAGCCAAACCTGTCGAGAAAGAGGCCAAGCCTGTAGAAGATGAAGCCAAACTTGTTGAAGAAGAGGCCAAGCCTGTAGAGGATGAAGCCAAACCAGTTGAAGACGAGGCCAAGCCTGTAGAGGATGAAGCCAAACTTGTTGAGGAAGAGGCCAAGCCTGTAGAGCATGAAGCCAAGCTTGTTGAGGAAGAAGCCAAGCCTGCGGAGGTTGAACCTAAGCTTGTTGAAGAACAGGCCAAGCCTGAAGAGTCAGAGGTGAAGTTTGTGGAGGAAGAAGTTAAGTCAGTAGAGACAGAAGTTAAGCCTGCGGAGACAGAAGCCAAGCCTGCAGAAACAGTAAAGCCTTCGAAAGGCGAGGCTCTTAAAACGGAGAAACGCGCTCAAAAAGGTACAAAAACAAAACCTCATTCAGCTACCGCAACGACGAAGTCTCCCCCTAAAGCAGCCCCGGCGGCAAAACCAACTGCAACGAAGAAACCAACAGGACCTGCAAGCACGTCATCATCTACGAAGGCGCCCTCCACTTTAGCGGCGAAAAGAGACATCAAACCTCCAGCTACCAAGGCTTCTTTTGCTGCTAAAGCCCCAGCCACGAAGACGACAACTTCAACGGTTCCTGGTGTTAAGAAGCCCGCAGCTAAAACCACAGCGGCGAAGGCAGACCAGGAAAAGAAACCAGAGAGGCCCAAGAGTGCTGCGACAGCTCACCCCTCGATGAAATCAGCGGCTACCAGTACTACGGGCACGGCTCGACCTGGTAGTGCGGTTACAAAGAAACCTCCTGCTTCTACCTCGAAACCAGGTAGCGCTAAGGTCCCAGGTAAAGACGTGAAGGATGCTGGTCCACCGAAAAGTGCGCCAAAGACGACAACTTCCAGACCAACTTCTGCCAAACCAACGCCTTTGAAAACAAGCGCACCTGCAACGAAACCCGCTGCTGCAAAACCAAGCCGACCTCAGAGTGCAAAGCCTGGCGACAAAACAGACGGTGCCGCTAAGCAACCTACTTCACGACCGCAAAGTGCGAAACCAAAACCAACCACTACAACAACGACCGTGAAAAAGACGACCTCTTCAACTAAGAGTGGTGTCGCTCCTGTGAAGACTGCTACCACCAGAACGGTGACTCAAGTGAAGAGCGGTGATAAGAAAACTACTACGACCACCACTAAGAAAGAAACCACGAGGCCATCTTCGGCTGCTAAGAATGCTACCGGTGCCAAATCCACGGTGACTGGCCCAAAATCGGCAAAGCCTGGCGGGAAACCGAACGTTGGGACTCCAACCGGGAAACCATCTGCGAAAGCTGCTCCCAAGAAAAAGGCGGAACAACCAACGAAAGAAAAGGAGACGAAGGAGGACGAGAAACCGGCATCTCAGCCAGGAACCGCTGACGAACCCACTATTCCGACCAACGAGAAGCATTCTGAAGTTGTCGAGATTATCCCTGACGAGAAACCTGCTGAAGTTGTCGAATCGGTTTCAGAAGAAAGTCCAGTCGAAACAAGCCCCGAAGAGAAATCGATTGAATTAAACCCCGAATCAGCTCCAGCCGAACAAGATGCCGGGACAGTTGAAGTTCCTCTGGAAGGCGTAGAACAATCAAATGTCGTCACACAGATCGTCACGTCCCAAACGACGACTATCATCGCTGATGGCGAAGAACAATCGATTACTACAACGGAAGAAACTACATTTGAACAGACTGTGGGAGAAAGTTGAAAGTACTGTTTGTCTAGAACTTTGAATTAATCCAAAGACCGGAAAAATGGCTAGTATAGGGTTAATCTAGACGAGCGAATTCTAATTCAAAGCAAGATCGGTTCCCTTGTAGGAAGAAATTATGAAGTGCTTAGAGAGAAAAGGAGGAAGAAGCCATATGCAAACTAGTGCACATGCTTTAATGTCAGTTCAAATAATGAAGCTCTTAAGCTTAAAACGAAGTTTTGATTTTTGCACGTGACCCCAAAGAAGTTCCCTTCAATTCGATTTCCTTGAGAAAATATTTTTTAGTGTGGTAACCCCGACAAAGGGTCATAGGGGTGAGTGAGAAAGAGTCTTCTTTCAACCGCGTGACTTGTTGTGAAAACGGGGAAGGCGCTGAAGGCAGACAACTAGAAATTAGTAAAGGTGCAAAACAGGCGTAAAATTTCCTAAAGCAGTTTTTTCATTACCCAATGAGGTGGAAAGGTCATCTGTAATTTCACACCCTCGCTATTTATATTGAGTGTTTTCCTTATACCCAGTCTACCTCGCAGCCGTTAAGTTGGGTCGTCATTCGACGCCTACCGTGAGCATTTCTTCGCAACACGGTAGTTGCTTTAAGTGAAAGATTACTTGTCACGGTCAGAAGTTTAAAATGTCCTTATTTATAGAAAGATTTACACAACTTCGTCAAACTTAAGCCATGGTAGGTCATCTAAGTATACCGTAAAAAGGAGATATTCACACAGGAGAACATATATTGTCTGCGTGCTTTCTCTGCAGCCAAAGAAAGTGTTCATAGTCTTTGTGCTTTGGGTGTTTCTGTATAAATTAAATGTCTTCCTCTATTGAATTATTGAATTGACACTATTTAAGAACACTTTTCCAATCCATTGAAACAACTTTGTCACCCGGTCATTATCTAAGAGAGTTCTAAGAATCTAGCCTTGTGAACACGTTTCAAGAAAAAGTAAGCTAAAATGTAGAAGTGATGTATTTTGCGTTTTTTGTAAATAAGAGAAAAAGAAGAAAACAAGATTTCGTAAAATGATTAGAGAAAATAAAAAGTTAATTTAAACAGTTCTCTTAAGGTTCCTTGCTTTTTTTTCTGCTTCATTTTCCTCTGTATCCAGCACGGAAGAGAAGGTGCGAAGGCGTTGCTTCAGATCTTCATCTCTCGACTTACCAGGACTGGTCCGTACCACGTGACCCCAAACGTAACATAATTTCGCGAGCAAATCTGGTACTACTTTGGATTGGCTGTTGTGTTTTGATGGACTATCTGGATATTAATTATTGAAAGTTTTGATGAGGACTTGTGGTACATGGCTGGTTTGAACGCTCAGACTAAGTGCTGTGTTGATCCAGAACTTCCAATTTCTAAGTATTAGTTCAAACTTCACAGTTGAGAAAAGGCCCTCTGTGTGTGTTTCCAATTGCATAATGTGCGTTACCAGGGAATACTCCCGTAAATTTCGGGTAGACGTGTGCCGCGAATGGTTTTCAACAAGGGACAGCCCTATAAAAGGCATAGCTCCTTCCCCACCCGCTCCACCCTTTGTCACGCAATCTTTGTTTCGTTGTCCTAATCAAAGGAACGCAAATTTAGAGCCTATGTAAGGCACAAACCCGAAAAATGACACCCTGTCCAAAGAGAAAAAAGTAAGAATGGCGTGAGCGATTCAACCTTATTTCGTTTCTGTAACATTGAAGTTAAGCATCAAACGTATAATTTGTTTTTCGTTTAGCTGGGCATTTATGCACTGGAATTTCGGCTGGTACATTTAGGTATCCTATCTATGGATCACACTAGGAGCACAATGCCAACAGGGGAAAAAATGATATCCTATTAAAGATCGGGAACCTCAAAAACCATACGCTATCACGCGGCACATACCTATATAGCCAATATATGGGAATACACCCCTCCCCGGTGCGTTACCACTCGAATGTTGTTCATTTCCGTTAAGCTGGTGTGCGTTACCACCTGAATGGTGTGTCTTGTGGATTGGTTCCTCTTAGTCTCAATGCCAAGTCTGTTGGTGAACTATCTGGTATTGCATAAGGACCGGAAGTAAGGGCTTGGTACTGGCTATCGTCATCCTCCCTTCCGGTCAAGACCACGTCACGCAGTTCCGGAAACTCGTGAAACGGGAGGTAGGCTTCACCATAGGGTAAACCTGCGTCCTTCCTCATGGTGGTCGTTTCAAATGAGGTTTCATGTTCTTCCCAGTGTCTGTCGCATGCACAACACAGAAAATTCGAGAAAAATTTGGAGCATCCGCAGCCTCGGACCCGACATCTCCGGAGTCCGGTAGGTTGATGCTCTTCATGGGTGTGTTTACACTTACACTTGGCTCGCCAGGTGCTCGGATCATATCCCGGGCGGCGTTGGAGCCAAAATTCACCTGCTTCTTCGGGACGGGACGGGATGAAGGCGAAAGCTTTACACTCGCAGCGTGTCACACCACAAGGGACCATCACGCTTTTTCCAGTGTAACTCGCATGATCACTCAATACATGACCACAGAAACACTTCGAACTTTTGCAGACACGAATACAATCATGTTGAAACTCGGAACACCTCCAACCTATATACACTCCACTCTGAATGGCATCTATCGCCGCCTCGCGTTCGGGATCAAACAGCTTCTTGACTCTCGGTGCAAAATCATCGCCGTTCATAGCTCTAGCTACTGGCAGTAACTCTGGCTTAGAAGCGGGGATGATTGGACGCATGGTATAACCTTTAGGTGCCAACATACCCTTCGATTTCGGAACTACAGCTCTTTGTGGCTTCTGCTGCTCTGCAGCCTGCCGCTGCGATGGTCGCCCACGTTTTGGATTCAAATTCGATGATTTCTGAACGGCGCTGGTTCTTGGCTTGATACCCGGTATACCCGAGTATCTTGAATATCGATTACCAGCTACCGGACTGCGCTCCCTCTGAATTAACGATTTACTTTCCTCAGCGGAGCCTCTCGTCTCAAGGTTAAGATTGCTGAGCGTCTTCTCGAGAGGATCGCTTGGAGAAGCGTATTTAGACTTTTTGTTTTGTTTCAGTCGCGACGTTTCTGCGTACGCCATTTTGAGTAGCAACAAGGGCACGCGCGCAAGCAATCCATGATGGTCAGCGCGATTGTTAGACACATCATACCGCTTACATGGATAGTAAATTTTGGCTAGTCGCGCAACAGGTTGCATGGCACAGCTGACTATATTTTTAGAAGTACAGTCTTGTCCAGTCTCGGGAATCCTCGTTGGAAATGGGTGGAATGCATTTTGACTAGCGATGTATTAAACTGTATTACAACTACGACCAGGTAAATTGTGATATTCATACACGCCCGTTGTGACTTTAGCTTAAAAATACTAATGTTGGATGAAAATATTTTTCACAGGAATCGCAATCTTCCTTTCTTTGACATGTTTGTGGTTTTTCGAATGTTATCTCCATCTAAGTAGTTGCAACAAAAGGGCTAGTTTTGATATATACCACAAGAAGTTCATTTCGTGCTTGCAGACTATTTTTTAAAATAATAATAATGCTCTCGTGTAACGTTTCTCTCAGCCTTTTGAAACAGTTTGCGTGACTGCTTGGTAACACATGCGGGCACATGGTACAAAGAGGTAGACCAAATTAAGCTTAAATTTATGAAAATCAAAATGAATACTGCATAGTGCCTTGAACTAGAAAGATACACTAAATTTTGGGGGCTGTAATATGTCTAATATATCAGACCAAGTAACCAACATTTCAGCATTAAGTACTGCCTTTTTCCGGTTTTAAAGAACTTGTACCATGCACCACTAACTCTTGACTTGTGTACATGTGCTGGTCTGGCTTGCAAATTCGGTCAGTGTAAAATGAAGATTGTGGACTGCGGACTGCAGACCGGGGGTTGAATACAGACTGCAGACCGGGGGTAAAATGCAGACTGCAGACTAAGGACTTCTTTAACTATATACATCATATATATCATTTTACTTCCACTATCAAGGCTCAATTCCTGCCAGTCTCTTGAGTCCAGTCTACTAGCCCGGGCTCCCTCTCTGAACAGCAGCTGTTAACTGAGCCTGGACCATTTTAGGTGGTATCTTTTAGGGGTCAAATAAAGCTAATGATCCACACTCAGACTGGTCCTTTGAGGGTTTAATTCAAATAATTCAAATAATTTTTCAGACAAGCATTTATATGGGAGTCACCGCCCCCTTGCTTCCCCCCTCCCTGGACCCACAGGCCCAAGATACTATTGCGAACTTTGGCTGCATGTGATAAATATTTTGTTCTATACATAGCATTGGGCTGAAACCCAGGGAGATAATTTTATTTCTTTCTGCCCTCAGAGTTAACAGTCTACAACTGCAGTTACTATCAGCCATTTCAGAAGTCAGACTGAAATGTCTTGGAAATGTAGCTTCAGATTGAAGAGTTGACCTCAAGAAAGAGATTCAAAATTTAATAGTAAGGATCAAATGAACATTCCACATTTTGTATATTTGTTCAATTATCTAAAAACATAACTTTTCCTTTCTCTTTTTTCCACAGTTCTTTTAGATAATTTTTTAAGGCTTCTCCCTCAAATATATGATCAATGCTCATAAATGACAAGTTCCAGACTTGTTCTTCAGTCAGGTTAAATGTTCTGGCCATCACAGAGTACTCCTCTGACAGTGTTGTAGAAAAAACACCTTTATCATCAGTCTGTTGAAAGGATATTTAAAACAAAGTAAGGTATTTCAGTCTGCCAAGCTAAAGTTATGATGAATCGCATACTACTGCAAGTTTAATATTGAAAAAAATAATGTAAATTGTTGCATATTAACTTCACTGATAACACAAAGTTTAGTTTGAAAGGTTGCTGGTATTAGATGTCAATGTAAAAGTTAAAATGAATCATTTCACCAATATCACTTCCATGTGATATTTTCTTGTGTTAGATCAAGAAGTTACTAATCTATGGCCTTTTAACGTGCATAATAGAATGATTTCACAAATCTTAATTCCTAGAGGTTAAAAATGAGAATCTTTACTTGCTCATGCAAAGAACAATGCACACTCCAACTTATTCTGTTGTTTCAACTTTTTAAAGTGTGCACATGATTGTATATAATTTATCTCAACAGTTTTATGTACAAAATATGTGTAGAATTGCTCTATTATAGACTAGTGGCAATTTTGGATGTATAGTGGTACTTACACAAACAATACAAGGGTGCTGTTTATTGTACCAGTAACTCATATGATGATCAGCATATGATGGAACAGTCCTGGTCTTAACATTGGATGTTAGACACAGTTCTGTAAATCAAACATCAGAGTGTGAGTGAATCAACTGCAAAGTTGCAATGATGGAAAAAAATGCCTGCAATAATATTTACACACGTATTACATGCCTTGTAGGGAGAAAGCCTTTGCCATGTTATTGAAAAGAACAAGATTTGGATATTTTGTGGCAGCATTGTTAACCTTTGTTCAACTGGCATTATGTACATATTTTTGGCACACCCAAATTCACAATTAGCCAATCAGAAGTCCTGTCCACTGTCCTTATATGCTGAGAAGTCCGGTTACTTGGCCGAATTTGGGTAAGGTAATCATCACTTTTTTGGTACACTTTGGTGACATAACAGGCTTGTATGGCCTCGCCATTAGGCATTTTGGTTCAACTACATTTTGCCGAAATATGAACCATAGCTTGACCAAACTTGCCAGACGTGGTACCAAAGCACGCCAAAAAGGTACAATCAGGTACAAATATTGGGTACATAAAAATATTGCTTCCTTATATACAAACAGAGCATAATGTAGTTATAGCCTGCAATACATGCAAAGGGTGACTGTTATTATGTCCTCTGCACACATTGCGTGCCTACAATGCGAGGTAATAATCATCAAATATATTCATTTAATTTTTAATGCTTTGTATTTCAAACTCACCTATAGGAATAGAGTGTTCCTCCACTATATTCACAAGATCTTCTGCACCACCATTCTCAGGATGGATGCACGTTCCATGACCAATTCTATCTGGGATTAAGTTCAGCAAGACTCTTGCTTCCTTCAAGTCAGGAACCTTTCAGGTAATTATGAGGAAGCTGTTAAAAAGGTTACAGTTTTCATGCTATATTTTGCAAATATCACAACAATATAAGTGTAAAATAAGTTGTATCCATGATATCTGTAAGGATTCACCAAATTTTTTTTGATTTCTTGATCGCTCAAGGTAATCATTTAAGTTCATTCCACTGAAATAGAGCCTGCACTGAGATTTTTGTCAAACTTTGCCTATTGACCATTTATATTGTAGGGACTTAAATTTGGAAATAAAAATGAGGGGTCCCCATGTTCGTCTGGGAGCAACAGCACCTTGTTTATACCATATAAATCCTTACAATAGCACCATGATTATAGTCACAATTGCTTGCTGAATTCACGTTTCCAACAATTGTTTCTTGCTCAACACTGAGAATTGGCCCATATTTATTTTACATTGAAAAATTTATTACTCAATTCAACACAACAGAAAAAAATGATAGGTCACTGTACTCGTTTTCGAGAAAATGACGATTTACCTCTATGGCGAGGTCCAGCTGCAAAGAAAAAGCTGCCATTTTTTAATGCGCATGTGCTAATCTCGCGTGAAATTATGTGCAGTAGGGATGCGCAATGCAATACTGGGGAATGACCTTAAGACTGACTGGATTTTGGTGAGGTCAGGAGAACATGTCTGTCAGTTTCAGGTGGGTTTGGAAACTAACCCTGCATAGCTGACACACAGCTTTTTCTAGCATGACACAATGGGACAGATGAAACCTCAGGCTGCTGGGGCAGTGTTTCCACATGAGGCAACTGGTGTATTTACAAGACAGTTGAATTCCTCAATTACTGTAATTTTTCGAAATTCTTGATGCAAAAACTATGATTTCATACAATATATGTAGTTCTCAAACTCGTTAATAATTCATCACGTTAAAACAAAGAAAATCACAAACTTGAAGGAGGCTTGGATACCCTGTCTAATTAAGTATAGACTTTGATGATTTTACTTCTCCGTTTACTCCTTAGTTTTTGAAAGGATATATCAAACAATCAAGACAGTGTTTCATCAGCTATCCAAACACCTCAAATTTTGTCAAAAATATTCTGCTGCGCATTGTATTTTCAGCTCTCTTCTTGATGTTTGAATATCCCGATGTAACACCGTTTCTTGTGTTTGATATATTACTTATTGCTCATCTCATGCATGGTTGACTCATACTGTACTTGCCTCTGCAATGTGTAAAGCAAGCTTAAGGCCATTTTCTCGTGCAAGCTTAAGTGCTGCTACAAAATTGTTGGAATCTTGTGTCTGAAAATTGAAACATTGTGGGTATCATCAAGAATCAGTGCTCTAAATCTTGGCCATGAATTGTTGAACTCAATTCTATAGGGCAAGCAATGATTGAAAAGGTAAGTAACCAGATTAATATTTTTGCCTGGCTCAGGAAATCAGGGATGTGTTTTCTTGTGTGCTTGGCATTTTCCACCTCTTACAAGAGATGTCTGGTTAAATTAAGGCAACAGGTTACCAATTAAACACTATTAATACCCAGATCTCTACAACCCTTGTCACAAGTGTTTTCAACTAACTACCAGCAAAACAATACAGTAAGTAACAAGACAAACATATTACATTTGAGAAATTTATTAGTTTAAAGAATCCAGTAGCAGACACTTCAACTTTAATTGAAAGATAGAAGCTGAATGTGTTTGAATTCCCAGACCCTGTCAAACATATCAATATTTCTTAACCTTCATGGAATTCTTTTTACATTTGTATTGCATTGTACAAAGACCACTGTCCAGGCTGAATAAAGTTCCCTTTCCCTTTCAAATTGGATAACAAGATTCGACAGAGCTCAATAGAACAGTCTCAAGTATTCAGAGGAAGGAGTACAGGATTACATTTCATTGAATTTAATTTTGTGACAGGATTTCAGGAAATCAAAATAACCATACTGGTGAAACTTTGGATCTTTCTCTGTGTCCACTACTTTTAGAGTTTTATCTTTCTATTGTGAGATAATGAAGGAAGTTTCACGCATGCTCATATGTATGGCTATTATGTACATGTACTTATTAGAACATGGTAGATCATTATCAGCTGGAACACTGTGCTGTTGACAGTGATTGGTCACTTACTGAAGGATCACCACTCAAGTCAAGACCCACTACAATCCCTTTGGCCTTTTCTTTGTATTGAATCGCCAGGTGCACAGTATCCAGGGCATCATCTGGGCCAAGCTTGCGATTTATAGCAAGTATAAACCTTCCAGGGAAGCAGATAAACAGTAACAGCAAAATTGATCAAGACATTCTATCAAAAATATGGGCACCTGACAGATACAATACAGTCAGTGACATCTTACAAATTTCTTTAGGGGCAAACCCTAAAGTCAGGGAATCAAGACTGATTGAGCAAGGTGGGAGAATCAGTAAGTAGAAGAGCAAATGATAAAGAAGGAAGGGATTGAAAGTCACCTTCTGGTTTAGTTAAGCTTGCAAGTCATTACGTTAAAGGTGCTAAAGGTTGATTGTTGTTGTTCTTGGGTACCCTTTAAGCAAGGCCAAGTAAATGTTTTAGTTGAATAAGTAAGAATACTCTGTTCATTCCCACAAATTTGTCTGGAATCGTGACCATCAACAGCCCATTGTAATCTAGGGTGTGGTGTGTCAGGTAAGAAACCAGACACCTAGGGGTCCAGGAGGGGGACATATAAAATGGACAGGGGTGATTGTTGTACCTTTTAGGGGTTAAAAAACACACTTTTGGTACCTCTTAGGGTGTTCAGCCTCAAAAGGTCCACAGCGGCAACTTTTGCGTTACCTTTTAGGGTATTGAGCTCAAAAAATAAGACACAAGATAATGTGTTGTTTTAGAATTGGTACCTCTTAGGAGAGAAAAACATTTCAAGCCATGCCCACAAAACAGAATCTCTGTAACTGGCTTAGGTTTTTTGTTTTCAAAATTTTGGACAAGCACCCCTGTACTTTTTATATGGGAGTTCCCCCCCTGGGCTAGGGGTTCCTATGATCCTTCAAAAATCATGGATCTTGCAGAATGTGAACCAAATTTTGTAACTCTCTCAGTCTCAATTTTCTTAAAACACCTCAGAGTTTTGATTTCTCTTATAAGTTAAGAGAGAATCAGCCTCTCAGAAAAGATAGTGATTTTGGCACCTTGCAAATTTTTGCTATAAAATGCATAGATCCATGTTAGTTGCTGCTACCTCACAATTATATTAGGGGCTGTCTTTTTAGCCTCCTCAATAGCTGCTAACACTGCATCTACATACAACTGCTTTGTCATCCCTGTAGGAGAAAAAGATTGTACAACTTACTACGTTATCCACATCAGTTGGATGCAATTTTTTAAAAACAATTTAGATAGTAAATTTTAATTGTTCTGGGAGCTACCACTAAAAATGAAACCAAGTGGTGAATTTACTAATTTCCAAGCCAACCTCAAATTCTAAGTAACTATAGATTTAATCAGTTTATGTACCCACTCAAGCAGTAAACGTAACTAATCAATAATTATATCAATAAGCTCTTTTTTAAGATTTATTATTTTCCCCGACTTCCAGGGCAAAAAAAAAACTGCACACTGAATAACAGTTTATTCTAGCAGATGTCAATTTCACCTAAATTGAAAATTTTTCAAACGAATGGAAATTTGTCAACATAACCAGAATGCAAGGAGGCAAATGAAGCTGTTGAGAACACTGGCGAGAATTCATAATACTTTTATTAGTGATCTGCACATTTTGCCAACTTTTTAGTTCTCTCAAACTTGCTCATGCATGGGTATTTTCTATTTACCAATTGGATTATGAGCAAAAGATTTCTGTCACAGAATAGTCGACAAGGGTGGAGCCCAAGTCAGCTGTTACGCAAAGAAAATAGAGTTCTAAAGCTTTGACGTCACGTTGTCATGGAAGCAGAATTTTCTGTTCTAAACAAACGCGCTCAGCGAGAAAAATGGCGTCGCTTTCAATCGCTTCGTTGATCTCTTTCTTCTTTGA
>Ga0126338_10001434_pt1 | contig 15443 bp, 7 predicted proteins | sample OrbCmetagenome_2_FD_92529 | JGI IMG/M metagenome (GOLD analysis project Ga0126338, IMG submission 92529) | Coral microbial communities from Petempiche,Puerto Morelos, Mexico - Orbicella C C metagenome | ecosystem: Host-associated > Invertebrates > Cnidaria > Coral | place: Petempiche,Puerto...
TAAACAGTTTCTTTGATCACGGAATATTACCTGACACGCAAACTTACATGTTTTGTCGATAAGATGAAACGCGTTTACAATCTGGTGCTAATTAACTGGTAATCATCGACTGAACTAATTGAGACTGTCAGGCACGTTCTTCCGATTTCTATTATTCCTAGATTCCCTGAATCACGCAACTAAAAAATGGGTTAAACTGTCACACAATTAAATTGGAACTTTCATGACACATACGCTTCTAGTGTCGATCCTTCCTAGAGAAGTCGCCTGCCTCTTTCCCTCTGACATATTCAAGAAATATCGAAGCTATTATTATGAATCGTGATGGGTCAAGAACCATTGTCGGCTTTTAAAGCCAAGAGGTCTTTATTTACGTTATACCTGATTGCTTTTCATCGTACCTTGCAGCGCTATTTAGTTGTTATCATATCGGAGATTTCACATGATCTACACAAGTTACCACACACATAAGTATTTGAGCACTGGGAGTCCGATAAGATTTGGCAATTTTAGGATGATGTATTAAGTAGACAGAAGATGTGGGGAATCATGGATTAAAAAGGAGAAGAGAAAATTTAAATTCAATTTGGCTGCTAATCACCCCCGCCGTTCCTTTAACTGTTGCGGTTTAAATAACTGTAAGGATATGATGTACGCGCCTCACTGTCGGAAACCTACGCCCCCGATGAAATGAATTGTGATGAAAGTCTCGAACTTACTTCTCACGGACATTACATATTTATACATAAATATTGAACGAGGTCGAGGGGTGAAATGGGAATTAATAAAAGATCCCACCTTTCATTGGTAAATACCTGTTGCTAAGCACACGTGCACCTAGGGCTCTAAGACAGGAATTGTGACGATTGTGGGACAGTAATAACTGAATATGATAGACCATGATACGTTTTCAAGCCTGTTCAATGCCATTTTTAACTATTGATTTAACATCACTTGATGTTCATACAATATTGCCAACACTTGAGTTTGTAAGGGCACTTTTAAGATTTCTACAGCCGTGTTGCATTAGAATTTGATACTGTTTTGTTTCTATTTTCACTGCAGAGACATTATGTTTACTCATGTTTATCGGTTCCTACGTCTTCGCACGATAATCATTGACCTTGACTGCTACAATATTCCTGCGTCACGATCTATGAATGTTATGTAACCTAGCCTGCCTAATTAACTGTGTCCATGAAGTAACGTGCCGTTATTTTGATTTCAGTTTTTACCGATTCTGTGCCACTCTACAAGAACGAAAGTTGAGTCTGGTTCATTAAATCAAGAAAAATCGTCGTTTTGTGCATGAAAGGAAAAGCAATGGAACTACAAGAGAACCAGGTATGTGAAGCGGCACTGATTTCGTAAACCACGACATACTTAACAATTAACTTACTAAGGGAAGCAGCAAGCGAGCAACCCAGAGCAATGTCAGTGACCTTTGAATTCAGTATCCAGTGATGTATACAGTGTCTAATGTATAATGCAAGAGTCTACCATCCAGTGTCCATTAGTCTGTTAGTTAAACCGCCGGTTTGAGTTTATTGTTTTGGCTTGCGCCCGAACAAAAAGCGAGGGTAGTGACGAAAGCGAGGTTGGTGACGATTTTGGCCAACGTACTAAGACATCAAAAGTTAACACCACGAACAAAGTTCTCACTCTTTTATGATTCTTGTTTTAGGGGTGTGTGTGTGGGGGTGGGGGGGGGGGGGGGGGGGGGCTGAAAAACCCCGTTCAACCAACATAAATAATTACATCAGTGTTCTGAATGGAATATTTAAAACTCTTTCTAATTGCGCAAGTAATCGGGGCGGGCCATCAAGTACGAACACTTTCTTTCTCTTTACTAAATTTGTCGCGGAATAAATCCGTTACTGTTCTATCAGTGTCTTCATTTAACTTACGTTTAGCAAGCATGTGAATACAAACGTATTGCAAGACAACTTATGCAAGCCAAAACGTAACGTCAACAATGACAAACCAAATCATGGTCGCATGTCGTAGGCTAAGGTTTTAATTAATGAGCAATACGAGGACTCTTAAATAGAATAGATAGAATATAAACTTTATTAACTTGTCAATACCTTGTAGCCTAGGAAAATTCCATACTAATTTTGGGACACAAAATAAATAGAGGAAAAAAGAAACCATTTAAAAAATATTCATAGTGAAACCTTTGAGAATGTCTAATAATATAATTATGCGGGTATTGAAAACGCTCGGACATATATCTATGATGAGTGCACTTAAACTATAGAGGAGTCGTCGTAATTGCAGCAAAATCGTCCTAATTACTGAGGAACTAATTCTTGACTGACCGGCAGCATACTGATGTACAGGCTGAAATGTAGGCTCGATTACCAGCCGCTGTTCGGGAAAGGAACGTACACCGGACTCGAGAAAGCGGCGGAAATCGAGCCTACCTGAAATGCCAGTCATCTCCCGCTTTGGGTCATGTAGCAGTTTTTGCAAGGTCTCACATGAATGGCTCCATACACTTTACGGGAACAATAGAACAAACAACAGAAGCAATGTCCCTAGTCCTAAAACAATAACTGCTGCTGCAATAAATAAAATAATAACAGCTTACGAGACCTGCTACACTTCTGCCCGCCCTCGACCTAAAAAACTAATCTATAATTGTGCGGAATAGACTTCAGGGCTTCCTTTGTTAGACCCCATTTGTATATCCCACTTGTATGGGGGTCTCGGATGCCCGAGACAACTCTTTCGCCGAGTGCAACTTTATCTTCATCTTCCATCCTGTGATCTTCAATCAGTGGCAGCACCAATAAATGATTGACCCGGGGGGGGGGGGGTTTCCCAGAAAAATTGGTTGGGGGTGTGCGGCCCGCTTCTCAAAGCCCTTACCCTATTTATGGCCAAAATCTGCGATTTTCTCTACCCTATTTATGACCTGAAAAAAGTAGCTTCTTCCAAGAGACCTACCCAATTCAAGACTAGAGTGCAATGAAAAACATACCCTATTTATGACTAAAATGGCCAAAATCGATACCCCATTTATGACCAAAACTGCTGAAAACCCTACCCTTTGGGGCCGCACATTGCTATATAGCCCGTATATGGGAGTACCCCCCTCCGGGGGGTTGACAGCCAGAACAACTGTGACGCGCTTTTAAAAATGTCGGTACATTTGCTAGCCGTCCGTTGCCTTGAAACGACCATGTTCTGCGTTTACTGGAGAACGTGAGTGGTGAATTATGCCGTAGTTTTCCAATCGAAGTTGTTCTTGGCATTGCAATCACGGTTGCGTTAACTCCTTAATGCCGGTGCAAATTGCTTGGAATGTTAACCAAAAGGCCGTCAGTGTCTGATGTCTTTCTCTGGGCACCAATTCCCCGTTTCCTGATACTCTCGTGACAAACAAGTGTATTTACCAAATGGTTGTTGTTACACATCTCTCCAAAATTGAGCCGGACATGTTTCATTTAATTATAATGACTGACAACTGATAAATACCTGAAAATTTAACTCACAACTGATAACATTTGCAATGCTATGTGTGTGAAACTCTCGCACATGTGTTTTGGCAAAGTTTCGGTTAAAAGCCGCGGTCAAAGCTACCGATGGATCGAATTATAAACCACCTTTGTTGTATACCAAATAGTCTTTATTTTGGGAGCACTTGTTCGACTCCAGACGCAAAAGATCAGTTTATCGCTTTGGCAGCCATTTACCCAGGTCAGCGGAATTACCACCAAAAAAAGTTTAAGATCCATCAACTAACTGACTGACTGACCGAGCGAGCGAGTGAATGAATGATTTCTTCCCCAACTAACTCCTATACTTCCCTCTAGCTACGGATGACTCGTTAAATATGATCCGCAACATTGCACCCACACCATCATAGAAGTCACTTCCACTAGTTTTTCCCTGACTCCATATTACTCACATTCTTTATCCTGCTTAGAAGACACCTGAGCCTTATGCTCAACCACTGCCCCAGAAGAGAGCAAGAGCCCTTGGTTTATCTTACCTTATCGACGAGAACCCGCCATGGTACGCTTGCTTATTGTTGGGTTTCCAGGTGAGACTAATGAATATCATCCTCAATTAGCTTTCCTCAGCCTAGTGCAGTAGGCAATCTTTGTTAGATCTACAGATTGTCTTCCTTCCTATTTTAATTAACAAAGTATTCGATCGGATAACATTAGCATGGTGAATTTAAAATAGATGAAACATATCTGTACTGACCTTTATTTCCCTGGGACGTGCCAGGATTGGCTGTAGCTATTTAGCAACAAGACAGGTTGAGACGACACAGCGACTTTCAAGCGCTGGTTGGTTTTAATCCAGTTTAGTTCCACTTAGACGAAAGTTGCTACACAGTCATGCATGACTGCTACAATCAATAATAGCTAATTGTGCTAATTGTCCAGGGCGAGTTGTGAAGTTAACTGCAATGGCGGGACTGTGGTCCTTGTGCAGTCATTCAGTCTAATCTCCCCTACCTAGACAACCTTAAGGTGAATACTGAATAATGTTGTAGCTGCAAAGTTATCAAAAGAAAAGCTACCTGTTCTGTCCTTTATTGCTTTCTTTCTTTAGCATTACTTGACCATGTTAGGAGGAACACTGGCGATTCCCTTCCTTTTGAGTGGTCCCATGTGTTTTGCGAATAACACGCTTGCCATAAGTGAAGTACTGAGCACTATATTCTTCGTTTCTGGTCTTGTAACTTTACTACAGTCTACGTTTGGAGTCAGGTATTGACTAAAACACAGTGTTTAGCTGACAATATAATTACGACGTTACAATGCCTGAAGCAAACGGTCCATTATATTGTATTCACGAACGGCAAAAGATAACGGATCGGCCTTACTCATGTCGAAATTTTCTCTCAGGTTTTAACGTACAGTCACCCATAACACCAATGTACTACCCTATTGTTCGATAGCACATTCTCCTGGGTGTTATGTCTTATCCATCCTCAAGAGTCTTTCAGACGGACGTACTGCACATACCTTCCCATAACTGGGGCCCGTTCCATATAACAATAGCACGCATTGATTAATATTTACCATTATTATATGGCTGTGTCTCACAAGTACTGGGAACTACCGAATTCACGAATTTGATTGGCTGAAATCGATATTGACCGCGGTCTAGATTTTGCCATCTAGACCGTCATCTAGACCGGTTTCATTTTGCGTTGAAAAAGTAGCAAACTAAAATACAAAAATGTTCACCGTTTTCATTTATTTTCTTCTCAATCATTTATGGAAGTGCCAAAAAGCCTGATGACCAAAAAACAAACAAACAAACAAACAAAAAACTAAAGAGTACGAGCAAATTTCGGCAGGTTTAAGTTAAGCTCATCTCCGTTTGCAAGCAAAATGTTAGCAAACCAGTTACATTAAATGAATTAAAGTTTTCTTCTTTGCCATATAATAAACATCTTATTAACCGAGCTAAGTCGGTCTGTATGGGAGAATCTTGACCGAGGTCGTGAGTACAGACCGAACGCAGTGAGGTCTGTACTCACGACCGAGGTCAAGAGTCTCCCATACAGACCTCCTACTCGGTTAATAAGAGCTAAGTATAAAAGAATTGTAAAAAAGAGCTGTTGCTATTTTATTGCTAACTAGACGTACCAACTACCAATTACCCTCTTCGACGTAAAGTAAGCATAAAATAAGTAATGTTATATACTTACAGGCTCCCCATCGTACAAGGAGGAACTTTTGCTTTTCTTGCTCCGACGTTTGCCATTTTGTCTCTACGTCAGTGGGAATGTCCCGGAACTAAAGGTCAGTATCAGTCGTTTTTGCCACAAAGTTTGTCAAACGATTAACATTTTCTTTTAGAAAACAGCTTGTAAGAAAAGGTTCGTTAAAAGTTGTGTTACTATAACTCAATGGAAACACGAACTTTTGGTATTATATGGCTAGCTTCGTGAATGGGCAAGATGAATCAAATCCCGTGCTGTGATTGACTACTCGAGCGGGCAAGATGTCGCTATCTTGCCCGCTTCGAACTACCCACTGTGTCCCGCAAGAAAATTTTCCCCGAAAGCCATATCTTAAATCCTTTATTGACCAAGATTGTTCGGTCAAGATGGCCTGATATTGTCCTCGTTTTTTATTTTTTTGCGAGTGTATGGATCTCAACTCTGTCACTGTCCATAACCACGTAAAAAACGAACTTGGACCTATATCCAGCCATCTTGACCTCACGCTTGGCTAATATCCCACATATAGAACAATATTATATTCCGTACGTTAAGCGCGCTCGTCAAATTTTGCACTAATTTTTCACCTCCATGTAGATTGTTTTGTTAAGAAACATCTCAATAATCAGCAAAACGACTGAAACATTTAGAAACATTTTCTTTTTGAGATTATCTAATCTCAATGAGTAACATCGGAACAAAATTGATGAGGTGATCACTATGTTATTTACGGCATTATGACGAGTCTGAAGAAGTCCGGCAGAACTGTCCTTGTCGCCTGCTACTACCTGAACTGTAATTTGTATGTACTTCATAGTTAAGGCTAATCTTCTTCCTTGCTGACTCGTTTAAAGATGTATCAAGACGTTTCTCGATTGAAAGGTTTCGCTGTTTATGTAGACTGCGAAACATACTTATGACACCATCGACTGACTAACACTATTCACTTGACTCTGAAGATGACTTCCGCTCAGGTTGTCGAAACGTTAGTCACCAACAACAGTTCTTTTCAGCACTACCCTCACCCGGGCGACCACATAAGAAGAACTACACTTTCTGTTTAACATTCTATTTAGATTCGTACTTATTTTAAGATGTTTTTCTATTTATAGAAAATGATAACTCAACTGATAGCTCTACGATCAATGACGACGACATTTGGAAAAGGAACATGAGAGAGGTAAGGTTTGAAAGACCTCTTTTAGCTGAGTTTATTCTTACCTTGTTATAGAGAGCACTGTCATAATCATAATTGATCCTCATTATAGTGTTATGGTCACCAATCAATCCATACAGTCCTACTTTAAACATTTTCTCAAAGAAACAATTAAATTGTTTACTATTTAGCAAATAGATTCTATGTTGCCGTGCATCTGTTCAGTAATAGACCAAAGACAACGTGAAAATTTCGTAAGAACATCAGCCTGACCGCTCATGTGTTACTTTGTTTGTTCTCAGTCACATTTCCACATCATCTGTGATCTATTACCGAACAGACGCACGGCAATATGGAATCTATTTGTTAAATCTGTTTTATATGATTAAAAAAAAATGTTTATGACGTCATCTCTATGCTTGTCCTCCGATAGATCATCATCACAGGTAAGAACCTATCAAAGTGGGAGAATAATTTGACTTATAATCCGATGTGTAATTTCACATATTTTTGTTCCGATACTAGATCCAAGGCGCCATAATCGTCTCGTCACTGTTTCAAATCGTGATTGGTTTCACTGGCCTCATTGGTATTCTTCTTCGCTTTATTGGACCGCTGACCATTGCACCTACAATCACTCTGGTGGGCGTGGCACTCTTTCATGTGGCAGCCGAACATGCGGGTTAGTTATTGAAAAATCCAGCTATTGTTTATGAGACCGGGCTCTTTTCTCTGACCAATTAAATTGACTGTTTGGTTTTTTTGTTTTTGTTTACAGGAAACCACTGGGGAATTTCAATGACGTGAGTATTTATTAGAATGTCTATTCATCTGATTTTGGCTGTGATTGTGAAGCTTTGCGTCGCCCTTTTTTGTGTTAAAAGCCAAAATATTTCCACATGTTGCATATAACATAACTATGACAATGATATAATGATTATCTTCTTCCTTTGCTGGCGCTACTGTTTGTTTAATAAGTGCACAAAATCGTATTAACTAGACGATCCAAGAGATCGAGCGTTTACTCGGGCTTGGTATCGCAATATCAAATCGTCATCACAGCAGTTCTCGAGGCGCCAGTAGGCGCATAAGGACGTCAATATCAAGTCGTACTCTACAACTATTGAGCGCCAAAAAAGAAATTGCCTGCTTGCTTTCGGTAAACAGCGTAATAGATATTTACATAATACTGGAAAGTGCTGTGTTTTGTGGAGAAAGATTTAGAAAGAATCATGCCTCATACGCATATCTCGCATACAGAGATGTCGCGCGTTTTCGGAACAGTTCGGTCCACGAATTCTACCATGAAAGCCAGCCAAATTGAGTTCAAACTACGAAAACACTACCAAAACTCTGAGTACTAGCGTAACGACAAATAGTCGAACACTTCAGATGTTGAAAAAGTCAAGGATATTTAACGCAGGAGTCAAGCTTAGATATTTACTATTAAAGTTGATAAACAGCTGAGAAGCTCTCCCTTTCATTTATTTCGTTCTAGTCGTAAATAGACTTCTCAATTAGATTACCAGTCACCTGAAAAATGATGGATGGCCTCTCAGCGTTTTCTTTCTTGAGTTTCTCTATCACAATCTCCCTGGCGCTGTGGATGACGAGTCCCATGTTGCTGGCCCGCAGGGGTTTTGACCAGTATGTTGCTGATGATGATGTTGTTTGGAGTCAGCATGGTGCTGTTAGTTCCCGCACGCTGTTTCTTGCACCAAACATTTGTGCTTGAGTACAATGGACTCTTTTCAAGTCACTTTTGAGGTCATCGATTGAGGTTCTTCTTTGAAAATTCGCCAGTACATCTGTGACCTCCAGCGGCAGAATACTCCGCCTTGCCTCGTTTTGTAGGCCTTTCATCGAGTCACGTACTCTTTGGGATTATCCTTCACATAAAATTCAATCTTTCATCAACAACTTTGACTGACGAAACTCTTAGTCATGCATAACCATGTACCGGTATGTACAAGTGGTGGAAGATTGCCAGCATAGTTTTTAAACTCTCAGGTTCGAGGTAGCCACTGCCTAGAGCAGTTGTAAATTTTATCCAATCGCTTGTGCTCTCATTCGTCTAGATTAGGGTTAACTTTTTTATCTCATTCACTTATTTTTGGCATACATTGTGGTCTGAAAAGGCAAAACAACTGGCACCAATTTGGTTTTCCAAAATTGGTTGGCGCTATAATTTTGTATTACATGCTGTAATCAAATTGTACCCCTTCACTTATTGATGCATTCCTCAACCAGGGACCAATCAGAAGCTGCATATTTTGCTGAGTACTGTATATTTTTCTTGAGTACCTTATCCTGAATAAATATATTATAGCTATCTGTACCTCGAGTTGCTGACAGACGAAAAATATTTCCGCCTGCAGCCCAGATATTAGAGCATTTATAACATCTACCTCGTCTATTTGATTATTCTCTACGTTAGTGCGTGTGTTTGTGTGTTTCAGGACTATCGTCTTCATAGCGCTGTTTTCCCAATACCTTACCAAGGTTGAGATTCCAGTTCTCGGATATAGCAGAGCGCGAGGTTTTCATGTTGGCCGCTACCCATTGTTCAGATTATTTCCAGTAAGTATAGCGCTTTAAACATTTCGAAATGTAATTTTGTATATTTCGTTCTGAACTATCCTTGTGTCATGTGATACGCAGGTGATTCTAGCAATTGCGGCATCATGGACAATTTGCGCCATCATCACTGCAGCGGGAGGGTTTCCTTCTGATCCCAGCATTCCTCAGTACATGGCGAGAATTGACGCCAGGACTGATGTGCTAAAAGAAGCCAAATGGTTCAGATTTCCGTATCCAGGTTAGTAAAAGTAACTGACGTTAAATAACTTTGCTTTCTTATGTTTGTACTGTTTAACACGTGGTGTATCTTTCCAGGTCAGTGGGGCACGCCTACGGTCAGTCTTGCAGGAGTGTTTGGGATGCTTGCTGGGGTGTTGGCCTCCATTATTGAGTCCGTGGGAGATTACTACGCCTGCGCGAGATTATCAGGAGCACCTCCTCCGCCAAAACATGCAATCAACCGCGGAATAGGAATGGAAGGAATTGGATGTCTCTTGACGGGAGCTTTTGGTAGTGGAAATGGTACAACCTCGTACAGTGAGAACATTGGAGCCATTGGAATTACAAAGGTAGATGATTTGCACGGGTCATTTACAATGCTTGTTGCTGCTGGTATGTACGTTGTGACTGTTGCTCTTTGACGACAATGTATTTGGGTGCTTCCCTCTGTGAAGATTGCACAAGACAAGGCTATGGACAATTTCTCTTGATGGGATAAGACAGATTAGCTTGTTTAATTTTGTCATTTGGTGCCTTTGTGACAGTTCCATCTTCACTTCTGTCTTAACGCCTTTCTGTTGCTTGTCCTCATGATCAACCACAGTTCCTTATTGCTGATTTGAGCAGAGATTGCCTGCTGGACGTTTTGTTTCTGTGATCGATGTCAAGCGAAGGGTATAATCCTGAGAGACCAAGTTAAATCTTTATAATTTTGTAGTAGCATTATAATTAATTTAACTTGTCTTCGACGGTTTCCAGGGGACTAAAATGGGATTTGGGTATGTCCTTTTTCGCAAAAGAAAAAATAGGATTTACTGGGTCTGGGATTTGGATATCTTCCAGCATAATGCCTTCTTTCTCAATAGGTTGGAAGTCTTCGTGTTATCCAGTTTGGAGCTCTTGTAATGATGGTTGTTGGTGTTCTTGGTAAAATTGGCGCGTTATTCGTCAGCATTCCAGACCCCATTGTTGGTGGAGTTTTCATGGTCATGTTTGGAATGATCGCTGCAGTTGGCATCTCGAATCTGCAGTTCGCTGACATGAATTCCTCCAGAAACTTGTTCATCGTTGGATTTTCCATTGTGTTTGGATTAGCTCTGCCACATTACATGAAGACTCACCCGAACGCGATTGACACAGGTATGATTTACAATGCTAAGTGTTGATGGCTGTTGAATCACTACAGTGCAGCAACGCCAACAACTACCTGAAACTTAAAAAAAAGTTATTCAGAACCTCAACAACGGTCATCCCAACGCGAATGACACAGGTATAATATACACTGGAAGACAATAATCCCTATTGCTTTGCCTGAGTGCAAATTTCTTTAACGACAAACTGTACACTGAATCAGAACAGAACGCCTGCTGCCAGCGGTCGTTAGCAATTACTTACAAACGAGTTATTCGCGACCTCAACAAACCAACCTTCAAGCCTGACCAACTGAACTTTGATTCACAGTAGAAGGATCCAAATTTATTTTGAAAGACCAATCACTGGAAACTACTGTAACTTAACTCGAGTCTTTAAAAGGACCAGTAATTTCGTCAATTTCAAGGACCAGACTTGGGCTGATAAATAACTTTGCCCTACATTATTATGATAGCCACCGATCAGCTAAGGTTGCTAAAAAGTATACATTTACTTTGAGTTAAAACAATGTAAAATTCATTTTGTTGTTGTTGCTTTTTTGATTTAGCCTTGCATATATAGTATTTTATTAGAATAACAAATATCGAAGGCACCTTTTTTAGTGTAGGGTGATTCCAAAAATGAATTATCCACGTAGAGTAGGTGTAGATGGCAAGAGTTTTTCGCTTGCCCAAATTTTCCATAACAGTCAGCATGCTCCTGTTCCTGAATAGGTTGTTGGGCTATTTACATTGCATTTATTATAATGCCTAGCTCACTGAGTGGGCAAGATAAACCAAATCCTGCGCTGTGATTGGCTACCCGATTGGGCAAGATGGCGTTATCTTGCCTGCTCAGGATCTTGTGCTGTGTCCCGCAAAAAAATTTGTTCTTTATCCCCTATAATAAATCCTGTATTGACCAAGCTTGTTCGTTCGAGATGGCTGGATATTCTCGTTCTTTCTTTTTCCCGTCCCGGTCCATAAATACGCAAAAAAAAAAATATCCAGCGATCTTGACCTTACGCTTGGCCAACAACCACTATTTATGGGCTTATAAGACCTTATAGCTGAACTTTAACGACATATATCTTAAACAGGAGTTTCAGAAATCGACCAGATACTGACGGTCCTGTTCTCAACAAGCATGGCAGTGGGTTGTATTGTTGCATTGATTCTGGACAACACCATTCCTGGTACCATTGAGGAACGCGGGCTCAAGGCTTGGAGGCAACACCTGTCAGATGACAGTGACGAGTTTCGAACAGCTTCTATTAAAGTCTATGATCTGCCGTTTGGTCTCAATCGCATCAGTGACTACAAAGTGGCTAAGTATTTGCCTTTTGTGCCGTACAACAATGATCGCTCGCCAGCAGCCGATGTGGAGCTAAATCGATGGCGTTGCTGCTAAGCTGTAGAATATGTGAGAATTTTAACGCGTTTACAAGAGTGAGAACCTTAACTTTTAGTTAGCTGAGTAATGTCTATAATAATGTACATTATTGCATAGACGCGTGTTTTATTCAAATACACTACCCACAAAACTCGTACGAAATTACATCTGGAAAGCAAGTGGAGTATTTTCCAAATCTTCCCTGGTGAGGTTATTGGTGACGTCTTTTCTAGCTTTTTCACGGTTGTTTGTGCAATCAGTCAGTTTGTCTAAATAATAAATAGAAAATTGCACTGTCGTTTGAAGAAATGAATCTTATTTTCTTGTGTTACAAGCAATATCTTACTCACTCGCTGCACGCTGACCCTAAGTTAGTCAGATAGAAAGCCATATATCGACCACTACTTTAATTTGTCATACAGACAATTATACAAGCTACGATATTGAAGAGACATTTAGAAAGGAAATAAACGAATGTTACTGCTACTGTTGTTGCTGTTGTTGTTGTTTGTTGCTCTTGTTAATTTGATGCTAAGATTGTTAGATGTACATGTGATCGCATGACCATTGCATGGGATAAACACAAATGAGTCTTCTTTCGGTGGTGGATAAATAGTTCTAATTTTTACCGCTTTAACCTTCGATCGGCTTCTTGTTCTTGGCTTTTTTCTCCTACCAAGTAAGGCAAGACCCCTCCCTTGATCTTCTTACTACTGGGTTTTGATATACACACAGCTGACTTAAACCGAAAACATTTAAAAGTCGAAAAACTATTTATTATTATTATTATTATTATTATTATTATTATCATTATTATTATTATCATTATTATTATTATTGATACAGCATGAACTACAATAGGACAATTAAAGGAGATACAAAAGATAATACAGAAGGTAATGGTGTGTGTTACAAAAAAAGTACAAAAAAGAAAAGAATTGCAAACTAATTCAAAGTACAACATTTTAAGTAGGAAACAATTACTACATTAAGAATGAATTAAATTAATTAAGAATTAAATTAATTAATAACTTAACTAATTAAGTAAAATGAAAAAAAACTCCAATAAAGTCTTTCCACTTTTTGTTGAAATTGTCAGAGGTTTTATTTTTAACTGCTATTTGTTGTGAAGTATTTAATTTGTTCTTAAGTAAAGAAGGAAAGCCGTCAAAGGGTACATCATCGCTGTCTTGGATAGTGCAAAAGATATAATACGTGGCCACCAAGGTGACATAGTTTAAAATGTCTTTTGATTCTGTGGTGTTATCATGCCAGCCAAAAAGGATATTACGTTCAAACCACCAAGTTTGAAATGCAGACCAGAAATTGGAAATTACAGAACAAAGGTAAAATAAGTGAAGCAATGTTTGCGGTTGCATTTTGCATAGCTGACAGATTTCAGAATCACATAGCTTCATACGGAAAAGGGAATGCCTAGTTGGAAGTATGTTGTGGATAATTTTATATTGAAAAATTTGAAGCTTTGTTTCGAACGTGGTAACAAAGGGAAGGTTATAAACTTTCTTTAAGTATTCTTTCGAGAAACCATATTGTAGTAATTTTGGTTCAGCAGTTAGGGGTTGGAAGTAGTGGTCTATAATTGCTGCATAGACAGCGCAGGTGGTGAAATTCTTAGACAGAGGAGGTTCTTGTGACGCGTTGACATTTTCAATTGTGATTTCTGTGCGTCTGATTGTGCGTCTCCAGCTTGGTGGAATGGCGCTTATTAAACCATAGTAGGCTGTAAATGGGACATGTAGCTGAAAGATTCGTTGAAATTTGTCATGTGATAAGAAGTTAAAATTTTCGTCAAGCAGGTCATTTATATACATGATTCCAGTTCGCTGCCATTGTTTTAAATAGATCATCTGTTTATCTATTAAAATGTTTTTATTGTTCCAGATAATTTCGTTTTGTTTGTGTATTGTCTTCTAATATAATGGGTTTGTTTTCTTGCCAGTACTTTAATATTGCGTTGTAGAAGGGTGGTACATTATTCAAATTCAGTAACTTAACATCATATCTACAGTTTAGTAAGAAAGAAAGACCGCCGTGTTCCCCGAAGAAATGAAAAACTATTTTTACTTGTAACAATATTTCTTACTTGTTATACTGTGATTTCATTTGAATAATTGGAATATGCAGAACAAGTTTTTCAGAGGAAAAAAAATGAAAAGAAAAGAATATCGGAAGTTTTGTAAGGAATCGTATTCACTGTCTGTTCGTTGCTAAAAGGAAGATCGATTCTAGTCCTTGTTGTTCGTTTTTTTCCCAGCTCTTGATTACGAGATATGAAGTTTCCATTGACAGAGCGATAGCGAAGAGCTCAAAAGACGGAGAGAAAAGACGAATAAAACGAGCAAACTTTGGTAAATGTAAGTTCAACGCAATCAAAGCACCAGCTGAATAAGAAATTAAGACGTTTTTGCAAATTCAGAAGTAAAACATACTCAATACAAACCTAAGAGCGACTTTAAAACGCCTGTAAGAAATTCTAAATTTTAAATCTTTAAATTTGTTAGTTAATAAAATATGCTAAGGAAATTGAAAACATACCTGTCAGTGGGTTCCTCGTTCTTCTGATCAAATGCTTCATCCTATACTTCGCAAGCAAAATGGCAGCGACCACGACCGGGCTACATTAATAAAGCGACTTTCAGCGAAATGAAGTTTCCTTGTTTGGCCATAAAATAAACATCTTATTAGCCGAGCTTGGTCGGTCTGGATGGGAGAATCTTGAACTCGGTCGTGAATGCAGACCTCAGCAATGTTCGGTTCGTTCCATCTGTACTCACGACCCTCCCATACAGACCGACCAAGCTCTGTTATTGAGATGTCTATGTCATGGCCAAACGATTAATGAGAACTAAATAAATTTATCAATGAACAGTCACTTACAGCCGTTTTCACTTGAGTGTCGAAAAGTAACTGGTTTTGCATTTCTACGCTGCATGATTGACTTAAACCACTCGCACCACTTTTTCATCCAGTCAGAGAAAGAACCAAAATCAATTGTGACTCGGTCGCACGTGTTTTACCGTGCTTCGCATCAGCTACAACTATTACTTCGAGACTTGATTGACATATGGGATTGTATGTGTCCTTTGGGATTGGCTAAAGAAATTATTTAAAGTGCACCTAACCCCAAAAATTTTTGTCCGCTAAAACGAATCTCCTTGTTATTTGAAATAGTTCTGCGAAAAAATTTTTGGATTCCGTTAAATCCTCGATTTTCTGTGCCCCGACGAAATCTCGAAAATAGCTCCAAAA
>Ga0126338_10001435_pt1 | contig 15437 bp, 18 predicted proteins | sample OrbCmetagenome_2_FD_92529 | JGI IMG/M metagenome (GOLD analysis project Ga0126338, IMG submission 92529) | Coral microbial communities from Petempiche,Puerto Morelos, Mexico - Orbicella C C metagenome | ecosystem: Host-associated > Invertebrates > Cnidaria > Coral | place: Petempiche,Puerto...
GTAAATGTTATTCTTGAACGTTCCTTACGCGCAAATGAAGGTCATATTGGTGTTAATGAGAGTTTATTGACCATAAAGAAAGAAATTTGGACACAAATGAATGTTTATTTTCTGTAAATGAACCGCAAAAGGTGTAATGCTCATTAGCCAGAGATAGCCGACTAATGAGATTGCTTGAAACACCAAGATCACTGAATGTGTATACATGTATACTGATAATGGGCAGTTTGCATTCATATAGGAATTGGCAAATAAAAATGTTCAAGCTACAAAAGTAATGTAATTATATAGATTAGAATTTCCTACCAACTTTCTTATAACACCCTCCCCTCCCATAAGACTGCTGTACTCATTAATGCATTCAGGGAGCTGACTAACAATAGTTTCAAGAAGACACCTAGAATCATTTGTTGTGCCATCATTGTGACAGCAAAAGTACGCACCTTTTGAGTGTCCAGCTTTCTCCCAGTGCTGCATCAGGAGTCTCACACATATAGCTGATTTGCCCATGCCTGGAGTGCCCAATATAGCCACGATTTGATGATTATCTTTGAAACGATGCTTGGCAAAAAAGGGGATGTCTGCTTCGCAATTGGCAGTTTCTGTGAACAAAAGCAAGTGGTAACTTTTAATAGCTAGGTAAACCTTTTCAATGTAAAGTAAAGTATTCTGAAACCACTTGGTTTTGCCCTCCAAAGTCAGGCTCTAAAGTAATCAATTTCTTTTGCCAATGAGACTATAGTGTTAAATGAGAAATGTTAGTCAAACTTTTGGAGACCAACCTAAGGTACCATTCCTGTTTTCAAGGGAAAAAAAGCCACAAAACAACCATGTCCATAGAAACAGTTTCCTAGACAGGTTATGCAAGTTTTTTGATAAGATAAATATCATATAATGCGGGAGAAAGATATGTTGTAAATTCACTTGCATGTCTTCACATCCAAGGGTATATGACGAACTCGTAACTGTCCAGCTCCCAGCTGGCTTGATAGCTCAGTTTGTGCTGGTTTGTGTAAATAACATTCCAGGGGCATTCAAGAAGTATTCAATCTGATGTACTGTTAATATAATACATATGGCAAGGGTGGTCAAAACGATTTTGACAACCTGATTTGATTACCTGATTAATGAGTACCTCTTTCCATTCCCAAGAGAGGTGATAGTAAAACTGAGGAACGAACTGGAAAATTGCTTGATTTGATAAGAAAAGTGTCAAGGCACAATGCAAGCTTATGAGTCGACCACTTTCCAGCTTGTAATTGTGCAAAAAGGGCTAGATTCACTGATAAATGAGTATCTCTTTCCATTACCACAAGAGATGATAGTAAAACTAGTGAATGAACTGAAAAAATGGGTGATCTCATAAGAAAAATATATGATTACATGTCACAGCTTTCTTTTGTCCATGTTCCTCCATATCAAGGTGAATGCTGCAGTTTGATACAGCTGTGAAACATGTAATTTCAGTCAAATGTTAATTTTTTCTGGTTTAAAAGAAAATCTTGAGCTGTCATAAAAAACATAACAATGTTTCTTATGTTAATCAAATCACTCAAATTTCAACTTTTTGTTTTCACTTGAGGTCACTTCTCACAGTGATAGAAAGAGGCACTGTAATTCATCCATTGAATTCAATATATTCAAATGAGAGATGCTACTGAATGACTACATGAGGTCATACATTATTCAATCGAAGATCCGAATTTTTGAGTAAAAAAAAAGCAATCATGGATAAATAAAAGCACTGGCCACTATTTGGGCAGAGTGCTTCAGTAGAAGTAGTTTATATGAGTGCCTCTGCTCCCAGTAGTTTCATCATTATCTATCATGTTCAATTCTTTCTGGTCTCCATCAAGGCTAATCTCACTGTCAGTAGTTGCCACAACATCGTCTGTGTCCTGATGACTGGAAATGTTGCGTAGGGCTGAAGTATGTGAGTTGGTGGTTCTTTTGCCTGATGGGACTACAATATAACATTCTTTTTGACAAACATTCATAATTTGCATTTTTATTATTTCACAATTTCACACATTTTTATAGAAAGATTTTCTTTTTCTTTGTTTCTTGTCATTCACATTTTACGCATTGAAGACTGTGGTTCAGGCAGTCAAAAGCTTGTAATTTTTTAATTGTTTCAGCCAGAGATCGTTTTAAATTTTTACCATGTTTAATCTTGGCTGCACTCCTTCAACACTGTCAAAAACAAATATGCCATACTGAGGGCAATGCTGAAGTTGACTAGCTTAGACAAAAATTAATAATCTGAGCATCAAAATTTCACAAGATGAAACAGAGCCAAAAAACTCAACAGCACACACATTACAAAACACAAAGCTCAAATCAACCAAACATAAGCTACACATACTCATAAACGTTTGACTGTGGTCTTCATTTTCTGAATCACACACGTTGTTGTGAGATGGAGATGAGCAGGGTGACATTTCATCGTCTGCAAAGTAGTCACTCTCATCGTCATCACTTTCTAGGTACCCTACAGGTTGGCATTTCTTTAAAATCTGTGCATCGTCAGTGCCTGCTGTAAACAGTCACACCAAAAATTTAAAACCAAGGACCACTGTAACTTATTTTATAACAATTTTATGAAAGAGGGGGTGACATGCATGACAATATCAGAAAGAACACCAGTGGCAGGGCCGTAGCCAGTACGAGGCAAACCGAGACACTTCCCTCCGTCATTGTTTTCGTTTTTTCCCTTCCTTCCATTAAGGGTGAAAGTAAAAAGGCGACTAAATACCTATAAGAAGAGAATTTAACCATGGACATTACCTCAGCATAATTGAAGGGTTTTGTGTAAAAAGGACATAGATCGCTTTTGGGCCGATTTTTCAGGATCGAGCTAATTTTTGGCAGACTGACTTGTATTGCCATGAAAAGCATCGTTGCGTAATTGTTTTTGTTGATTTACGCTTCGTTTTGGAGAAATAACATACGCAAAAACCTCAGTTTTCCAAGGGCATCTTTTGGAGAAAGAGATCTTTTGTTAGAAACCTTTTGTTTTGCTATATGACGAAGTCGCTGAAGTGTGGCATTTGCCGCTGTTGTTTGAACTGATGCAAATTTTATTAGTATGTGTAATCAAATGGTGACGAGTGAAATGAGGAAATTACTTCCTAATTTCATGGGAAAACTATTTGATTACCTTTTAATATCGTGGGTGACAAATTACGCTCACAACCGTAACTTTTTTACTGGTTTATTCTATCGCCAGAAAACTGAGAACATTAAGAAGAATATAGTTTTAGTTTAAAGCACACATTATTGCTTAAGTTAGTAATTTTTTGAGTTTCTTCTCAAAAAAGACCTTTCGAATTCTTCGTGCTTGTTCATAATGTTTCAAAATTAAGGCAGCTGTCAAATCTTTCTTAAATGATTGGCTCTAATTCATCATGAACTGATGAATGAAATGACAACGGCGCTCGTTAAAATGAGCGCAAAATAAAATTTCGCACGAGGCCATATAAAGTTTTGACAGTTTGTTTTGAAGTGAAATTATCACTAAAAATTTACTTTATGGTCTAAGAAAACTTGCCTAAATGAAAGTCAAGCGAAAATGCACAAAGTTGGAAAACCTTCAGAGCTGGCAAGGAGCATGGTTGCGGACAAATTATACATCACGGCTTGTTGTGCACGAAGCGTCAGCCTGCCCGGCATGTCCTTGGTTTATCACCACATTACAGTTGTGGAAATTGTAAACGTGGCCAGTGAGTTTGGAACTCCCTTGGCCTTCAGCTTTATGACCACCGTTTTCCAGACTGAGTGGTTAGATAATCAGTTTTAGGGACCCAGGTTCGTAATCGGTTCCGTCTTGTTTACACACGAAGGCGTGAAACCGCTCGAGTACTTCAGTCATCCAACTGCTCAGGAAGATTCATCTCCAGGTTTCTCTCAAGTCTATTTTCATCTCACCACTTCTCAAAAACCCTCACCCAGTTAATTGTGCTGTTTCACGTATTTAAGTTTTCTGCCGCTTTATATAATTACACTAATCTCTTACAGTTGCTTTGTTAGCGCAAGCAAATAAGGCGCTGAACGAGCTGACACTGGTTCGATACGAGGTCGGCCAATTTTTTTTTTTTTCGGTCTATTTCTCTACTTCTTTTAATAAATGGCATGCAATGCATACAGAAGCGATGACGTTTCTTTTTGCGGGCTTTCGCAAAATTGGGATATATTTAAAAGGGGAGTTTGTAAACGGAATTTGAGTTCATTCATCAACAGGGATGTGAGAACAATTGTCACAAATGAAGAAATAAATAAGTAAAAAAAAAAAATTAGTAGCCTTTTATGCAGTCACACAATATTTCCTTAGGAGGAATGTGCGATACCAAGCGTCTGCCTAGGAGGCTAAGGGATGTGTGGATGAAAATAGGTTCCGATTAACAAAAGATTTGTTTTTGAACCAGTTCTGATTTTAGGCTTCCATTACGGCTTATTTGGTTATGGCGAGAGAATCTGCAAGCATTTAGTTCGTGAGGGTGCAAGCCAAATCAATTATCATCTCAAACAAAATGAACCTACAATACATGAGTCCCACTAAATGCAACTCGTTCATCGTGCCTGCATTTTCAGAGGTCAAGCAAGTGTTCTCCAATATACTGTTGCAGATGTAACCAAGATTTTATTCAGTTTGCAGTGTGACAGGTTGTTTTTAGCACTTAATTTTGTTTCAGTTCACGCAACTCGCTTACGTTTAAAATATATTGGCAACAAACAGGCTTAAAACATTGAAGTGATGGGTTTCAGTCACGCAGAAAAGTCTAAAGATGACAATGAGTGGTTAAAAACTAACCCCTAAAGTGCATTTTCTGCAAATAAGCAAACAGGTATAACTCACAAAAATTAATTGTTTTTCCCTGACACACATGTATAAGGGGGGGTTCTGTTACCTCCCTGTTTCGGTTGATTGTGCTCTTAAGTTGGGCTTCCCACCCCCCCTTGCAGTCGGGGTGGGAAGTGTCGTTTTAACCAGGAAACAGACCAAAACAGGGTGTTAACAGAACCTCCTTATGCATCAGGCCTAGGAGGGATTTCGATTTTGAGCTGACACGGACCAATTTAAAGCCGATCTTTTGAAATTAGCACAAAAAACGAAATCAAGATTTGCAGAAGTGATAGAAAACGAAATCCAATCTCTAAACAGTGCCAAAACGCAGTTTGCACTTAATATTAAGTTTTCGATAACCAGAGACGATGAAAAACAAGAAATGGAACGTTATTTTAAGGAGAGAGAGCCTACGGTTTTCTACAGAAACAACGCATCAACGGTAAATAGGGCCTTCCGACGATTCATCGATGAAGTAAAAGGCGAAATAGAATCCTGGTCGCAAAGAGGCTTGGGCTGGATTGTGGAAGGCGTTTTGGAAGCGTTCATCAATGTCCCCCAATATCAGCCATTCCGAGGGGCAGCTACATCCCTCTCCCTGCAAAGCTCCACAGCAAAAAAGCGATCATCAACATACAAAACAGAGACAACGAGTGCTTGAGATGGGCGCTCCGTGCTGCTCTATTTCCAGTACCAAAAGGAAAACATCCAATAACACCAGGGAGCTACCGCACAGAAGACAGGTTGAACTTCACAGGAATAGATTTCCAACCCCCGGTATCACAGATCGATAAGCTGGAAAGGCAAAACATGCACCTGGCCATAAACGTGTTTGGGAAAAAGAGCGTGTGATCGTGCACAGACTAAGCGAAAAAAAAGGCGGCATCACGAGGATCAACCTGATGCTGATAAATGAGCACTAGGTTAAACGCTCTCTTGTATGACCAAAACAGGCACAACGAGGGCGAACATTTCTGCAAATGCTGCTTACACAGATATCAAGAAAGGAGCTGCTGGAAAGACACAAATCCGAATGCTGAGGGCTGCTAAAAAGGCTTACAAGGACCGAGCTGCCCAAAGAGGGTGAAAACAAAGTCAAGTTCAAGAACCACCACAAGCAGATGAAAGCACCGAAAAAAGGCCAGGCAACAATCAAAACAGAGGTCCACGAGCCCTGTGGCTTTTCGTACATAATCGTGAACAGCGATGGCCAGACACACGGCCCGTTTGTGTAGCGCGAAAAAAAAGACGCGGTGTACAGGTTTTTGATGAGTGTGCTGAATGACGAAAAGCTGATGAGAGCAGAGCTGGCCGACAAAAAACTGCTCGAGATGACAAGCGGAGACTGGCGCCAATACAACAGCGCGATGGAGTGCCACATCTGCAACGAAAGCCTGCTCAAGCCGGAGTTTCGAGACTCGTTTGCTGTGCACGACCCCAACACCGGCGAGTACTATGGCCAAAGCCACAAAAGGTGCTATTACTAGACCTGGAAGGGAATCATGGGGCCTCTGAGAGAGACAGCCCAAAAGGGCCCGAAAAAGAGAACGATGACTGCATATTTTGCAAAGCGCCGCTGTTGGCGAACAACTATAAAGACTCGGTGAAAGACCACTGCCACATCACAGGGAAATATTGGGGGGCTGTGCGCAATGCCTGCAACCTGAAGCTCCACCTAAACCCCAAAACACCCATTCCAGTGGTCTTTCACAACTTGCAAGGATACGACGGACATCTCTTGATGCAGGCCATGGCACGGGTGCAGGGGAAATAAGCTGCATCCCGAACAACACAGAGAAATACATCTCCTTTTCACTCGGTAACCTGAAGTTCATAGACAGCTTAAATTTCATGATGAGCAGCTTAGACGCGCTGGTGAAGGGCGGCGAACCAGAAGACATGAAAATAACAGAAAAAACTTGCGAAGACATCAAAAAGAGGAAGCTGCTCCTGAAGAAAGTGATTTATCCTTACGACTATCACTATCTATACGTGAAAACCGACATTGTGCTGCTGGCAGATGTGTTCAAAAACTTCCGAAAAGTCTGCATGGGGAGGTACAGGCTAGATCCAGCACATTATTACAAAGCCCCCGGTCTGAGCTGGGACGCGCTGCTGAAAAAGACCGGCATAGAGCTAGAGCTTTTGACCGACCTGTACATGCACCTGTTCATCGAAAAAGGTATGCAGGGCGGCATCTCAATGGCAAGCAAGCAGTACACGAAGGCCAACAACCTGCGGGCCGCCGACTATGACCCCGCCAAGCCTTCTAAATTCATCACGTACTTGGACGCAAACAATCTGTACAGCTGGGTAATGAGTCTGCCGCTGCCAAGTGGAAGAGAGTGATGCCCATGCAAGAGCAAATCACGAAACTGAAAGAAAACTCGAAGAAAGGGTGGGTCTTGGAGGTGGACTTGGAGTATCTGGAGGAGCTCCACGAAGCCCACAACAGCTATCCTCTTGCACCAGAGAAAAAGGCAATACGGGTGGAGGAGATGTCAGAGTATCAAAAAAGAATGCCGTCCATTGCAAGAACCTGCAGTTTTATCTCAGCCAGGGGATGCATTTGAAAAAGGTCCACCGAGTGATCAAGTTCAACCAGGAGCTGTGGATGGAGCCCTACATCCAGATGAACACAGAGTTTAGGAAAGAAGTAAAGAGCAAATTCGAGACCAACTTCTACAAACTGATGAACAACTTGGTGTTCGACAAAACGATGGAAAACCTGAGAAACCGCATCGACGTGAAGATCATCCGCAGCTGGGATAGCGACAAGATCCGCCACCTGGTGGCCAGCCACTCGTATGCAAGGCACGAAATATTCGCAAACGAGCTGGCGGGCATCCACATGCACAAAACGCGGCTGCTCTTGGACAAGCCGATCTACACCAGCATGACAATCTTAGAGAACAGCAAGATTTTGATGTACGACTTCTCCAACCAGATGAAAGCCTGATACGGGCGAAAGTGCAAGCTGATCTACACAGGCACCAACAGCCTGCTCATGGAAATTGAGACGGACGACGTCTACAGAGACATGGTGGAACACTTCGGCCTGTACGACACAAGCAATTATCCTGAAGACCACCCGCTCTACAGCGGCGTGAACAAAAAGGTCCTGAGCAAGATGACAGACGAGTGCCCGGGAAGGGTAATCAATGAAGTAGTGGCCATATGGCCGAAAATGTTTTCAATCATGGAAGAAAAAGAAAAGAACATCAAGAAAGCAAGGGAGTAAAAAAGAACCTGGTAAAAAAAGAGATCCAGCATGAGCAATACAAAGAAGCACTGTTCTAGAAAAAGCAGTTCTGGCACAGGATAAACATCTTGCGAAGCGAGGGCCACGAGATATATGGCATGCACATGGAAAAGGTCTTGCTGTAGGCGTTCGACACTAAGTGGTGGATAGCAGACGACGGCGTGCGCACACTGGCATACGGGCACAAACACATCATCAGGCACAAACTTGCTCGGGAGGAAGCTGTGTATTTGGAGGCACAACCAACAGTTCTTCGCGAACAAAGCTATGCTTAGGCCCGTCACAAATAATAGACGACAGGTTCGTTCGGTTTAGTTACAGCTCTTTCAAGATGGTATACTTTCAAATTACCAGACTGCGTTTGTGGCTTTTTTAGTGCCCCCTTCAAGTTCCCTGGGCTGATACAAATATCTTACATTGATTTGTTGGGGGAGCTTTTTTTCTTTCAAGCCAGCAGGTCTGGAATACTTTGTAGAGGGTTTGGAGGTGACAGATTTCTCTTTGATTGCGACAGCTGATTTTTTCCCGATAAGACTAGTGACTTCTTTGTTAAGAGCGGCAACAACGTCGGGGAGCCTTTTGACCCATGCAGTTGACTGCAGGCCCGAAGGCAGCAGCATTTCCACGGCATACTGATGCCCAAACAAGCACTTGGCGAGCGTGCGATTGAAACGTCCCACAATAGCTTAGTCTCTGTGAATTTCAGTACACCTGTGACAGATAGCTGTTTTGTGGTTTTCCATTTCTTTGGTCACGCTTCCCATGAACTCGCACCCTGGGTCCACCTGCAGGATCTGCAGCCAAGTCAAAGGGCTGCGCTTGTAAATCGACTGAAAAGCTTTCACCACCTCCGCAGAGTCTTTGGAGGTCAGAGGCTCAGCTTCTTTATAACGGCTGGCGACGTTGACAACGGTCCGCGTGTATTTGTAAAATTTGCAGCCCAGAAAAAGTGCGAAGTTACTTATCCAAAGGAATGCAGCTTGCCAGCTATATGCAAGTGACTACATCATCGCTTAAAAATCAAAACATCTATAATAAAAGACCATGCTGTCGTAGTTGCTAAAAGTAATTGTTTAAGTTCATATCACATCAAAATCCACCTTCAAAGGATTTGCCCCTAAAGATGCCGCTTGGAAAACTGAGTTTTTTGCATACGTTGGTTCTCAAAACTGAAGTGCATATCAACAAAAACAATTACGCAACAATGCTCTTCATGTCAAAACAAGCCAGTCTGCCAAAAATTAGCTTGATCCTGCGAAAAATGAAAATCTGCCCAAAAAGCCACATAGGCCATTTTTGTGCGAAATCCTTCAATTGTTTCATGGTCGATAATGCCTCAGTCATATTTTTTTTTCTGGCCACAGCCCTGAGTAGAGTTCAGGGTGTTGAACCCAGAGATTTTAGTCCATTACAAGTAAAGAGACTCTGAATATGATGCCACAGGGTGACCTGTTCAAGTAAATTTCCCCTCTCCAATTTAAAAATGTACCAGCTGGTGGAAATATGATAATAAGGGAGAACATACCAATTTTTGTCATTGTTCCAATTTTGAAATGAGACAGGTAGTTTTTGGAAAGATCACTGAGGCTGACATTTTAAAAATACTAAAACTTTGCAATGAAGCCTTGCCAGAGATAGTGGCAGACGAAAATGAAACTGACAATGGTAAATGAAGCTTACAAGTCAGACTCTGATCCCCATCCACAGCATGCTTCAGTTCTAACCAGTCAATGCCTTCCATCCCTGCATGACTGTTGCTTTCTTTTGACAACCTGCAAATAGAAACAATATAAAAACATTTTGACTACCACTGTATTCCATGAGGTTTTGTGTCAAAATAATCAAAGTATTGGCAGCCACTTCAAAGGTAAAAGTGCACTGCATACCACTTACTACGGAGTTTGAGGTCTGTTCTGTAAGTTACCGACCAAGTTTCCCCCCCTTGGTTTATGGCTCAAGCGCAAAGCATGCAGGCCATAAACTGAAGGGGAAAAAATTGAGGATCCATAACTTACAGTATGGACTGAGAAGACAAGGTTGGAAGATATTTATTATAATTATCTCTACTGTGTGTCTGACAGGTTCAGAAATGATTTCTATTCACGTGGAATAGCTTCAAATTCCTGAGGCACGTCGAAAGCAAAACAAGCCAATTTTAAATCGTTGTTTATTTGTTAGCACATTTTAAAACACAATTTAAAGTCATTCCCCAGTATTGCATTGCGCATTCCTACTACGCGTAATTTCACGCGTGATTAGTGCGCGCACATTAAAAAATGGCGGCTTTTTCTTTACAGCTGGACCTCGCCATAGAGGTAAATCATCATTTTCTCGCAGACGAGTATGGTGACCTATCATTTTTTCTGTTGTTTTGGATTGAGTAATAAATTTCTCAGTGTAAACTAAATATGGACCAATTCTCAGTGTAGAACAAAAAGCAATCGTCAGAAACGTCAATTTAGCAAGCAATCGTGACTACAATCATGGTGCTATTATAAGGATTTATATGGATATAAATAAGGTGCTTTTGCTCCTAAACGAACATGAGGAACCCTCATTTTTATTTCAAAATTTAAGTTCCTATAATATAAACAATCAATAAGCAAAGTTTCACAAAAATCTCAGTGCAGGTTCTATTTCAGCGGAATGACCTTAAAGTAAAAAAAAGTTATAAAAGTCTATAAAAGTTAAGAGCACCAGGCAATAAATCACCAAACATTTTAGCAACAGAAATAGCTGTAAATTTTAGCGGGCGATGCATTGGAAAACAGCCTGCTAAATTGACCAAGGACACCATGCATAGTAACTGAGAGATGAAAACAACTCAGGTAACCACCTAAGAGATGACATCCTAGTATTACTCTTTAGGTCCATAAAATCTGCAGTGATGGGAATATTACCTGCTATTCACATCCTGTAGGTAATTAGCCAAGGCTAAATGCCCATTAGCTCTTGCAACATCTTCTGGTAATGTAGCACTATTCCTGTAACTGTTAAATACAACTTTTCCAGCTGAAGTGCTGAAGATCATTTGAATAAATTCTAGACCATCTATTTCTGCTGCTTTGTACACCAGCAACTGTAACTGTTTAACTGACCAAGCACATTTGCTCTGATTTGAGCTTGATGATCCTTGGAAAAGTTGCAGGTAGAAAATTATGTTAGCAACAGGGAATTGCGCAGTGATTTATTAACATAACATTTCTGTAAACAACATTTTGTTTTGAGACATTGGATCAACTGAGAAAAATTATTAAGCTGATTAAATTGAGTTATTCACAAATGACTGACCTTCCTTTTGATCCTTAACAGGCGTCTTTCAGGTTGTAAACTAGCCATAAATCCATGACTCAGTAACATACTATTACCATTTTCTAAATTTATTTTTATTAGTTTTTTGGTCACAAGATACTTAAAAGACAAGAAACTTAATTAAATTAATTAAAGGCACAATAACATACGTAAGATTGGAATAAAAAAAAAACTTACTTGGTCCTGTTTTACCAGAGGAATCTGATGCCTGTCCATCACTTGGTTTGCTACTACTGATCCTATCAAACAACTTCTGCCACATGTTCCTGTCTTTCACTACCTTGCTAAGAAATTCTTCCTCAGTGGGCGGGTCCTCAGTATATAGAAATTCAGTTTCACCATACCAGCATGATTCATCTGAAGACATCAGTGTGACCTTTACTTTACCAGGTCCCTGCAGGGAGGCTGGAATTCAAACAATATTTTTGTCATAATGCCAACCATGCATTACAGTGCAACTACTCCAAATGAGGCCATCTATGCAAATTCTTTTCACATTGATCAATAGCGGTTAAGAATAAGAACAGTAACAACATTCACAAATTTACTGTTTCTGAAATTTACATACAGCTTGCAATTGCTCAGATCAATATTTTATGCCATGGAAATCTGCATAAATTTTCTTCGCATCCCAGGTCTTCATTGTTAAATTTCAAGAACAGAATTTCGTGGGGACTGGCCTTAGTTTTAGTAGTCATAAATTTGTCATAATTTCTTAATCATATGAAACAAGCATATCATAGCCCAAAAAGGAATATAACAAACATGCAACTTAGAATCAACTATGAGGTCCAATATAATTATTTAGTTAATAAAATAGAGGGCAAAATTACTGAATGCTGATTGCTCAATGAAGAGGTTATTTTTTCTTAATTTTGCTTGTGAAGAGGGCAAAATTACTCACTCACGATTGTTCCTCAGGTTGCCTAGCAACAGCTTATGCTATTGAGAAGTTGTTGCTAAAAACTTTCTGTAACAATGGCTTCTGGTTTTGAGATAATTGACGAGGGATATATCGAAGAATTAAAAGACAAGAGTGAAAACAAAAACACGAGGAAAAGCACAGAGTACTGGAAGAAAGTTTTCAAAAAGTGGGCAAATGAAAGAAACTTCCAAGCAAATTTAGAAGAGTACGAGAGCAATGTCCTCGACCAAACACTGTCTTAGTTTTATGCCACGATACGAAAAGAAAACGGGATGACTATGAGCCTAACTGCCTGAAAGTAATGCAGGCACCCCTGGAGAGATATCTAAAATCAAAAGCCTATCCACAGTCCATCATCTGAGATAGGGAGTTTCTTAACTCCAGAAAAGTCCTGGAAGGGAAGGCCAGGAAACTGCAAGAGCAGGGCAGAGGAAAGCAACCAAACTGATCCAGAAGTTTGACAAAAGAAGAGGAAGAAGTCCTCTGGCACAACAGCCAGCTTGGAGGAGGAACTCCACGAGCTCTACTTAACACCATGTGGTGGCTGCTCACTCAGCACTTTGGCCTAGAAGGGCAACAAGAACACCACCAAATGAAAGTTGAAGATTTCACTTAACAACACGACGACGACAGAAATGAATTTCTAACTTTTGCTGAAGGTCCATCTAAGATAAGACAGGGAGGACTTACATGAAAACCAGACTAGTCACCCCGAAAATGTTTGTCACAGGGAATGAGGAAAGGTGTCCCGTAATGTTGTTCAAACGATAACTGGGGAAGGGACCAAGCGAAATGAAGAAGAGCGGTCCCTCTTACCTCAGTCATAGACAAGCCATTTTCAAGCGTTTGGAACAAGAAAACCCCAGTTGGAAAGAACACCATAAACACAATAGCTCAGTTGGTAGAGCATAGCACCGGTATCGCGGAGGTCACGGGTTTGAATCCCGTTGAAGCCCTGATTTTTTTCAGGCTTCTTCTTTCCAATTGCTTAAATTGGAAAATTTACTGTGATGATCATTCTTCAATTTCAATACGTTATCAGTGATAAGAATAGAATCTACCTACTGCTTACAAACAATTCTAATCACAGCCAGGCGTGGCATCACAATATATAATGCAATTAAGCAAAATGTTCACGGAAAGTTTTGTATTTTGTCCCTTGAAAGCAAATACTTAGCAACTTGAACAAATCTTGCCATATAAATGAGCCTAAACAATGCATAAGTACATGGAAAACACTAAAGGCAAATAATACACATTTGCGTACTGCGGGAGTCGTGCAGGTCTGTCACAACTTTTTTATCTATACATGGAACGAGAATTTTGAATTAACTAACCCCTGATATCCGGCCGGAAGATACAGTGTATTCCCGCCACGTCCCGCATAAAGATTTGGCCTGCTGCAGATCACCTGTCAAACGCCTATTGTTATTGCAAGATGATCCCTCTCTGGTAAACATCAACATGGACGTTTAGGCGTTATAATCCTATTGCGGGTAAGATGCTGCAAAAAATATATTGCTCTTTTTTTCTCGGAACGAAAATTTCGGAAAGTTAAGCATACTTTTTTTACTCCACGTCGGCAGCCCCTGCACCAATTTGGCTGAAATTTGGCCAGCTTATTGTCAGATAGTTTTCCTCAAAAACCATGTCTGCGATTTTTGTTTTCTTTTTCCATTTTTAAATAATCGCCATTTTATCAGAGGAAGTGCTGATGATTTGTCTCCTCTGACTTTATCCTATTGTTAAAAAAGAACAAATGCACGTGCCAAAAATCTGAGACACGGTTTTTTAGAAGAACATGTCAAGAAGCAAATGCACTGCTTATCGTTCTCTTCCACTCATTCTTAGCGGGACTGGAGTTGAATTTACACAGACATATGCTCTTGCAGAAAACATCTCAATGACGCTATCTCTTACGATTTTGAGATTTTTAAAGGAATGAGCCATAATCTGGAACTATTAAGCTTTCAGAAAATGTGTGGTTTGTAGGGGTTTACATGAAAAACGAAAGCGCCAGAGCGATCCGCACGTGGACGGTCCTGAAGGGTGGCTGATACCTTAAACACATTGTTTGAACAGTAACAAGATCTCTTAGATCTTATAACCGCGCTTTTAAAATTTAACTGTTTTGTCAATACTACAGTCACAACGCAGTGCACATTTCAAAGCAGTCATTGATGATTCATTAATTACTGTAAACACATCACTTGATCAACACAAACTGTGTTATAACTTATTGCACCATCACTCTTAGCTTTTGTGAAATCTATGATGATGTAATGGTCTTAATCTGGAAGTTCGCTCAGGAAATGCCCATCAATGATACAAAACGAAACGACTGTCACGCTATTAATAACGCTTTTAATAAACAGCTGTCTTCCTGAAAAGTCAAAATTTAATTTGGTTGTGCTTGCGCAAGTTACACAATCAGAGGGTTTACGCTATCCACGGCTAATTTTAGAACGGTTGTGTTTTTTCTCCTAGCACTGACTTAAACGATTCAAGTTCTGGCAAGCTCTTATTTACCTCGGCAAATATTTAATTTTTCTTCAAATCTCTTAACTCGCTGCAATGAAACAGCCAACGAATTCGCTTCATTTGCTGAAACCCACAAGAAATACTCGCAAAATTGCAAATAAATTAATGACCGTCGCTTCTGGCGAAATAAACTTGCAAAGTAAACACAATCTTATTTGTTACGTAGCAAAAATGAAAGCTGCAACGTCAGCACATTCCATGGCTGACGTAATACCCTTTTTAGCGTTTTTAGTGTATTTATTATTTCCCTTTGAATCCAACGCTTCGATAAAACCAAAAGAAAATATATTTTACACACAATTAATGAAAACAATATCCGTAAATTGTCCTTGTATTAATGTTTCAACAACTTTTGGCGAATAAACATCACAAGTTGCATGATTCAAAATTTGGCCGGGAGGAGGTTTGGGTCTGGTCACCGACAAAAAAAGACAAGAAGATCTGTTAGATCTTATAACCGCGCTTTTAAAATTTAACTGTTTTCTTAGCACTACAGTCGCAACGCAGTGTACATTCCAAAGCAATCCTTGATGATTCATTGATTACTGTAGACA
>Ga0126338_10001436_pt1 | contig 15436 bp, 4 predicted proteins | sample OrbCmetagenome_2_FD_92529 | JGI IMG/M metagenome (GOLD analysis project Ga0126338, IMG submission 92529) | Coral microbial communities from Petempiche,Puerto Morelos, Mexico - Orbicella C C metagenome | ecosystem: Host-associated > Invertebrates > Cnidaria > Coral | place: Petempiche,Puerto...
CCAATTGGAGGCCATTGAGAGCCCTCACGGGAGTTCTAGGGAGACAAGAGTAATTTATGCCAGTAAGTAAGTATTTCTCCTACAAACAAAAGTCATTCTGCGCCATGGATGCGTACGATCGAGCACGGCTTTTGAATACTGATGTGTTAAATTGAACAGAACATAATAAAAACACAGGCAAGACAATCGAAAGTGATTTAGGCTCCGAAATAAGATGCATCGTTTATTTGAATAGGACAATCACATGAGTTTTGGAGGCATGCAATTTATTTGTGGCCCAAGTAGCATCGTTTGCGCGTATTGATAATAATACGGCTATTTGTCAATTGTTTTATCTTTAGTTGGTTAATTCTCATTTGCGTTCCATATCAGGCGATGTTGTGTCAACATACATCTCTAAAAGATGGAAAGGGTTATGAAGGAATGGATAACGGGAAAAGGGGAATCTCTAAAACGGGAAATATCTTTGTTTTGTTCAGCGAAATGAGGAATACACTATGAAGGATAAGATGCAAGCCCAGGTAAATGCTATTGTTATACTGCTTTTTACTTCTGTTCTCATGTTTTACAGGTTTCAATTACATCGCCCCTCAAGTATGGGGGTCCGAGTGGTGGCCTTTCTGTTTTTAGTTGGTCTCTTGCTTTCGAATGCTGCCTTACACGCTTGGGGATTACTTGATGACGTTATACTGCGGGACAATCGTTTGGTCGCTATTTACAAGGATGTCTCCGACGAGCTGGTGGAAAGGTCAGTGGTTGACCCCGCTGACGAACAAACGGTCCAAGAGTATCTGGACAGAGCAGTGGTTCAAGAGAAGGTCAAACGAAGCTGGAATCAGCTAAAGGCAGGTGCACCAAAGACAGTCACAGAAACAACAACGCCTGGAGGTGGAAAACAGGTCACATTTGAAAAAACTGGAGTAATATCTCTAAAAGGAGTATTTCAGTTTATGCAGTATTATCCTCTTCTTTACGGCAAAGAAACAAACCCCACAGAATTTAAGGTACCAATCGGAAGCGACGATTATACGTTTAAACTCGCCAATAAAGGCGACGGGACCTTTTCACTACACGCCGTACGCTCCGGCACGGACGTGGATTTGTCTAATCTTCAGGACCCTGTTAAGACTCTGTCTGACTCCAATCTGAAGGCGGCCTTAAGGAAGACGGTACAAGATGTGTCTTTACAAGCGTTAGATGCAAATTTAGACAGTCAGCCCGATTTTAATGCGGAACTACTGAAACAAGACAAAGAAAAAACAGTTTCCTCCAACGAAAGGGATAAAGCCTTCAGCGCAGCCAGAGATTTTATGGTTGGAACTGCTGTCCGAAAGAGCAAATTAGCCGGTCTAATTCCACCGCCTTCCGATTGGCTCAAGACGACAAGCGAGGATATTGGTTCAAAAATGTATGAAGTTAGGGAGCAGCTAAGCAAAGAGATAGCGGCCGAAGGGGAAACAAAACTTAAATTTGAATTAACTCAGAGCCTGCTCCAAAGCAGGGATGAGGCAATTGATAGGTGGAAAGAATGGACGACCACCGACAAGACAACAAATAAAAGAATTATTGAAGATGAAGAAGTCACAGAAGGAAAAAGCAAAGTTAGAAGAGTGATAGTTCACGAATCTGATAAGGTTCCCCTAAAAGAGGTATTCAGAACATTACAATCTTATAACGACATATTCGACACTCAAGGACTCAAACAAACGAGGTTTGAAGTTCCAATTGGCGGAGAGAAAAGAAAATTTCGTTTGAGCAAGAGTCGACCACGTTATGGTAAACACCAGATAGCGGTATATACTAATGATGCTGATTGGCCTGGTACTTCGAAACGAGGCAACAAAGGCAAAGGTGGTGTAGTGCCAGCGTCTTACGATACATTACTAGATGATGTCCTTAAGCCATTTCTTGACCATGATAAGCTAGCAACGTCTATGCTAGAGGCTGTCGATAGCAATCTTGATAAACAACCTGACTTCTCCACAGATTTAAAAATCCCAAACAACGACCTCGAGACCGCAGACACCATTCGAGCTGCTACAGAATTTCTGACTATTTCAATGATTGCAGAAGCAGCTCGGCCGTTGGATGAGGTCAGAGCTAAGTTTTTAAAGGATCTTGCTCAGAAAATAAGAGATGAAAAGACGTTTCCAGACAGTATTCCCAACCTGGCAGATTTGAATGGAGTTGATAAGTCAGGAAGAAGTCCAACAATGGACACTTACGTTCAAGGGGTGCTAAAAAACCTTCCAAGCAAACAAAAACGCGTAGACGAAGAGTTTAACGATGCTGACTATCCCGTAAGAAAAAAAGGTGTTGGAGCAAACGAAGGACGCAAATTGCTACATAATAAGGGCAGTGAGACAGTTCCCTCATATCTCATCCGCAAACGAGCTGCTGGAGATCACGATGGAGAGGTCATTGCCGAGAAGGTCGCAAAATATTGCACAGGGACGAGACGTCGAAGAAAGCGCTTTGCCTGCTCACTAGGTAATAAAGACTCCTCTGCAACTGTCGATGAGAGCTCCATTAAAGTTAATGAAGACAAGGTGGAGTTTGACGTGATAGATCGTCGCGATGCCAAAGAACGTGAGCACGTGCAGTTAGAAATAAGCCCTGAAGAGCTGGCTACACCCAAGCTGATTGAGGACAAGTTATCAAAATCGAAAAGGTCTGGAGCTACCGAGGCTTACTCCAAGGTAAATAAAGGTCTAGCTGTTCACGGTCTGATATTTTCCGTTCTGGGGGCTGTAAACTACTTCCAGGAAGGTGATAACCTTCGAGGTGCCATTTCCGTGGCTCAGTCTGCCCATACACTTGGAGGACTTACCGGGCTCAATGAGATAGTTTCCAAGGTTGGAAAACGAGTTATAAGTAGTGCAACTAAAGGGTTAGCAAAAGGTCTGAATTTAGAGAAAGGCTTGGAAAGGTTATCTACCAACGTTGAACGGTTTGCAGAGAGAGGAATCGGAGAGTTACTTGGCGACATCCCTGTAGTAGGACTTGCATTCGATATCTACTTCATTGAACAAGACATAGAGCAGTTGGCTAAGTTAAATCTTAATAACCCGGCAGACCTCAAAATATTACCGTTACGTGTGATCGATTTAGCACTTGACGTTAGCACGACTGTGCTGAGCCTAATAGGCACGTTTTGCCCGGAAGCGGAAGTCATTACAGAACCTCTGGTGATTGTCCTCTCAATAATACGAATGGCCATTGACGACTTTTACATCGACATTATGGCAGAAATGGAGAAAGTGAATTGGAAAAGTCCGTGGGCTGGGTTGGAGTTTCTTGCAGCCTTAGTGAAAGGGTTTTTGGATGGAGCTGCAGATTTCTTAACAGGAGGCCTCAGAAGACAAATGGAGTCCTATAGAAAACAGGAGGAATACGACAAAACACTCCTTCGGAACCTGACAAACCCCGATAGTTATTACAAGATTATTGGAGAAAAAGATGGGAGTGGAGGGACGATCGATTTCACCCAAGGCATGCTGTCAAGTTTTGGCGGTTATATAAACTTCAGGCTCAACGACAATAACCGAGCTACGTTAGAAATCGGTGACGTCTCTGGCAGTCATAAAACAATACGTAAGACATTTACAGTTGGTTCTGATGTTAAGAACATCGTGCTTGGGATAGGAGAGTCCAGGACTTTCGAATACAAACACGAAACTGCAAAACTCTGGTTTTTTATTCCAATTAAGTCGTATGATGTAATTTGTGGAGCTAATCTCCATGAGAAATCTGTTTACGGCACTTATTATGGAAACTCCAAGAATAACACATTTTATGCCGTACAGCATCAAAAGCCGACAACAAAACCCCCTGGAAAAAAAGATTCAGATTGTAACTTTGGCAAGTTAAATGTTAACTTTGTTACTGGAAACTATCATTACAATCTGTATGGGCGGGGTGGCAGCGACACCTTTTACTTAGGACCTGAAATGTCTGCTGTTACAGGAGGCTCGGGTAGTGACCTCTACATTATCCAGTCGGACGGCGGAAAAACAGTCATCGATAACTTTGCTGAAGATGACTTGCGCGACATCGTTGTCATAAACGTTAACTATGATAACATCCGATGTCATCAGAGTAAAACTGATCTTGATGTCACTTATTCCCAGAGCCATCACATTCGTATCACCAACTGGTTCATTCCCGGAGATCCTACATATTACCGTCATGTCTCGTTTCGTAGTCTGGACGGGGTAATTTTTGTTCCAAAACAAGTTTTAAATAGCGATGGTGTTCAGGTTGTTCAATGTGTGGCGGTGGCTCTAGATCTAGGTACAGCAAGAGGTGATCAAACGATTTCACTCAATGATCGGAAATACAGTCAAGTGAAACAAGTATCGGGATCGAACGGAACCGATCATATTGTTGGCAACGATGTCAATAACATCCTAGATGGGAGTCGTGGTGCTGATCACCTGACCGGGGGAAAAGATGAAGACACCTACATTATCAGAGCAAATGAAGGCTGCGATGTTATTGACAATAATGCAGAAGATTACTTAAACACCACTGACGTTATTGTCTTTGACGTACCCTTTGAAATGATAGACATTCAAACAGTAGGTAATGACTTGTCTGTAACTGACAGAAACAATGCACAGAGCTCGTGCTTTACCATAACCAACTGGAAGTTAGGATACCGATACCGGCATGTGCTATTTACCTCCGGAGATCATGTTGTATTTAACGTTACTACCAGTGAAAGCGGACGAGTATCCAAAGTACCAATCATGTTGGACTACAAAAATTCCGCCACCGGAATCTGTGTTGATTTATCGGATTCCCCAAGCCCAGACTGTGTCAAACCACCTGGTTACTCCAATGTCGCCACTGTGTCCGATTCCCCACACAATGACCGCGTAGTTGGAAATGCACAGACAAACTTTTTGAGCTGTTCTGGAGGAGAAGATTATCTCGAGGGTGGGAAAGGCACTGACAACTATGTAATTAAGAAAACATGTCAAAGAACAATCATCAACAACTTTGACAATCGCCAGAAGGTCGATTTGTTGTACATAGAGGAAACATTTGTGAACCTGCGACTGCAGAAGGACAATAACCATTTGAGGATTGTCTCAAATTATGAGACACCAATCATAACACTTCATAATTGGTTTGACTCGGCTGACAACCAGCATCTTGGAATACGAACTGTTGATGGGATTACGTCAAGACTAAATAGTAAGACGGTGAAATTCGAGCCATACGAAGTATCTAAGGATCCGACTGAATGTCAATGCACGCGTGCAGGGTGCGACACTGGAGTAATACCATACAATTTGGAGAATGAGCCTTGGAAACACGTAGTCCGTTTCCAATTGAAATCAAGTCACTGTAGTTACAGAATATACGGAAATAATCTTAATAATTACCTCGACCCCGGAACAGGCAATGGTTATAATTATCAGCATCTGGAGGGAAAGAACGGATCGGACACTTACGTGTTTAATCACGGGTATGGAGAGTTTAATGAAATTAACAATTATGCGGACGACGACAAGACGGATACCCTCATGCTTGGAATAGAATTTGATGACATTCGTGTGTATTTTCATGGCCAAAATGATGTCATTCTGGAATCAAACACACGACCTAGCTCACTAAGTGTTCGCATTCTTGATTACTTCCGTGGTGTAAAGTATCAGCACCTTCAGATTATATCAGCGGACAAAGTAGTCTTTAATATTTCAAAACAGTATCCATGCAGAATGATAATCGCTGTCGACCGAAGAATTGTCGATTCGCCACAACGTATTGATCCTAAAACGACTAGTATACTTGCAGCTACGGAAGATTTAAAGGGATCGCTGACCTCTGAGAACATTCTGACCGGCACCAACACGACACGAGAAATCGAAGGTGGAGCAGTGGCTGACACTCTACGTGGCGGAGACACAGGAACAATTTTTGAAGGAAAACAAGGTAACGACACAATTTATGGTGGTGCTGGTAATGATATAATTTTCGGTGGGGATGGCGATGACGTCATATATGCCGGCCCTGGAGATGATTACATTTATGGTGGGAATGGTGCGGATATCATCGATGGTGGCAATGGCACTGATACACTTGCTTTCAAAGGTGACGGCTCTCTTCGCAAGGGAGTCACTATTGATCTCATTATTGGAATCGGAAAAGAAGGTGATGCTGAGGGAGATAGCTACAAGAGCATTGAAAACGTATATGGGACGATTCACAACGACTCTTTGATCGGATCCGATTCTGATAACAAACTTTATGCCCTTGAAGGCGAAGATACGCTTTCTACTCGTGGTGGCGATGATAAACTTGTTGGCGGCGAAGGGAAAGATTTGTATTTACTCTATAAGGCTTCGGGGTTGAAAATAATCGACAACTACGCAAATGATGAGATTGAAGATACCCTCTCACTGGCGCATTTGAATTCTACTGATATTTGTATTTACTTAGTCGGCAACGATTTACATCTACAAGTTGATGAGTCTAATTTAGCCTCCGTTCTTTTTTATGGTGAGCTTTTGACAGTGATAATTAGAAACTGGAAAGTGAGTGTCAAGTACAGACACCTCAAGGTGTTATTTAATGACACTTTGTGGGAAGGATTCGCTTTGTCGGCCATCGCTGCAAGATTCGACAAGCTGAACAATAGTGTCAACTACATCGAAAGGAGCACCAAACTGCAGGTTGTGTCTTCAAACGACACAAGTGTAAGCCTAACATGGCACCAATCAAGCGGTCTTTTGTCACATCCAAAAACTGAGCTTTACCTTGTGCATTTTCAACGACAGGACCCGGCCAAAACCCTAAAAAAAGCACAAGTGGATAGTCAAACATCGCTGACCGTGTCATCTCTTGAACCAGGTTCCCATTACGTCTTCGCTCTCGCATTAACAAAGTGCAACGCAACAATTGCAGTCTCCAACACACTTTTGACCTATGGTCGGAAAAGATCCTGCTCCACAGCACATGTACCACACTCGTCTGTAGAGTATACTCCATCTAATTCCGCATCAACTCCAGGTCACGGCACAATCGCTGATGTGAAATGTAATACGGGGTATAACATTTACATCGACCACACTGAACAAAATGCAACGTGCTTAGACCAAGAATGGATTCCCGCCCTTCCTGTTTGTAAAAAAATAAAACAGTGTCCTGTTCTCACGAAGCCGAGTAACGGAGAGGTTTCTAGTGACGGACATCACGAGGGATCAAAAGCTTATTATGTTTGCCACAAAGGATTCGAGCTTAATGGACCTAAGGAACGTATCTGTGTGGATGAAGCCTGGGATGGGACAGTTCCTAACTGTCAGCCGCTAAATTGCCCACGACCGCCAACTGTTGATAATGGATCGTACCTTCCCTGTGACTATATAAGACACACAAATAGGTATGGCACGTCGAACAATCCCCTCGAAGGCTACTGTGTTAAAATTCACTGCAACAACTTATATCTTCCAAGTCACGTATTTTCTGGGAAGACGAATCGTCTCCGATGGGAAAGTGACTGGGAGATACCGCAAGGCGGACGAGTTTGCAACGATGGAAAGTGGATTGGATACGTAGATGACACGTGTGAGCCTATTGCCAGACTCGTCGGAGTACAGGATCAGTGGAATAGGAAAAGTGGCTTACTTCAACTTTGGCAAGGCGGAGCGTGGACGACTGTTTCGTCTACTCCAGCACAGAACATTCTTACCCTGTCTTGCAGAAGTGTGGGCATAAATCATCCCGAGGGTGTAACGCTCAGCTCAAGCAATTCCCAAGTACGGGTAACATGCTCGAAGCTGCGTTTAGCTCAACCAATGCCAACCAGATATGAAGGACGACTTGAAGTATTAAATAACGGCAACTGGGAAGGAGTATGTGTCACGGAAACAGGAACACCCGCAAGTCATTCTGCAAGCATGGAGATTTGTGAATCACTGGGCTTTAACTACATATCTGCGATTGTGAGCATCGCAACAGGTTGGACAGACCATAGGCTTATTTGTTCACCGTAAGTAAATGATTGATGTATGTATTCAGAATAACAAAGGGTCGACTGAATGGAAGATATGTTAAATACGAACATGACGCCGGCCAGGACGCCTGTTTACAGGATAAAGTTTTTTTAATGAGCTGACTGTGTTTGTTTGAGGGCCTACCTAGGTAAAGGGCCAATGCAAAATTCAGTTGAGATCAGAGTAACTGTCTAGATACGTTTTGATAGACAAGCTCACTTGCCTTTCTTTTGCAGGTATATCTGGTCTTATTGCAGTTACAACAAAAAAATAAGCTCAGCGGCTATTGTGTTAATCGTGCTGTGTGACATAAGTAATTTAACAACAGTTGAGCAGGAAACCTTGCGTGAATGAATGCATGAAGCATCGCACTAAAAAGCGAATTTCAATACTACTACGAAGAATATTGAAAGTACTTTACGCGTCTGAGCGCATCGTGTAAAAATTCTTTGGCCTCTCAATGCATAAATGAAAGCTGCGATATTTTACAGTTCACAAGAGGGTACTCATTTGCTTATTACTCGTCTTGGTTTGTGTGTTTTCAACTCTTAATAAGTGTCTGTGTATTTCTTTCAGAACAACCCGAGTTGTTCTCCTTAGAAACGGAAAAAGGTAAATTATACATGTGCTCACTTTCACTTGTGTTTTTTGAAAACGTTGGTATTTTGAAAAGTGAGTAAATGTGTTGGTCCTTTAACTCTCAAGATTTGATTATTAATTCTTTCTGGCTGTACAGTTCCTTGCACTATTAGTTAAAGGAATTTGGGGTTATATCAAGATAACACCCCCTGGCTGACAAAGTTGCCTGTCTGTTGGGCAGTATATTGATATTATAAGGAGACGAAGTTGAAGGTTTAAACGTATCTTTCTGAAGGTTAGATTAACATTGCTAACGTGACTGTCTTCATGATTGTGGGAAAGACGAGTGCTGGCACATGATGCAAAGGTAGGCTTATCCTAGTGTATTTGAAGAATTTCCTTTGTAGTGATTCATTCTGGGTTTTATATTTGTTCCAGACAAACTGTTTATCGCCCTGTTGGAAGCAGTAGGTAGGTGATTCAAGGACTAATGATGACGAAAAAGACTTAGATGCTTTCCTCCGCTTGTAATAAACTTACAATTACGGGTGCTCTAATTGCCCTTACTGTCCCTTTTCAAGACAATTGACGATTCCCTTTGAAAATGTCCGACCTAAAAATTCAATTAGAACGATAACAGAAAGCTGCTGAATGTTAACGTAATCTTGTCACGTGGTTCTAGATGTAATAGCCAACAACGAAGTTCATTTCTGTCACGTGATGTTAGTTCGTTTAGCAGAAATTTTCCCTCCAGCATTTGTTATTGCAACATTATGAGGATCTAGAAGAAACAACTAAGTGTTTGCTTGAAAGATGAAAAATGTAAAATGACTTATGGAATTGAAAGACTACGTCTTTGACTGTATATCTCGATAAACCAGTAGGTGCACTTTGAATGGGCAGCGGCAAAGCTGTGGTAACATGGTACGATGCAGACAAAGATGTACAGACAGTTTCCCAGTACCCCACGGTTATGTTACATGCACGGAACGTTTTAATTATGAAGGCGATACGTGCACGGTTCATTGCAATAACGATTATAAACTCAAAGGAGTATCTAGAGTTTATTGTAAAGGAGGAGTATGGACCAAGCAGGATGGGACAACCGCTTCAGCCCGCTGTGAATATATAGGTATGTATCAGAAGATTACGATTACAGAATGAATTTACAGGCATAGCAAAGGATGAAATGAAAGTTTGCTAAAATTATACTATTTCAGAGGTTAGAGACGGAGTCATAAGGACATCAACTTAGCTTTTATTGTGAGTTGTGTGCGGTGTTTATATCGATTAGTGGAGCTTCACTGCTTGTTCGAACATGGCAATCGGCGGTCTTTCCTCCTTCATCAAGGCAACATCGAAAGCCGTAAGAATCCAGATCAAAAGTTCATTTTCCAAATTTCCTATTGAATCAATAAACTCTTTTTTCGGCTAATTTATTCTTGTTTTTCATGTCACCATGTTTCCGCAAATAGCGTAACTCACCAATCGATATATAACCACACGCAACCCACAATCCCTTGATTCGTTCTGAAGCTGAGCAAGCGCTCTGAACGTCAGCTCTTTAATGTTACCATTAATGGTGGGAATTTACTTTGTCAATTCTGTTGCTAAAACTGGATTTTGTTCCACTCCACCACCGACTCAGCATCACAGATGCTTTACAAACTAACCCCCTTTTAGCTTTTATTCAATTTGATATATGTTTCTCGAGGTCAAAATACCGTGCCAAGATCCCGGGGCTCATAATTTTAGCCAAAAGTCAAAGATATCGTTTTGCTGAAGTCCATATTTATCATATCCTCCTTACTTCTTTCAGACACTCTGTACAAGGATGAAGTCATGAGCCTTGTATCTGCTCATAGCGGCAAAAGCCGCCACGATTTAGCCGTATTCCTAAGAGATTATTTGGTGCGAACCTATCCCAGTCAATACTGGGTGGTTACCGTGTATGATCCTGTTAAAGGTTTTGAAAATCACGCTTTTAATGGCCATGACACCCGAATCGGCTGGAAGTTAAGGCATGCGGGTGTGAACTATGTTGTTACAAAATATCCTAAACATTCTGCTCGCTCTCCTGTAGTGTCCCTCTCAGAAGCAGTGGGCTCGCCCACTGGAAATCACGCTGAACAGGTTCTTAATAGTATTAAAGATAGGTTTCGTGCCCGTGGTCTAAGTTGGGCTTCGATACACGTCGTGAAGAGTAGAAGGTCCGAGGGTTGGTGGCTTGGTGAACGTACCATTGAAATGACGTTAACCACTTCACCATCTATTCTTTCCCGAAACTACTTCTGGAAGGAGTTTTCGAATGTTATTGTCATCGCCGTTGCTCCCTATTGAAAGAACGGAATTCTCTGCTAACGTCCCAGTCCTATCAAAAGACAAGTTTAACAAATTAAGCTAGGTTTAGCAAAATGAAATTGATAACTTAACTAAGGGTCCGTTTCTCTAGGAGAATCTAAGATCGGATTTTTGATCTTAGATCATGCGGACTGTTTACTACCAAAGAAACGAAAAATCCAAAAAGGGATTTTTGCCTTTACTTGACAACAGCGTGCTTGGTGGTTGTTTTGAAAAAGGCAGCTAGCCAATATTTATTCTTCGTGGACAATTTACCGCAGCAACAGCTCCTTCTATGACCAGAAGATGAGGTAGTAGCATTGAACAGATGGTAAAGACGAAAAGTTCCGAAAATTAAAGAAATAAAAAGATCGGTTGTACTATTTACCTCCCGTGAACTTGTGAAGCACCGAGTGTGGCGACGAATGGCTGCTATTTGCGTTTGAAATCCCTCTAGCGTTTATGAAATTTGTGTAGCAGTGAAATATCTCCTAAACAATCACGATTTTCTTTAACTTTTAAGTCAATTCTACGACCAAAGTTGCATTGAAAACCTACCATGATCGTTCGCCACGTTTGGTGGACTTTTCACGAGAAAACCGCTCGCCAAACGAATTTTCTTCGGATCCGTTCCCAAAGAAACGCACAGATCACGAATCCTAAAAATCCGGATTTAGATTGTATCTAATGAATCCACTCGGAGTGTGGATTCTTCAGATTCATGATCCATTTTTGGATTTTAGTAAAGAAATGCAAAATCCGTTTTTGGATCTAAGAATCCGGATTTGGATTTTCGCAAAGAAACGCACCCTAAGATTGATTACACAAAAAAACCGCCATCATATGAAAACCATGCGATAATGAACCTGCAGGATAAAATTTTGGCAATCAACTCTCCATTATACGAAAACTTGCTTGCTCAAAAATTTAATATGATTTTGAAGTTCAGGATAGATTTTCAATTAATTTCTCCCCTGTAACTGTGTAGTTTAGAATGATTGGCCGGGCGTGAATTGTTGATTAACGTAATTTAGTTTTGTTGTAGTGTATTGAGCATAACGAACCTGAAATAAACCAGGGAATCTGGAGCAAACAGTGTGTTTTCTTACCAAAAGTAATTTAAAACCAGTGCGAGATACCTGTTCACTTGAACAGAAGGAGGGTTTTGCTAATTTCTGTTCACCTCTTGCAGCTCACAGAGAGGCTTACTTATTTTCTCTTGCTTGTTGACTAAAGAAACCCCATGACACTGAATAATGTCATGAAATTATAAAGTAATAAGAGCGTAGAGAACCACATGTGACGCCGAGTGCGCGCTCTCATCACTGCGCCAACCCTACTCCTTAGGAATTTTTTTTTTAAAAAAACGCATTTTAAGGTGGGTCACATCGGTTCCAGCCCCTTTTAGGGGGGGGGGGGGGAAATAAGCTCATTTTTAATTTTTTCTGACCCATGATCTCTTAGAGGACAGACGCATACCAAGAAGTAGAAAAATGATCATCGGCGAGGTAATACCGTTTGTATAATAAAGGAACGAAAATCTCACCGATGGTCATCGGCGAAGTAATACTGTCTATATAATAATGGAACGAAAATCTCGCCGATGATCATTGGCGAGGTAATATTGTCAGTGTAATAAAGAAACGAAAATCTCGCTGATGATCATCGGCGATGTAATTCTGTCTACGTAGTAAAGAAACGAAAATCTCACCGATGGTCATCGGCGAGGTAATACTGAATGATGTATTGCCAACTGAGAAAACAATAGATTTAATACATACAACCACTATTTTGATTCACTATTTGTTCAAGGCTAAGTAAACAAAGCATGGTTTTCAACATCGCATTATAATTCCTTTTTTTTCTTATTTCACAGGAGAAGCAGAAAGTGACTATGTTGTGTTTTTATAGCCTGATATAAACACTCGATCGAGTTTGAAAGAACTTTTTTAAAGGACCAACCCCAAAACCATTAAACCCAACCTGGCAGAACCTCTGACCCAATCCCTGTCCTCCGAATCCAAACCTCTGTCCAGATCTGAGCTCCTTTTCCCCGACTTAACTCCAAATCTGCCAACAAAATCCAAACCCCTATCCCCCAAATCCAAGTCTCCATTACCCCAACTCCAAACCCTTGTTCTCCAAATCCAAGCCTGCATCTCCCCAATGCAAACCCCTGTTCCTCGAATCCAAGCGTCTGTCTCCCAACTCCAAACACTTGCCCCCTCAGGCCTAAACATAGTAAGTAGAGGGGATTGGTTATGAAGACCGGCAAACTTCAGAGAGATGGGTTATTGTTTGAGTTTTTTGAAGTCTCATGACAGTGACCGCGCACACACAAATTCAAGATGGCGTCGTTTGCGAACTATATGGTCATTTGACGTGTTCTAAACGCTAAAAAAATGTAGTTCTGTCAGCTTGAATGGTTTTCAAAAGTTCATCATTTCGAAAGTAAAATGCCCGACGATAACTGTTCGGTTTTTGGTGCGGTACGTGTCGGGGGACGAAAGGAATCGGCATCTGGAAACTGCCCTCTGCACCAAATGCCGAATTCAAGAAGTGGCGAGAAGAGTGGCCGAGTGAGATCCCCTATCCCACTATTAGGTACATGTGAAATGATGGGGATTATTTGATGTGGCAACACATAGTTCAGCTGTTTTACCAAGATGTTGAGAGTGATTTGAAGTTGATGCCCAGATAACTTATGATCACATTAATCTGAATTCCTATTCAACCATGCGTGTAAGTCTGGCAGCCCAGATACTGAGTTCTGCTGTGGCAGACTTACGAAGGCCTGCAGATCTCAGCCTATTCAGCTGTAGAGGCAACAAAGTTTCTTCTGAATGAAGGTGTAGAGTATGCCTTAACTGAGAGGTTCTGCCAAGACCCTTTAGACAAATACTTTCGAAACCAAAGAAAGCTGGGAAGAAGAAATGGCAACCCTGACATGAAGATGTTTGGCTACAACAACAACACCATCAGAGTACAACGGTGGCGTCTCCTGCCAGTCTGGGAACACGCGTGGAAGGAAAGACAGAGACAGATCATGGGTCAAGGTTTCAAATGACCCAGTGACAAAGAGAAAGAAACAATGATTGCCTTATACATAGTGTCAAATTTATTTTATTTTACGAGGGGAGGGTGGGGGCTTTTAGTCCCCATCCCCAATGTTTCACAAGGATGATGTTTTATTTTGTTTTACTATGAGGTACCAGAGCTCCTTACAAACTTGCATATCCGGCCCTCGTTTTCAAGCCCCCCCCGCCCGCCCTAGTTGAAAATAGGCTCCGTCCCTGATGTTTTAGATATACATTGTAACATGTATGTTGATTGACCAGCTACTGCTGTTGTCTCTGAACTAAGGCCAGCTAGAGGAAGTTTTATCGCAGTCTTCTATAAGTAAACAAGTATACATTGTTTAATATGTATAAGACATGTATTTTTTTCTGTGTAAATATTTCAACTTGCACTTGTGAATGTAAATAATTTTTATTTTTATTCAGTTATTGTTTTGGCATCCCTGAAATAATGTTCAGTTCTCTCAAAAATTGATTGAGCATTTTTTGAAATTGCCCACAAACTACCAATCATGATTTAAGGATGAAGTTAACTTCTGGCATTCAATGGCATTCTGGTCTTCTAATTTGCCAGCTGGATGGAGATTGCCTGCTCACGTTCTGATGATTTACTGGCATGCTTTGTATGAAGTCTATGAAGCACATAACCTCCAACAAACTGTAGTCCAGCTTTTTCTTCATCTGAAAGTTTAGTTAATGGGACACAAGTATAAATGCTTTCTCCTTAGTGTGTGCTAACATACCAAAAGCAACCTTGGTAGACAGTAGTGTAGCAGTGTTTTCCCTCCACCCCGCCACTTTTTCACTAGGATGACGTCTATTTTGTTTTAGTATGAGGTACCAGACCTCCCTACGAACTCTCGCATCGGACCCTCGTTTTCAAGCCCCTCAGTTGAAAATAGGCTTCATCCTTGATTTTTTAGATACACATTGTGACATGTGTGCTGATTGACCAGCTACTGGTATTTTTCTATATATATATTTCAACTTGCACATATGAATGCAAATAATTTTTATTTTTAGTCGGTTATTGTTTTGAAGTATAAGTAAACTTGTGTTCACATTATTCAACAACAAATGCAACAGTAACTTATTATAAACATGCAAATATGGACATGATTTGGTCCAGGTGTCACAATAAATAAAATTGTTTATTGCATGATTATTCTCAGAGTTTAGCTTTGCCTTTGTTGGTCATACTCATGGGAGGCTCTGCTTATATCCATACGGAGTGCTTTTGATTTCATTTGTTTCAATCTAATCTTCTGTTTGTACATAATATCTTTTGCAGAAAAAAAAATGAACGCACTTTGACATACAATTGTATGATGTTGTGCAAAACATCTTTGGCAACGCTTCTATTGATTATCAGTTCAGAATTGGAAAACATTGAATTGCATGAGACAACTTCAACATCATGAACAGATCTTGATATAA
>Ga0126338_10001438_pt1 | contig 15427 bp, 17 predicted proteins | sample OrbCmetagenome_2_FD_92529 | JGI IMG/M metagenome (GOLD analysis project Ga0126338, IMG submission 92529) | Coral microbial communities from Petempiche,Puerto Morelos, Mexico - Orbicella C C metagenome | ecosystem: Host-associated > Invertebrates > Cnidaria > Coral | place: Petempiche,Puerto...
AAGCGCCTTCGTTTCAGCCTTGGATGTTTAATTAGCGCCCGGGCAATAAGTCGACTGGACATGTAAGGTAGTCTTAACACCTAGTCAGCAATGCAACTCTGCACCGTGTCACTGATCGATATAGTCTGTTTTTGTTGTATCTACAATCTACGTGTAGGATTTGCGTAAAGGATCAAATGGTCCAGTCACTAGACAGGCTGCAAACAGTGGAAACCAGAATCAGTCCAATGCTTCACAATCGTCTGCATCTGGGCGAAAGGCCGAACCTGTGTCAGAACATCCTCTAGGCAGTCCTGTAAATGATGACAGTGATAAAGCATGTAAAGGGGTAACGACAGTTGAATTGTCACTCTGGGGCGGATCCAGGATTTTGTGAAGGGGGGTCCGGATAATTGTCCCTTTCTAAGGGGTCCGAGGCATGCTTCATCTCCTGCCCCCCCGGAGACTTATTTAGGTTCTCGGAAACGTAATTTCCAGCGTTTCGAGGGATGATTGCTGGTCGTTTAATATCTTTGAAATTATCTCTGTTTTGAACTATTTAAACAAAACCGCCTTTTCCGTCGCTTAAATAAATTTCCTTGTTTTACTGATCACTTCAATGAAATATAGAGTTTGAAAAAATCCTCACGATTTTACAGGCGTTAAAACTTAATGAGACCTGGGTCGGGGCAATTCGTCTCGTCATCACAGGAACCACGCTAAAAACGTCAAGTGACTTCGTACGTGCACCTTCTGACTTGTGGGAGGTGACCTTCCTGCCCGAAAAATATTTCTGAATGTCCAAATGCGTGGTGTTGAAATCGGGATACAAACGCACTTAAATTGTAGTGAAACAAAAACGTTCACAATTCTCACCCCTTTTGAAACTCTCATAATTCCAAAAATAGTTATTTTGAAACCTTGCATACTTTAAATAAACTCGTTCGACTGCCGATTGTAATGAAAAACCTATTAAAGAAAAAGCTATCTCTTCCTCGAACGAAAACATCAAGAAAAATTTAAAACGGCCCTGCGCAGTTCAAAATGGTTTTTTTTTCAGAGCCACGACAAAAACAAAACACCTGGCCTTCGTTCACACTGTTACTTACATTTGATATGAATTCGTTAATTTTGTGATAAGGAATAGATATTTATATGTAACAAGTGAAATTTTAGCTAGACAAGTTTTGTTGTTATTAGGGTAATCAGGATGAAGGTGGGAAGAGTGATACTCCAGAAGAAGAAACATCGGGAAGTCAAAAAGGAAAGAAGAAAAAAGGAGGAAAGGAAAAAAGTAATGCAGGGCATGAAACCACGACGTAAGTGTAGAAAACCAACAAACGACCAAACAAACAAGCAAACGAAAAAGTAAAAATTTTAACCGTCCTTAACTTGTTCAGCTTGTTTATTCTATAATTTGATAAGTAAACTCTGTCTAGCTCTCCTGTCAAACTCTCGGATTTTGGCGGAACACGTGAACATAAAGACAGTAGTAATATTCGCCTAGGTCCTGTCTCCTTGTTGCTTATATATAACTCTGCTCACTCGTTAAGATGGTTACACACGCGCATTTGTTCCGCGAGTTACCTAATAATCTGTAAGCCGGGGAAAGACTACATTTTAAAACATGGTATAGGAGGGAAAATTTTCTTCGTTTGATTTTCAGACTTGTAAAGTTTTTTTATAAATTTTTTCTTAGCATGTTTGCTAACAGAGTTTTTAACGCATTATTTCGCAGAACGCAGCGACCTCCAAGTCTCCAACAGGTTAAGCCAGAAGCTGGGGTGACTGTGGTGTTCCACGTTTTGCTTTCTTCAAACTTTAAAATGACTGAGGAAAGTTTTTTTATTCGGGCGCATGGTATGGATTTGGGCGACTTTAAACAGAATTGTGTTGACATGAGAACAGTGGAGTGAGTATCATTTACAGTCAAACCTGTGGTCACCTCTATGATACGGACACTAAGCTGTAGCTTTATGGTTTCCGTATTAAAGAAGTTCGACTGTGCTATACTTTCATGAGCCAAAAAGGAAAAAGTTAGTTTCGAGTTACACAATTTAAACTTCTCGTTTGAGACGATAAAATTACACTCTTGAAAAAAAATTAAGTGTTACGTTATCATCGCAAACAAGAAGTTAGTCGTGTAGTCTTAGGTGAAACTTTTTTCATTTGAGCAACAGTAGAGCTGTAACCAGGATAAGAAGACATATTTAAACGAAGTAAAAACGTTCTCTGGTTGAAAAGATTAAAAACACGAGCTTTCGGCTATCAGTCTGGAGCCTTAAGTCGAATATAAAATATTTGTGCGCGAATGGCAGTATATACGAAAAGAGTGCGAAAAAATTTAAAAACAAAAATACAACGGAAGTGTGAAAATAGCCAAAAAGAATGTAAATGACATCTAAATCACAATGAAATGAAATATTGCCTTGGCAACGGTTTTGAGTTATTATCTGCGCCAACAGTTTTGGCAGTATGCCGAGATTCTAACGCGGTGGTTGCCTTTGTCGATTATCCTAGCATTATTAAAGTCAATTTAGTGATTATTTTTCCACGCATCATGTTGGCAATGTTCGAGCCCTTCGTATAGTTTTTCAGGTTTCTTTGATGTTCCTTTTTCCGCTTTTGGAAACATCTATTAGTTTCTCCTTCGTAATTCCGTGAACAGTCTGAACACGGGATTCTGTAGACTACATTACGCTGGAGACCTAAAGGTTACCTGAACTTTGGAGACGGAAATTCCTGCTGGGGGGTTTTGACTGGTTTGCTGACCACTCGAATTTTGTTTTTACGGATTATTCTCGTAAGAGGCTCGGTCAGACCGCTGATGTAAGGAGGGCATGCGAGACCCTGGTATGTGTCCGATGGTTCGGCCCATTTGAAAAACATGGATACCAAATCTTCTGGTGGGGGAAGTGTCGGTGTGGGTGGCTTCTTTTATGAAATGTTGGAAATAACTGCTGATGGGTAGCCGTTGGCTTTTCACGTGTTCGTGACGACGTGGTTGATCTCATGTGTTTTCCCTTCATTGGTGCTAGGGAGGTTGGATGCCCGGAATAGAAGGATCGAGGCCGTACTTATTTCGTGTTTCGTTTCATGATGGGAAGAGAAATCCAAGTATCGGTCCGTCTGGGTTGGCTTCCGGTACACATCAATGACGGCAACACCATTTTTCTGGAAACGAGGGTGTCTAGAAAGGCAATTTGACTACTCTTTTCCATTTCGATGATAAAAGAAATTTTGGGATCGATAATGTTTAAGGTATCGTGGAAGGAAGAGACAGCGTCCTTCTTGATAATCACAACACTGTCATCAACTTAACGTTTCCAGACGCTTGGTTGAACCGTTGAGGTACTGATAGCTAACTCTTCAATCACTTCCATGCAAAGGGTAGCAACAATTGGGCTGACTGGGCTGCCCATAGCACAGCCGTGAATCCGCTTATAAAAATACAGTTATTATAGGCAAAATAGTTGTTTGAAAGGGTGAAGTCCATCGCATAAATGATATCATCAGTGGTGAGGCTTGTTCTGGACTGTAATGTACTGTCATTGTATTACGGATCTATTCACAAGCTTTGTTGACTGGGATAGCTGTGAAAAGCGACACAACGTCAAATGACACTATAACTTCATCATCGAGATTTCCATATTAGCCAATCCTTTGGCGGTTGAGAACGGAATAATCACTAAGGTTCTGGATCGGCGACACAATATCAGAAAGAAACTTGGATGTATTATAGAGGGCGGGGCAAATGCATCAAACAATCGGTCGAAGAGGGAAGCCTTGTTTATGATTTTAATGGAGCCGCGGATGACAGGCGGAGAACCATCTGTAGAAAGGAGTTTGCGATAAGTTGTTTCATCGATCTTGTTTTGTCTTTTAAGATCGAGGAGTCTACTGTTCAAATCCCTTTCAATTTTAGCGAATGGTGACTTGTGGACTGGTTGGTAAGTGTCACGGTCACAAAGAAGTACTGCTTCCATTTTAGAGTCGTAGTCGGCTCTGTCTATAACAACAAAACAGTTCCCTTTATAAGCTTTCGCTATAACACGTTCGTGGTTTTGGGAGTTTCAATTAATTTGGTGATGTTGATATGTGGTAGAAGTCGGGTTCTGTGGAGCAAAGAAGCAGTGTTGTTTCGTATGGCGTCCTTCGAGTAATCAGAAAGGCTGACGATGGCGGCTTCAACCTCGGAGACAATATCTTTTACAGGGATGGTTCGCGGGGTTGGAGTTAGAATCCTAGTATACTGACAAAACGTTCGGCGAGGATAACAACTCAAAACCGTTGCCTAGGCAATATTTCGTTGTATTGTATAGATTTCATTTACTATCTTTTTGGCTTTTTTCACACTTATATTGTATTCTAGCTTTTAACTTTTTTCGCACTCTTTTCACATGTATTTTAATTCGCGCACAAACATTCTTCATTCGTTAGAAGTATAGATAGGCTCGATTTCCGCCGTTTTCTCGAGTCCGGTCTACGTTCCTCCCCGAGAAGAGAGGAGGGAGGAGCCCGGGCTCTTTTCCCGAACAGCGGCTGCTAATCGAGCCTAAGGTATAGACCGATAGGCGAAAGCTTATGTTTTTAATCTTTTCAACCAGAGAACGTTTTTACTTCCTTTAAATTTTTCCATTTGGTTCATAAAAATGATGCGGGGCAACAAATTGCAGGGAGAGCAAAACAAGCCATGTGTTGGAGGTTAAAATGGATAGAAATTTTAAAGCAGAATAGGCCTTGGGCACGGAAGGATTTTCAAACACGGTGTTTTGGCTAGTATGTCCTCAACATTGGCAAAATGTGCCAGGCCACCATTCCATTTTTCCAACTCGGAGATTTAGGGAAGTTTGAGTGTGCGTATTGAGTTTCAGTCTGACCACCATTGTTACTGACTTCCTTTGATAAATACCTACATATCACATTCCCCCAGTTCTTATGTAACATGAGGTTGGTAATTGCATATTCAAGGAAACTGCCTTGCTATAAATAGCGCAATGGCGTTCTACTCTCTGTTCCTTATCCTTTGTATCTTTTTGAAATACAGAGTTGATGAAAGACAAGACAAGGACAAACTGACGCTTTTTCGTGGTCAGTTTACCTTAAGTCTTGATTGGGCTCGCAGAGGGACTTTCTACAAATACGTGGTGGTCAAAAAAGGAAAGGTTCACTGGGAGCAGTTACCCGAGTTTCCACCAAAGTACGGCTACGATAGTGTTGTCAACCGGTCTCTTAGAATCCCAGGGAACCGTATCGAACCAGGAGGTAAGTAAATATCATTATCATTTATTGTTGTTCGTGTCAGGTCGGTAAGAAATTGTCTATCTTGGTTACTATATTTCATGAATAATTGGTGATAGAAAACTACGCGATCGATGAGATGTTCTCTCTTGATGACACTGTTGCTTAAAGGGCGTCTTAATTTCTTTTTCTTGAGTGTATTAGAAGCGTCCAAAGGGAGCACCAGTTGCCGCATACTTGGGGGTTGGAGAGTCGTTCAGTGACTTCCCTTACATTCTCTGAAATGGTGGATGCAGAGTGTTGATCATTTTTTTATTTTCAAATTTATAGTTTCAAGTATGATGGTTTACTTAATTTTTGCAAGTTCTTAACCAAAACTGATCTTTGACGCTACCGAAATCGACCTTTTGGAGCCAAAAGGTGTTACGCCGGGTACTGGAAACAAGTTTAACTACCTAGGGACGTCACTTGACGTCAGAATACATTGAAGTATTGCGGTAGATTCCCTCTTTTCTTTTCACGATGTATTCTTAATTCATATTGTTGTGAACTGCTTGTTTTGTACCTTATGTTTGTCCAGACCTGGCAGGTAATATTTGTTATGTATTAAATTAGTGAAGTTGACTTTCCGAGTGTTAGCCCATCGTCAGACTAAAGTACACTGACGAGGAGGTAACGCTCGAAAAGTCAACTTCACCAACTCTCAACGGCAGTTAGTTTACCTTTATCAACTTCAAGTTGATAAATAGCTCACTTGCCCGCCGACGGAACCAAAAAAACATGTTTAATAGAAACTAACTACCTTTGCTATACCTCCCGACTCAAATAGTATTACGTTTTTTCGATTTGAGGATAATGTGTCACGTGTTATGGGTCAAAACTCACTGGGGAAACAGCAATTTGAACTTTCAACTCGCCCGTGATCAGATCGTGCACCTTGAAACCGCGGCAACTTTGTGTGCCAGTCGATGCTAAGCAAATAATTTTGTCGTAGTTTGTTCTATTTTTGAGTTGTGAGATATAAGAAACCACTTAATGGCTGGTCCCACGGGAAACAGTGAGTTTTGTTTCCTCTCGACCCTCAATGTTCCCCTCGGCTTCCTCTCGGGTAACATTGACCAGTCGTTTTAATTAAATTCGCTAAAACGAGAGTGTAATAAGAGACATTTGAGCAGTTTGATCACTTTGGTGAACGCCTAACTATGTCATTTATTCAGTCCAAATTAACTGAAGTTTCGATTCTCGCGTTTTTGTCGCGGCAACTGGATGCAATTTTTGTCGCGCTTAAGTTACAACTTCAAAATCGCACGTGTAAACCAGGTGCGATTTTCAGTGCGATTTGTCGCTGCGATATCGGAGGGGTTTCGAACATGTTTGAAACTTGATGCGACAAAAATTGCATCGAGTTGTCGCGACAAAAATCGCCCGTGTAAACGGGAAGGAGCGTGTTTATAAGCGTGTCGGCTAACCGCACAGTCGCGAGTATAATTACGTGCGATATGGAAGCTTGTATTGAGTCCTCAGAGCGCACGCAGAGTGCGTCTTGTTTCTAAAAAATGGAAGTTGTTGTGATAGACCAAGAGAATCACTGAAAATCTTGACAGTGCCTCTCAAGTATATTGAAGCGCCTTATTAACGGATTTGATTTACACCTTTGCTGCCTATGAACATAGTAAGGCGTGAACCGTGCATTCGCCAATCTCGTTTTTTGGCTGATGGTTTACTTCAAGTTATACCTGCCGTCTTAATATTCAGGTTAAGAGACTAATCAAACACACTCGATAATGATGATAAAGTAGCTTCTTCAAAAGAATACACCCAATTCAACACCAGAGTGCAAAACCATACCCTATTTATGACCAAACTGGCCGAAATCGATGCCCTATTTATGACCAAAACGGCTGAAAAACCATACCCTTGGGGGCCGCAAATACCTATTTAGCCCTAAGGGAGTACCCCCCCGGGGGGGGGGGGTGGTTAATCTTCAAGTTGACAAATAATGAACTGCAAACGATCGGTCAACCACTGAGGACATCCTCCAGACATCTGGAAAAAGTCACGTGGCCGTAAACACGATTATCAACGGGAAATCACGGACGCCCTCCATCCTGTTGTTCTTGATCATGAGGAGATTATCGAGGGTGGGTGGCTTTACACAGGCTAAACTCAAGTTCAGGCTTTTTCGTTTCGTACACTGTCGCTTCATTTCCTCTTCTGTTGCCGAAAGATGTTGTCTGTTTGTCTTGGCAAGTGCAAAGGGTCTTCACAATTTTTGATTATATACTGTTTCTTAAGAGCTAAAAGGAAATTTTAGATGGCAGAGAAAGCTCGAAGGAACTTGCCCATAAAGACACTAGTTTATATGAGTTTTTTAAGTGCTGAATTTAAAATTTTGTTTTTGCATTCCAGCCTTGTGGAATCAGTTTGACGGAGTGGCCTACGTGTACGGTGACAAAAGCATGTTTTCCAGAATGTTGGATTTTTTCTCCAAGGATAATACGGTTGAGTATCGCACGAAGGCGTTGCTATGTTTCCTACCAAAATGGAAGGGTTTTTTTGTAAACGAGACAGCTGAAAAAATGGATGCCACAGAAGCGTTAGTGAAACTTGACAATGTTGTGAAATGCCTGTCTAATGTTTGGATCGAAGAAAAGAAGTACCATCGGCAAGCTCAACCCATCAATTTTGATGTCCGAAAGGTAATTTGTTTGACAGCAGTATATAATTCCTTCTAAGCAGTAGTGAGAACTAATCTTCTTGTGTTTAAATTTTTAAAGTGTTGTCGTTGTAGTTGGATTTTATTGAATTAGCTTTTTAGGTGTTAGTGTTTCGACAATAAAGACCCTTTTCATCGACGGCTACCTCAATGAAAAGGATTCCTACCTGACCGGATTCGGTGAAACATACCATTTGACATCCTTCGTTATTTTGAGTTAAGTGTGTTTGTTTTACTTCATAGTGTTACTCAAATTACACCTTATACGGTGTTATTTGTTTCTGCCATTTCCTAACAGGATAATACCACAACCTTTCTTCTGACCCTTGGGCAGGTACTTATATATTTTAATTATTTTTCAGGCATTAACTGACTTTTTGAGGCCAAAGATAGAGAATAACATTGCGATGTTGGCCGCGTGTAATGTGGGATCAACTGAACATGTGTCTGCTGTAGTTTCCTCGCTCGCCATTATAGTGCTGGTCAAAACGTACTTCATAGAGTTAAAACCAGAGGAGGTTAAGTTATTGCTGAGCTGCTTATCACTTGAAGCTGATCCAACTGAGAAGAAGTGCTCTGCTTATGAAGCTGTACTGGCCGAATTTAGCACTGGATTAAGAGAGTAAGTGATCTGTGAGAAATGAGTTTTGTATGAGAGAAATGTATCAATATTTATACTTCTATTTTGCAACCACCTTCGAGGTATTTGATCCGCTCATAAAAGGGTATTGCTCTTGACCGAGGGCTATAGAGTATTTAAGAGTCAGGGGTTATTCGTGAACTTGCGCGTCAATAACGTGACGTAGTACAATATAAAATACGTATTACCGGCTCGTTGGAACAAAGTGTGGGATTAAGCACAACATTTATAAGTTCTGCGGTTATATACGAGGCTCTGTCACTGGTTGCTGGTTAGTTTTTATACAGATGTATATAAAACACCTTAAAACAAAAATTAGCACATCCGCATTTGTCGAATGCATCAACTTTTACGTAATTGATCTTCTATCCTCAAGGATGGAATTACATGAAAAATTTAAGAATAGTTTTATTTCAATTTTGGTTCTAATGTTTAAGCAATGTTCTGTCTCATTAGCTTCGCCGCAAGTGCGATTGAAAGCCTTTGTAATAAATTAATGCAGCAGGCTTGGACATCCAATCCTGAATGGCTTTTGGCTGTACCACTTCTACATTTCTTGCGAGGAGATTCGAAACCCTTTGAGGAGCCTAAATTCGGAGGATCGCCTGAAAGCCTGGCTTGGTGGGGAGCCCAGAAGCTCGATATAAGAGAGTTTCAACGATCTACCAAACAGTAAGAAATACACATATCGCTTAAGAGAGTGCATATCCAGAGTGTATGTAAGGCTCGATTGGATCTACCTATGTCCGGCCTGTCCATGAATAGCTACAGTAAACATACGTTATGTCCGTCTCTTTTGCTAAGTCCTGTTTCCCCTATAAAATGTCTAAAATTGATAAACAGATAACTCTATGTAATTTGTTATCGAATTTTTCATGCTACTAGTGTCAACCGAACTGTTACATCAGGCGCAATTGGCCATACAGCAAGGATTAGAGGTGCATAATTTCGTATTTCTTGTTTTTTCTTCAACCCTCGCTAGTCATCATGATGTCGAAATGAGTCTAGCTGGAGAAAGATTTCACACGTTAAGGGTATAACTCGAAACTGCGGATTAAACTCTGACTTTTTTCAGATACTGTTTCAAACATGAGAGACCGTATTTCACCACGTGTCCAACCACTGAGAGGAGAGTAAAATACGATGCGCAGCGGAGGCGGTATTTTTGACGAAGTTGGACCATCGTAAAAATCTGTGCTATTTAAGTTCAGATGTCCGAACACCACCACGGTTATGATTAGCATTTTTAAACTTGATGAATAATTCTTGCGTTTGAGAACGTTCAATGAAACGTGGACAATTCATTTTGATAAATTGGCTGGTTTTAAAAAGAACAGTATTGAACTTACTATCATTTGTCGTCAAAGTGCTGGTTTATGGCCGACTTATTCTCTAAGATTTTCTAAAATCTTTTATATCTTGGTATTTTCAAAAGAATTAAATCATGCGTAGCTTCTGTGTTTCGAGTTGTGGATGCACATGAGAAGCGTAAGAGCTTGCTCAAGATGCAGCCGAAAAAATCTTTTGCTTCTCAAGTGCTCTTCAAACTTCCAAGTGTGTCTATAGCTCGATAGACACGGGAAAAAACATGAATCAATTCCTCAGTTATAACATGGCGGTATACTTATTACTAAGGGATAAATCCGGGATCTTCGTCCAGGCATACTTGTCTCAACGGTGGCAATTTTCAAGAAAATTTTACGGGAGCGTTTTCGAGAAATTTGCGAGTGAAGGTTCAAGACATGAAAATACAAGAAAAACAAATATAGTTTTAAGTTTATGACAATTATGTCCACAAGACCTAATTTTTTGTTAAATTAATCTTATGACATCTTTTACCTTGAGTGAAAGTCCCACAGAAATCACTCTGATTGATTTTCAGAAAATCGGCTTAACTATCAACTGATTTGGGCTGTTGTTTTCCTCTTTATCAACACTTGACGCTTCAAGTATCAAATTGGACAAGAAGGAAGCATTTGGTAGAGGCAGCGTGGCCGAGTGGTTAGGGCGCCGGACTTGAAATCCGGAGGTCGCGGGTTCAAGTCCCGCTCTGACCACTACGCTGGAGTTGTTTCTCGGTAGACCCTAGTTCAACTCCCCGGTCATGTTTGTAAATAGCCAACTGGTCTGCCTCCTGCCAGTTGGGATTTAAAGCCTATTATGTTTAGTTGATATATTTGTTTCTTCCAGTTTAAGTGGCATACCTGTGAACTAGCTAGGTGTAGCTAAGCGCATTGACCACTATAAACAACAGCATTTGAACATTTTTTGGAAGTAAAAAACACTCGTTGAATCCTGGTGTTGTTCATAATAAGTTATTCAGTCTCTTTTAAAGTTCGTTATGGTTACTTAGATTTCGGTAAAATGTACCTCAAATGAGGCGTCTGTCTTTCTCTAGTGCACCAATAAGGTTCGATTTTTTTGTTGGATTGATTATGGTGGTGCTCTAATCGTTCAAAGTTGGACTTTATCCTTACTCAAAAATCCGATCGAGCCACCTTAACTTAGATCATTCACGTCAACGATGATAAAGATGACGTTTGTGTGCCTTTTTCTGTTCTAGGGATTTTTCGGATGTGTTACCTCTTCTGGCGTCAGCCTTTGAAGTTGACCGCTTGTTGAAAAGAACCTTTCTACACGCAGTTCCTGTTTGGCGGCTACACGAAATCGTTTCAACAAGAATGTTCCGCATTTCAGATCTGTGCGTCGCTTTGATCGAATTCTTACCTCGTGGTTTTGTGAACAAGGAAGAGGTTGTTATCAATGATCATTGAAACGTTAACACAAAATCGTGATGTATATTTGTTTAAGAAATTGTAAGCGTGCAGCGTGTAACTATCGAGTTATGGATGCAAGCGGGAGGTTGCTAGGCACGCAAGAATCGTGAGAGTCGCACAAGGCGTTAGCCGAGTGCGACTCTAGCTTCTTGAGTGCTTAGCAAACCTCCCAAGTGCATTCATAACTCGATAGTTGCACGCTGCACGCTTACCATTTCTTTTGTGACTTTGAGACTTTTTAAAAATATTTTTTTATTGAATCTCGCCCTGCTTGCATGAAGTCAAAAGCACGGTCACCCGCGCGAAAACGTTCATTCAAAATCTGACAAAGCGACACAACAACATTTTTCTTGGATCGCGGTAAGTTAGTTTACCTTTTCTCGATCTCGAACAAATAAACAACTTCAAACTGCTCAGTTAACCTAAATATCAAGCTAACAGCAAACAAAAATTGCTGTCGGTAAAAGCGTTTCTCAAAAGTTAGTAAAATTTGGATCGGTTTTCCGAAGAATTGAAGACAAACTTTTGGTGATTGAGCTCTCTGTCCTTCACGGCCTCTTCGGCAAAAGAAAAGAACATTATGGAACCGGACATTTCTTAATTTCATACATGAATGACTTTTAAAAAATGATTTCTGTCATTTTCGTTATTTGGTAAAATAAGCTTACCTGAACAGAAAACTGAGGCTTGAAAGAAAATGTTGGAAACGTAAGCTTATATTTGTGCACGATACAGTCGTCCCTTCAAGCGGCTTTTCAATTCACGATCAAGCAAAACTGAAACCCGGGCCGACTGAAATAATTCATCAGAGGATACCTATATTTGATAAAACTTCCTTTATTAAAGTTCAGTAAAAGCATTATCTTAAACGTTTTTGGAACAGAAGAATTTCGTATGTAAGGCTTCACTTAAAACAGAAATTTGGTAAAACTGTCATGTAAAAGTCTTGCTCGCCGAAAGCATTTTAAAAAAGCTTTCAACGTCAGAAAAGTTTAACAATGAAAGCTTGTGCTGAATTTTATTGTCGCTAAATCGCTGAAAAATTCCCTCTAAAATTCCCGCCAAGCATTACTAACCTCGGAAGGTTGATAGAGAGACCAGTTTGTTTTTTTGTTGGTCCATCTCCGACTGTCGAGTGCCGAGTGCCTTTGTTCAACCAAATTAGCAAATCTCTTAGGTGGAGACCCGGCAAAAACCTTGAGCTCGAAATTCGGTGGCTCACAGGAATAATCTTCAACATCTCCGGAAGAATTATTAGATTTTTCCATATTTTAGAAGTAAAAAAGTAGGAATTATGTTTTACAAAGTGCAACGTCGATAAAAAAGTTGCCGAGGAAAAGTGCAAATAGACAAACTTTCTTCAGCGTGCAACCCACGGGCAAATGGATCGAGTGTATTAGCCTATCAGAACGCGCGCTTCGCTAAGGCAATGTTATAAACTCTGACAGGAGCATATCACCAACAATGGCGGACAAAACCTGTTGAGACCAAGACATATCAAAGCCGCTCTCCTCAAACTGCGATGCGAAAACGTCACCCCCAGCCCAGAAATGCCCCCTCTCACCCTCCCTTCTCAATGTTGCCGTTTGTGTTTTGGAAAATATCTTTTGCGACGCACTATTCACGCACAAAGCAGCATAGAAAGAGGGCAAGGGCGAGGAAAAGTAGGTGATAAGAGTGTGAATATCCATAAGTGCACATTGTAAGTGTACGTTTTGTCCGCGATTGTAGGTGATATGCTTCTTACTCTGATTAAAATAATGTGTTCAATTTCATCCATAGTGATCTTGTTGTACTCGTTCTTAGAATTGTACGTTCTGTTTTATGTTGCCTTTTTCCCCTATTTTTTTGCTCAGAAAAGTAGTGTCGAGCAGTGTCTTCAAGCCATGAACAACATGTTGGACAATGGGAATGAAACAAGCAGGTGAGTTTACAGAACTTAATTCATTGTCGGAACGCAACTTTGGGGAAACATTAACAATGACCATCAACACTGACCATTCTTCCTTCATCGCTTCTGTCCTACAATTAGACAAAACTAGGCTGGAGGCTCACTCGAAGACCTGACGTATCATTTAGCCTCTAATATCATTGAAACAAGATTACAACAGTTACCTTTACTGAAATATATTACATATATTAATTATACTAAAAATATAATAATATTTTAAATAAAGTTGTTGTTGTTGTTGTTGTTCAATTATATAACAGTTTCAATATAAGATTTTTCCATTTCCATGGCGTCATATTTAAAAAAGGATTCAAACGTATTTGTTGCTCGTAACCTCGTAACTTCATTAGTACGTCGATGACTCGGATTTGGAAAGCCAGTGCCTACTAAATATCAGGAGCCCATCACCAGGAGCGCGCAATTACCCCATATTCCTGTCACGACGTTTTCGCAGACCGATCTATTTTTAGTTTGAATTTACTGCGAATTTAGACCACCGCAGGAACCTCAGTGACCAATTACAAGCACGGACTTGATTTTTAACTGACGTCATCATTTCACCGGAAGAAGCGATGGGCTCCTGATGTGGGGTAAGACTTCTTTCTCCTTACTGATGCGCGCTCATATAGACCGGAACTGACCTATTTCGCTGGAAAAGAAGCCTAAAAATAGACCGGTCTGTAAAAATGCCGTGACATAGGCTTAGTATGGGAGTTGCACGCTCTTAGTGATGGGCTCCTGTCAATACTCATTATTCATAATTCCTCTTCAGAAAAACTTAGTCCTTTTTGTCTTTAAGCTCCTTTCTCTGTCACTGTGTAATATCGCAGAGCGAAAAATAGAAAGTTTTATGGTCTCTCTCTGATAGTTCCAAAGCGGACGTCGTGGAATTTACAGTTTCTACAAGTTTGAAGTTGGCCGAGGTTTGCCTGGAAAAGCTTTCTCTTCGAGAAAATATTGATGTCATCTGTCTGGCAATCAAGCTGCTATTCTCAAGCATTCAACAGTGGGAAAGTGATCCATTAGACGGTGAAAACAATGACAAGGTAAACAAGACTGATGTTGAAAGACTGAAGAAGGACTGCGTACGTAAAATCTCGGAAAAACTCGTCAGCAAGCTCAGACGGATATTTCATTACGACATGCCAGACAATTACCAGAGCGATGCCCTTAAAAGGGAACTGCAGGTATGAATTATAATTATGCAGTGGTGCCTTATGCTTATCTAAGTTCTGCCATCCATTTACGCGTTAATTTTTTTCAGATTCTTCAGCTCGATTTTCGTGTAATCCGGTTCCGTCAGTGATATTTTTTTGGCCATATTAGGATGTAGCCGGATGTTCTCGATATATCGCACGAACCAATCAGAACACTATTTTTCTTTGTGACGTTACGAGGCTTCGATATTTGTTCAGCTCTCCTGCGTGCGGAACTAGTTTGCCTACCATTCTGCTTTTTGAGGCGTATTCATCTTGGAGTTGTTGTGATTGAATCGTACAATTGTTAAAGCTCAACAAGACCCGAGTTGTTTTCTGGAATGAATTCGAGTGTTGCTTATTTGATTCAGAGTAACGCTCAGGATTTGTTCGCCATCCGTTCGACGAATTATTTCGGTAAGTAGTTTGTCTAACATTCTGCTTTTCGCTGTGGCTACATGTCCGGCAGGCGGACAGGTTTTTAAAAATACTCTGTGTCCGGCAGTGAGACTTATGACAGGCGACTCCAAGAGGAATCGAATCCTGGTCACCGGCATGGCAAGCGAAACCTATTATCACTGCGCCACGGCAACCGGCTGGAAGCCTTCCGAATTCGGACACGGATTATTTTGAAAAACCTGTCCGGCTATGGTTGGCGAAATGGTGCAAAATTCACAAAGTTTATATTCATTCACATTCAATGCTATTATTATTGTTCACGAATATATTTATTCACATTCAACAACTAAGTTTTTATTCAAGAAATATATTCATTCACATTTAACGACATATTTCTTATTCACAAATATATTCGCTCACATTTACAAGTTGTATATCCATTCACATTCAACGGTTTATATTCGTTCACATTCACGATCGAAATATTGGTTCAACACGGTGCAATATTCATTCAACATTTTCTGCGCA
>Ga0126338_10001439_pt1 | contig 15424 bp, 7 predicted proteins | sample OrbCmetagenome_2_FD_92529 | JGI IMG/M metagenome (GOLD analysis project Ga0126338, IMG submission 92529) | Coral microbial communities from Petempiche,Puerto Morelos, Mexico - Orbicella C C metagenome | ecosystem: Host-associated > Invertebrates > Cnidaria > Coral | place: Petempiche,Puerto...
GTTGCTGCGGGTAATAGGGTGGTGTGGGTTATCTGATAATTTTTTAATCTTCCCGTAAGTATTTAACAGTAATTATTATAGTACTGACAGAAGATAAAACAAAGATAAGAGTCATTAAATATATGCTTGCCACAAACCTGTGTAATGCCTCATTTGTTTAAACGAGAAACACGTCCTATCAACTCTTACCTTGTCAATTTCACAGCTAGTTTTTTTTTTTGCTTCTCACCTAAACCTTTTAATGTGTCTTTTATTGTGGAAAACACAAAGCCTAACTGAAACATGATGCCGACGTTTGTCGGCACGCGTGCAGTGAAAAAATAGTGTTGACTGTGATAAAAAAAAATGCAAGAATACTCGACGCATCAGTGAAATATTCCTAGCTAGCGCTGCCTTGAGTATTTTCCCGTTTCAAGCAATTTCTTTACCCAGTAGAACCTGAGATACCATAAATATCTCGGTGATCTGTTGAATTCATGGTGCCGCATAATTAGTGGAACGTGATAAAAAATATAATTGTCGGCACGAGTGTAAACAAAACACTGACAGGTGAAGAAATAATACAAAAATACTTGACGCATCAGTGGAAAATTTACAGTTAGTACTGCCTTGATTTAAAAAGTATTTTCCCGTTTCAAGCGATTTCTAAGACCAAGTAGATCCCAAGATATTGTTTTTTTGAGAAAATTGCGAGCCGAATTTTGCAAGTCAGTTCAACTCTCAATGAATATCGAAAATTAGAGTGCAGTAGCTGTCGATCGTCCATGAAATGCGACTTTTTTATCGTTTTTCTGAAGTTTTGGAAGAAAGTTTAGATGTAACTAGATAATTAAATTCCTGAGACGACTGTAAAAAGGAAATTGACGGTTTCTTGACCTTAAAAACTTGAAATTATTGAAAAACCGGATGTGCGCGTAAACAACTGCAAAATTACCATTACATGTAATTTTGTTAAAGCCTGAAGTTCAATAATGTGGAGAAAAATAATTGGAAACCGTTATTAGCATTATTTTCAGTTAGAATTCTACTAAAACAATTAGATTATTCGCTCTTGATTGCTATGAGGTGATAGTTGATTCGGCCTTTGGCCTCTTCAACTATCACGTCATAGAAATCTCGAGCGAATAATCTAATTGTTTTAGTAGAATTCTAACTGAAAATAATGCAAATAAGGGTTTCCAAGTATTTTTCTCCACATTATTGAACTTCAGGCTTTATGAGGCCTTTGGCCTCATCAACCTCATAGAAATCTCGAGCTCATAATCTAATTGTTAATAATTTTATATTTAACAATTATCATACTGAGTGGATTACAAATATTCATGATCTAATCTTGTAATATAACTGGCCAATTGAGTAATTCAAGGCTAATTTGAAATAATGACAAGGAAGACTTAATTATACTTGTACTGTACTGTCTGAATTGTGTACAATAATCATTATTGTAACACAAGGTCCAGTTACTAACTTGAAGAGTAATTTCAGGAACAACAATTTTGCAGGTGAGGTGGCCTTTACAGAACCTCTTTTAAGTGATAAATTCAGTGGTGCTAAATATCCCATCAACACTACATATTAGGGAAACGAAGGGATGAACCCCTAATTTAGGCCACTTTTGATATATTAAATTTCTTTATACTCTAATCACCCTGAAACAATTACAAAAATATTTTGTAACTAATCTTAATAAACACGAACACAGCATTAGGAGCGGGCATCTCATTTATTGATGCAGGATACAGTGAGGGTTTACACCATCACCATAAAGAAATACAGCAGTGAAAAAACAATAAAGTAGAGTTGAAAGAGATGCCTTCGAGTGGCTCTTGCATAACTTACAAAATCTTAAATAGCTTAGGAGCCCCTTAGGATTCATCATACCTGCAAGCACGCCTAAAGTACTTCTACGGTCAACATAAATCATACATAACGAACATACTCCCATGTCATTAGCAAAACGTTACAAAATATATAAGTTGGCTCCAAGACTTAAAGGAATAAGACACTAATGAATAATCACATCAAGGTCAAGGGATGAATAATCAATTTCTTTTGTTTTATTCCTCAAGCTCCGTAGCCAGGTTAGAATTTTAATATATCGAAAATGGCCTATTGCCACATAAAATTAGCATTTTACTGTGTAATAAGATGAACAATTTAAGCAAATCATAACAGACACTGCATGATTCCAATTCAATTACGTGGCAAAAAGATGTGAAGAACTTGCACAATCAGAAATGAGAATTGAGTTATTGCTATGATTCTCTTTCTCACAATCAATTTTTAAATAATAAATTTGAATAAACATCTTCCTCTTTCAGGTTTCCCCCGTACTGTGGCAAATTCTTGTGACATGGGTTTATCACTGTCATGCCTAGAAAATCAGCTGAGCCGTCTCCATGTTACAGCATTCTTTAACAGAAAAGGACATGCTCAGGAAACAAGTGACTATGTCTCATCTTCTGCTGTTCAAGCAGCTTTAGGCTCTGTGACAACCTTGTCGATTATTGCCTGGACAATTACACCTAGAGTGGTAACAGCAAGAGTCAAACTGACTCCACAGCAGTTAAAACTCTGGGCTAATCTTGATTCATCAGATTTCAAAGGGAGGGAGAACGTCAGTGGAACACATCTCAATGTAAGTCATTATGCTTACAGGTATATAGTGGTCAGTTTTTTGATGGTCTGTCATGAACTCTCATAAGCCATGGTTCTTGACTGTTGCTAGTATACCAGACTTCTCTGGGGTATTGTAGAAAAAGGCAACTGGAAAGTTGTAAATCACACATTCCATCTTCCGGAAATTTGTTAGGAATTGCCTAAAATATAATACCATGTATGTCAACTTATTAATAAAAGTCTAGGTACAGTCGAACCTCCTGTAAGCAGACACCCTTGGGACCAGAAAAAAGTAGACTGCAAGCAGTCTCTTTTCCTCAAAAAGGAGGGGAAGAACACAAAACATGTAAGCGTGCATGTGTGACTGTGAGCATGACATGCGAGCGGCGCCCACGCTACAAGCAGCTTGTGGCATCGCCGCTCACATGTCATGCTCGCACGCTTACTTGTTTTGCGTTCTTCCCCACAAATTTTCAAGGAAAAGAGAGACTGCTTGTAGTCTAGAAAAAAGTGTCTGCTTTGGGGTGTTAACAATGCAGCGCTTGTACATGTAAGTGGTTGGGACCATTACCAAGTGTCCACTTACAGTATGTGTCCAACTACAGGAGGTGTTCGTTAGTGAAGGTTCAACTGTGTTTGCAAAAAATGTTAACTTTGTAACTTTTTTTCTCACCTGAATTTAGTTAAGTATAAAATATGAAACAAACAGGTTAGAGTTTTCTGCAAGTACAAAGAACACATATAGCTGAATCGTTGTTAACTTATATGTTTTAATTATAGTTTTCTCATTAACATTTTATCGAGTGCTTCAGTCTCTGATTGAGCTAAAGCAAAAATATCAAAACTGAAGAATTTTGAGCAGAAATTTATTTTACTGTCAAAGTGAGTGAAGCGTATCCGAAGATTATATTAATGAATTGATTATTCAAATATTTAACCCACTAGTTGTTTCAAGAATGCAGTGATGAATTAAATTGATTATTCCAATATTGAACCTGCTAGTTGTTTAAAGAATAATCTTGAGAGGTAAGCTTCACGTGGTTTGACTGTAAAAACTCAATATGTTGCAAAGAATGTTTTATTTGGTTTGTGCCATCCTGGGCAGCAGTTTTTCAGTTTTTGATAGCACTTGAATCTCTTTCAATTTTTTATTTATATATAGCGGGAAACCTTGACCATGCAGTCTTTTGCTTTTATGAGGCAAAATGTACACTGATGTCTGCAAACTGAGATAATTGACTAAATTAAACTTATTTCCACCTCTAATCTTGAGATATCTTACCGTTTTCCAGGAATCTGCCACATGTTCATCTCAAGGTTCAGATTCTGTCCACGTTCCCTTCTCATATACAGATTTACCAATCCAACCAACAATCGGTAAAGGAGATACTGCTCATATCACACTCTCCACACGAAGTGACATGACACCAGTTCAAGGACGCTATGACATGTGCGAGCTCGTCAGACTTGAATTAACCAATCACAGTCACACAGAGTACATAGTAATGGAGGGTGTGGCACGTGACTATGGCAATGGCCAATGGGCTGTCTATTTAAATGAGCCCATTTTTATTGATTCACTTTTCACAGGGTTTTATGGGTCTTGACCAAATTTAATCTGGAAACTTACTTCTTATTTAGAATAGTTAAACAAGTTTAAATATAAATTATACATACGTGCCTACTTTATTGGCTCATCCCCACGGGGCTTTTCAGAGTCCATGTTACATTACAAAATTTAAAAACGCAGAGAGCTAAACACATAACAATGATAACGTAAAAAAAGACAATTAAAAGGCTAGTTACAATGGAGTAAAAAAACAAACATACAAAAAATAATATATGTAATAAAGAGCCATATGGATAATCCGTAAGAGAGTTCTTGACCCCATATAAAACCAGATCACCATGCTAAATACTGACACAATATGAAAATGAGTGCGGTTGCATTGAGATCGAGATTAGAATTTGGAGCGTTGGTTTTTGTGGAGGGAGGAAAACCAGAGACCCCGCAGAAAAACTCTCGGAGAATGGACAAGAACCAACAACAAACTCAACCCACTTTATAATGCCGGGGCCAGGATTTGATCCCGGGCCTCAATGGTAGAAAGCAAGCACACTCACCAGTCTCACCACTGTGCTATCTCTGCTTTGCATTGCAAGTTTAAAAGCATTTTTATGCCTGTTACCACCTATATAAATTGTAATTTGCGGCAACATGTTGCCGGAACTTGCAAAAACACTTTCCAGAGTAACTCCATTAAAATTTTAATAAGCACGATAAGAAGCAACTTTGGGCAAAGTTTAACAAATTTTGTACATAGGGTCCAGAGCTACCTTAAATTTTCAAAACTTTAAGGTGGCTCTGAACGCTATGTACGGATATTTTTTAAACTTTGCCCAAAGTTGCGTCTTATCATGCTTATTAAAATTTAGTAAATAAATACAAAAAAAAGTTTCACCGTGCCGTTTTTGAATTATAACCCGCTAAAGCTGTATTTAAGGATGCATTTAGCGGGTCATACTGTTGCTATGGTAACCTATTGTGTCACGAAAATAATAGCAACGTGTTAACCAATGATTGGGCAGTTTTTTTTTTAAGACCATGATTGTAACAAGTGATAAAGGGTGGTTATAATGACCCATCAAAATCTAACAGCTGGAAACTGTTTTGAGCCACCTTAACTACAAGCCCATCCAAAAAAGACTAGAATTGTTAAGGTAGCAGTAAGGAGAAAATTTGCCATTTTGCATAACTTTACTTTTTTAAGCGGTTGGATAAATCTTAAGGTAATCTTTGAGATAAAAAAAAATTCAAGAAAAAATATTATATCTGCCTCTAGTTATTGCGCGAGGAAGATTTTTTGCATATTAATTACTTAATTGAGAGTTGATAAGTTCTGTCAAATGAATTAATTATAGAGGCAAGAAGTCACATGACATTAAGATACGCGATTCGCGCGCCATAAGTAGTGCCGGATGTCTTGGAAGAAGAAAAAGCGATCTTGCCCGTTTTCATCGGCTAAAGGAAGGCCAAAGAAGGCGAAAAACACTTTCGACAAAGTGTGGGCCGTTAAATTAGTGGAAAACGACAAAGGATCGTTTTACAATCAAGAAAAATTGCTGGATGAACTCGGCAACGATCGCGATCACGAAGCCAGCAAGCAAGCCGAAATGAGCGCAAGCCGCGCTAAAATACTGTTGCAAGAAACTGTCGAAGCAGAGGAGATTGACGAAGAGAAGTGAACGAAGATGAAAGACAGATCGATTGTACAAAATTAGAATGAGCAGTGCAACATTTTTTTTTTTCTTACCCAGCCATTGTCATTTCTTCCAGCATCTTTGCCTTTGCATCAACATCAGTCGATGAAGTCCCGTTTACGACGTCCGCTCCAGCGTTTCCCTTTGTGCGCTTGCATTTTCTCGGGGGCCTTCTACGGGCCTTCCGCATGTTAACTGACATGGTCATGACTTTGAAGATTAGTCAACCGATACATAAAATTTCGAACGCTAATATAGTAAATCAAAAGATAATTTCACGTTTACTAACTTTGGAATTCTTACTTCACACATGAAAAAGCGGTTTATTCACTGGTGAATAATTTACAGCGCTCCGTCGCGGAAATTTGCACCTGTTCCATGTTAACTATCACAGTCCTGTTGTTATACAGAAAGTTGATTCCTCTGCGGTGTCTCCCTTGCTGTAATAATCTCATAACACTTGAATGCCGCCGAATTTTATTTTTTCTCTGTTTCTCGAAAGTAAAAAAATAGGCGAGTTGTACGTGCATTTCGAGTTCCAGGTCTGCAGCCCCTGGACCAAATTGGCTGAAATTCGGAGAGAATGTTGTCAGAACGATCGCCGACAAAACCGTGTCTGCGAATTCTGATTGTTCTTTTCATTAAAAAGTTATGCCTTCTTTTCGCGGGCAGTCCTATTTTTTTTCCCCTTTTTTAACTTTATCTTCTTGTAAAATAATAACAAACGCATGTGCCAAAAATCTGAGACACGGTTTTGAGGTCAATGTGTGAAGAAACGGACGCCATGTTAATCGTTCTCTCCGACGTAAATTTAGCGGGCGTATACCTTGATTTATGGGTTCGTGAAGCTTTGTAAACATATTCACGTTTTCGAAACAAGTTAAATTTTTACCGTTTTAAACAGGTCGGGTCATAATCTGTAGTTATCAAGCTTCCAATAAATATACGGTTTATATGGGTTTTTGTTAAAACCACGAACGCTAGAGCGGACCGCGCGCGGATGGTCAAATGGGTTATACTGATACCTTAAGGTCATCCCACTGAAATAGAACCTGCACTGAGATTTTTGTCAAACTTTGCCTATTGATTGTTTATATTATAGGAACTTAAATTTTGAAATAAAACAGGAGGGGTCCCCGTGTTTGTTAAGGAGAAACAGCACCTTGTTTATACCCAATAAATCCTTCCAATAGCCCCATGATTATCGTCACGATTGCTTGCTAAATTCACGTTTCCGACGATTGTTTCTTGTTCTACACTGAGAATTGGTCCACATTTATTTTACATTGTGAAATTTATTACTCAAGTCAAAACAACAGAAAAAAATGATAGGTCATCGTACTCGTATTCGAGAAATTGACGATTTACCTCTATGGCGAGGTCCAGCCGTAAAGAAAAAGCCGCCAAATAAATTAACCGGTAGCCATAAAAAAGCCAAAATATTTAACAATAATTCCACGAGTGCGCTTTGGATAACCTTTATAGGCGGGACTTTAAATGTTACCACGAGCGTTGCGCGGATGTTTTCCGGACATTTCCGAAAATTTCCGATTGAACACGAACAGTTCCGAATACTTCCGGTGACGAAAGTAAACAGACAGCAAACAAGATGGCGGGCTATGCGCCGCCGCCTGGTCCCTATATGGGGTTTCAGCCTAATGCTCAACCCATAGGGTTTGAAATGCACCAGCCAGGTTATCCACCACCAAATAACGGACCTGGTTACCCTGAGCCTCCTGCACATGATATTTATCGCCCGACCACGAACGATTACCCAAGCTACGCCAAACCCGCTACTCCATCGTACCATCACCACGGGGATGAAAACGCAGACAATCTTCCTCCTGTAGGCTTTGAAGGCATCTCCAACCATCAGGATCCAGAAACAGCTACGGCTTCGGGTGTCAGACTTCTTGAAAGTTCAAGGGAAGGCCCTGTTCCGCCAGTTTATACACAATCATTTGACAAAGATTCGCCCCGCGACGTAGAGGTTTGTTGCATTAATTGACAATTCTTGACATGTCTACTAGGTCACGTTCTCTTTGGAGAACATTGTCTGCTAACAAGTGGTTCTCCAAGTAGGTGCATGTCTTTTTTACGCAAAACAGTTATGCTTAAATATAATCAACTCTTTGATTTGCTACAGTAGAGAATCAAATTGTTTGAATGATTAATCTTTTAAATTTACATGCAAGTTAAGCATAATTGATCGTCAGTCGAATGGAACTTTCTTTGCTGAGATTTAGTTGAGATAGCTCTACTTCATAAAGTGAAACGAAAGAATAAAACACTCGTGCTGAAACAATTTTAGTCTTTATCTTGTTGCTTTGATAACTAGGGACGACGTTGACAGTTGAGCGTACTATTTTCGTGAAAAACGCAATTGGCAGTCAGCACTGCACCGATATCGCAGGGGTCCGTTCAAGACGGAATTTTTTGTCACGCTTTATTTTCACAGCTCCCTAAGATATATAACTTCGATGATCTTTTGAGTCGGCAAAATGCTATCAAACAAAAGAAAAGGACAAACCAGATAAAGATAAACCGAAAAAGAAAGAAAGAAAACAAAGAAAACAAAGATGTGAAGTTGTGAGAGGAAGAGCCTGACCTTGACCTGATAATTTCTATATCTACTTGAAAATATAAATTTGTGTAATTCCAGAAAATATCCTGGCTATCTCTCCAGTGAAGGGGTAGTTTTCATTTTACCTAATGTTCCAGTGGAGAAGGAATTCAAATGTGCAACGGTTTATGGTGTATGTGGTCACACATGTATTTTCAAGATACAATGTTTATTGCATGCATTTGGACATTATTAAATAAAAGTGCTTGGAACTAGTCATTTCTAAATGTATTTTACAGCTTAGTATATTGTAGATTGATCTAGTGGAAAATTTTCTTCTGTAGACTCCATATTACAAAGATCTCTGACTGCGCAATGATGTCACAAACTACTGTAGAGTAAACAATGTAGTGACCGTGCAATTTAAACTGAAAATTAGACATGTTGCATTTCAATCACTTACGAGTAGACTTATACAAGTATCAGCCAAAAACCCAAGGACTAGTTGAATAGTCAAATTTGAACCCATTCAAGTTGTTTTTGAGCCAAGATTTTAGGGCAGTAGGGATGGCACGGTGGTTTGATTCCAGCCCGGTGCCATGTGCAGGTTGAGTGTTTGTTGCTGGTTCTTGCCTTGCTCCAACCCGAGGTGGGGGGATGACCCACATGAAGAGGATAGGATGCTTGATGTACCTTTTAGGGGTTAAAAAAGTGGTCTTGATGCCTCTGAGGGTGTTCAGCCTCAAAAGGTTCACAGTACGAGCTTCTATGGTACCTTTTAGGGTACTGAGCCGAAAAAATGTGACAGGAGGTAATGTTTTGTTCTGGAATTGGTACCTCTTAGGGGTGTGAAAAATTTCAAGCCACACATACAAAACAGAATCTTGGTCCTCTTAGGGGTTTTTATCAAAATTCCTGATGAGCATCCCTATCCTTTTTATATGGGAGTACCCCCCTTCCTGGGTTCCAAGAGTTTTTCTCCAGGTTTTCTCCAGGAAGATTTCACCAAAGGAAATTCAAGAAAATTACAAACAAAGCCATAAAAACAGTAAAACTTACATTTGTTTGGGCATTTATAATTCAAGACTAAAGCCCAAAATTTTAACAGAGATGATAGCAAAACACTGTTTAATCATTGGTTATTACATGTAGTAAGTTCGAGAGGATTGGGTTTGGAAGCGAATGCAAAAACAGCATTCAAAAGATAACACTTGTGCGTGTAAAGATTAATCCTATGGAGCCACCTTAATTGGAGAAAGTTCATCATAAGGAATACATGTACATGTACATGACTTTCAGATTGTTGCTCTGTCTTAAATATACAAGTACATGGTACAAGACTGTTAGCTCTGTCCCACTAAATGTTTTTAATATGGACACCAAAGGGGCACAGCTGAGTTTTGCAGATGTTGCTGAAAGGATTTTCTGACATATGAGATATCTTCAGAAAACAACATTTCGTAATTTTACGTGAAATTTGATATTGACTTTTTTCATTGCAAAATGATAAATGTTTACTGGTTTCCATGCTAAATTAAATGGATAGTAGTCAAGACTGCGGTAGTTCAGTAGTACATGTACAATTCTTTTTTTACTAACAACTTTTAGCCCTGTCTCAAAACCCATATGGCAGATGGCTTGGTGATGCTCACACCAGGCTACAACAAATTTAAAAAAAGATTCCCTTCAACAACTGAAACAGGTTTTGCTTTCAGTTCCTGCAACCAGAAGTTTAAGCAAAAATGTTGGGTTGCTTCATTTGATTTGTTTCTTTGTCAACAGAGATAGCACTTTCTAAATTTTCTTTCTGCAATCAGTCTGTTCCATTTTGTTTTGCACTCTGGACATACTTAGGAGATATCGGCTGATGTTATTTATCAGATATCATCTTAATTAAATGTATGTCTATTCATGATTTCATGGATAGTTATTTATCAGTTGGTCAATTTATTTATCTAGAACAGAATGTTACCGAACTGTAAATTTATGAAGTTTGATCTGAAAACTGACTTAATATGCTTTTTTAAAACTATTTATAGATCACTTGATTAACATTTCTAAGCATCATCAATGTGTTGTTTATGCATTTATAAGAGTTCCTATTGGTTGCTTTAATTATCTTTAAGTTAGAATTTGCATCTGTAAGGTGTTCTACAATAGTTATAAGCTGAACTTTTGTGTGTGCATTGTAGGAGCTGATGAAACTTGTTTTTTGAACAGGAAACCTTTTTCTTGTTAATTCAAATTGCTATAAACATAGTCACCTCTTTCAGTAACATACCAAGTGCATTATAAAGTGCAGACTATTTATTGAGGTTTTACTTGAAACGAAAAAAAAAAAATATACATATATCAAATGTATTGCTAAGCGGAAATGCATTATGAGAACCAGATGGGGAAAAGCAAGAAATTTACCTTGCCAAGAGCTGTAAGAGCAAAAGGAAGAAATACATACTACAGTGTAGTGTTTCTTTAATTAAATGTTCTTTTTGTTGTGATTCAATGTCAATGTTTTTGTGTAGAATGTGCTTCTATTGTTAGGAAGGTTTGAGACCTTTCTGTAGGCCAGCTTCTCTGTTTACATGTAAGTTTTGCGTGGTTTAGAACACCTTTGGTAAACCAGCATGTACTTTGCATGTACATGTGAACTGTAGTTGTAGCGTTGTAGTTTTTCTTTCAAATTGTCTTTTCATCTTACATGTAGTTTGTTTGAAACAAAAAGGAAGCGGTCTTAAGTTTTCTATTTGTTTGATTCGGTAGACATTGTTTACAAAATATAGATCTACGCAGATGTAAGTGAACACTTGCAGCTACATTTATTAAGTCAGTCTGTCTAGCTATACCGAGAAAAGCAGCATTAACAGGTAATCAGAGTCAGTTAAGATATGTGTATTTCACGCTTGTTTCTTCCTTTTTTCAGAAAGGAAAATGTTGTGATACACTTTTCTTCAAAGATGGGAAGAGGCGAATTGGTAAGTGGTCTACGTGCACACATGTACAGCTGTACATTGCATGTGTCCTTCTTAAGAATGACACTTATTGTGTATAAAATTTTCAAATTTTGGAAGTGTTCGGTATGTTTTTGTTTCTTTTTCTATGCACTGTTATGAACATTTTTGCTACTCCTAATTAATATGTAATTTCAATTGATGATTTTAGCATTTGAACTGTTAGTAAGTAGTTTTGCAGGTAAACTGCAAATTCACACAAAATACTGTGCTAGTAACAAATTAGTTAATACATTATATAATATTTAATTATATTTAATGGACCAAACAGAGAGGCCATGGTCTCCAGTTAAAGCCCATAGGAAAATTACTTTCAATTGTCTTTTCATAATATTGCAATGCAGTGTTTCAGCCAGAAAATTTTACTTGAGGGCCAAAGTGGCTCCTGTAGCTCTTTTTTAGGGACCTGTTTTTTAGGAAAGGGGCCAATAAATTGAAAGCTACAGAAGGAAAAAATGCATCAGGGTACTGTACCAAGGAAAATAAAGCACTTCATTAGGATCTATGATAAAATTTAATAGTAAGTGATTTTTGAGTGTTTCTACTCAATAAAGTTTCTTTTGAATCAGATACTACTAGTATAAAGGATCTGTGCATTATAAGAGAACAATCCTTAGGCATACATGATGTAGTCAATGATCAAGGGTTTGCAATGCATTATAGGGCGATTTCAAACACGGTCAGCCATTTGGAAATTTTTAGTCGCCAAGGACGAAATGTTAGTTACATTGGTGACCGTATTGATCACAATTTTGAGCCCTGGGATGGCTTTTAAAATATTATGCCTGTGTTAAGCCTGCAGTCCTGTAAAAGGAGAGGGCCAAATTGGCCCTTTTTTCGTTTTTCTGGTGGCCGTCTCTGATTGTAATGCAGGATTCCTGCAATGGCACGCTCTGGCAGAAACATTGCAATGTATGGGTTTTACCAGTTTGTTGCAGTGGGACTTCTCCAATCAACGTCGCCCAACAAAATTTTCTACAAATTTTAATGTCTAAATAAAAATCGTGAAAGTTAACAATAGTTTTCCAACACATTATCCTCATACATGTTTTCAAACTATCATCACAAAGGCAACAGATTGTGGTCATTTTGATTATTTTATAATGCTTATTAAATGCCAGTGGTCAATTTGCAAAGAATTTGTAGTAGTCACACTGTACATGTAAGTCCTTTGCATGTATGTGTAATCCATTTACATACATGTGTATGAATTAATGTGTATTCGTGGAAATTATATGTTGTCACAAGTATGTGTGACAGTATAAAATTAATGTCGTTGTTCCTGGCGAAAGTAAGTTAACTGTGGCGACTTGCAATTGAATCAGAGCTATTAATCAAATAAAAACAACTCGTGATGGTGTTACTTGGAGAACACTGCCTTGCGTTTAGTTAGCCCATGCGACTTCCGGTGATAGCGTGACAAAACAACCTCACTTATCTCCCCAGCACTACGAGCTGAATGACAGACAGCACGTGCTGGATCCAACAAGAGTTTCGGTTAGCAAGCGATGTTCAAAGGCGATGAAAAAAACAACAAGCTTGGGGGAAGTCTCTGCGCAGACTTAACTGCACCACACAGGAGTGACCCTTTGTTTATTATGCAGGAATACATGACCAACCTCGTCTCCAAAGGAAGAGAGGGAGAGAAAATTAAAAGATAGATTAACAATAAGTAATAGCTATGTTGCTTAGATGAACTCAAAATGGACTCTGAACAGTTGTCTGAGCTTTTATGTGGAGACGTTTGTCTGCTGGTAAGCCAGTAGACAAGGTTGTACTACCGAGCAGCTTACCCTAACATGTGTAACATCTTAAACATGAATAGTGCTTTAATGCTTTGTACCAATGCTATTGTTCATTATAACGTTCTGAAGGTAACAAAGCTACAATGTTTTAGGTTTAGCTACAATAAAGCTTACAGTTTTGCTGACCTTTGGAATACAACTGCTCAGTAGCTCTATAGAAAGTGATGCTGCCATGAACGGCTCATTGAGAATGTATGTCACGCTCCATTAACTATATTTTACTGGTGTGACAGTAAAATCTCATTTTATGGTTTTAAATCAATCGTGTTACACTAAAATGTAGGTGCTTGTATAGCAGTGCCCTTTTAGCAGCATAGATCTAATTTTGATACAGAATTTGTCTTTAATTAAAAATAATTAGTAACTGTGATATTAGATCACATGACCGAAAGCAGTCTCTGAATGCTATTTTAAAATGTGCTTTATCAATTTATCATTGATTATTTTGAATTCCTTTAATTTCTAGATTACATTCTGGCATATGAAATTGACACTACTAAAGACAGAGAGTGGCAGCAGAAACGGGAAGAAAAACGAATAGCATTTGAGGCAAATTTGGAAAGAGAAAATTTAGAATTGGAAGCTGAAGGCATTGAGGTATGTAATTATCAGATTAAAGTTGCATGTACATGTACAGTATTATCTCAAGCATCTTCATCTAGATGCAGCTATACATTTATTAAGCATTAAATTAAATATTAATTATATTGAACTACATGCAGTGGTAAAAAACCGCTTGCAAGCTTTTAATGATACCCATAGCATACATGATAATTTTTTTTCTGTTAATTTGTATCTTTAAAGGTTTCTATTCTTGCATTATTGTTTCTGATTTTTTTTATGCAACCAAGCTATTGAGTCATGGAAATTGCTACAATGTGTACAATGGCTTCTGATAGGTGGGATTTTCAAAGAGAAATTTGTGGAAGAAACAGTGATTTTTTGGGAAATTTGCTGACATTTTTGGGCAAATTTCACTGAAAAACAATCGGTAAAAAATGGCTGATTTCTTGGAAGTTTTCTGGCCAAATTTTGCTGGAAAGCGATAGGTTTTGCGACAGAAGTTGATTTGACGAACTTTGACGAATTTGGTGTACATGATTTCTAGTGAATTTCTCGGTATTTTGCATGTTTTTGTGAATTTCGCAGATTTTGCGGATTTACCTGAAATTTGCTGCTCTGCAACCGTGCGAAATATCAGAAGCCCTATTGTTGCAAATTTTGTGTCATGATAAATTTACTTTGAAACAGGGCTTGAGACTAACAGCAGGATTTATTCTCCATAAGCACCTGTGGATGATCACCATCCAGACAGTTCACTGTTGTTCTGATAGCTTTTATACATGTACGTAGATTCTGAAGTATTGGTGTTACAATGGTTTGAGAGTTTGGTGACTTTCTTTTGTACATTCTCCCATTGATTGTTTGTTGGCAATCCTATGGTTCTAAAGAACAGTATTGTATTCAAGAATATATTCATGAATCTAGATACATGTATATTATACATGTACATATGTTGATTTTAAAAAATGTGGTTTTTTGAATGACAGACTTCCAGTAATGGAAAGACAGCTTTTATCAAGATTCATGCACCTTGGAGAGTTCTCACCCGCGGTGCAGAGGAGATGCTCATGAAGATGCCAATCAAGGTATGTGTTATTGTATAGTTAACAGTACGTTTTCCTTTGCATTTCCAATATATTATATATGATTGTAAATCTAAACTGAATTAATTGTCACAAAGTACTTCTTTTAAAATTTTGTTCTGTAATGCAACCCAAGTTATGGATCTAGACAGGTGACTGTACGTGCAAAGTTCTGCATTGAACATTTTGTAGTCCCACGATTTGTAACGCTATGATGTACTTATTAACAAGCTACTGTTCATGTATATGTTGTAGGTAATTTTTTTCTTCAGGTAAATTTGATTTTTACCCAGGTAATATTTTTTTAACTAGGTAATTTTAAAACAAATTTTTTTACCTGGATATTTGGACCGAGGTGAGTCTGGGACCCAAAAAAGCAATAATTAGGAGAAAAAAAACAAATTTTTTCAACTTGAGCTGTGTAGTCTAGTGGAGATCGAGATGGACATGTAATCTGAAGGTCTTGGGTTCAACACACGGTAGGTACTTGTAATTTCCTTCTTCCTTTGAAATTAATAATTA
>Ga0126338_10001440_pt1 | contig 15415 bp, 7 predicted proteins | sample OrbCmetagenome_2_FD_92529 | JGI IMG/M metagenome (GOLD analysis project Ga0126338, IMG submission 92529) | Coral microbial communities from Petempiche,Puerto Morelos, Mexico - Orbicella C C metagenome | ecosystem: Host-associated > Invertebrates > Cnidaria > Coral | place: Petempiche,Puerto...
CGCGTGTTTTGTGTTTTGTGGCGGCCATTTTGAATTTTTAATACGCGGTCTGCTAGTGCGAAGTCTGGAACCGAAATTACGGAAGTCTGGGACGGGCGGGAAAATTCGCAAATTCTCGGAGGTAGCCGATCGCTCCCCGAGGATAATAAAGTGTCATTTTCTTAGTGCTCCGAGCAGGCTTCGAGCGATTTCCATAATTTCGGTTCCAGACCTCGCACTAGCAGACCGCGCGCGTATTAAAAATTCAAAATGGCCGCCACAAAACAAAACACGCGCGACAAAGGTAGTTTAATCAATTAGGTTAATCTTTTATTCATATTCTAAACGGATGTGAAGGCTCCCTGTGGTTGCTGCGCCTTATCGGATAAATTCCAGTTTTGGCTGTATCACCTGATGTGTTGAGACCAATATATTTGAACTGCTGGTGATGAGAGGCCATCGCAGGTATATTCTGGTGTAAATAACTGCGACGACCTTTCAGGTCAGTATTTCATATATTCACTCATGTATCGATGTATGTCATCATCTTAATTCTCCGGGTTACTTTGAACACAAACAAAGTGATCTACTCCTAGTTGGCTTGCTAGTTCAGTTGCTATAGTATTGTATACGTATCGCTAAGATCATGAGTCTGAATGCCATTCTAGTTCAATTTTATCGTGCGTTTTTAAAAGGCTGCAGAGAAAATAGTGGGAGCGTTTTTCAAAGCTTCTGCTGAATATAACTTGAATTACTTAAAATTTGACGTGAAGTGAGACAGTATTTTCTTTCTAACACCAATTTCCATCTGTGAGCTTACCAAGACGCGAGGACAATTAACATCAATCAAGCTCAAAATTTTGACCAACTCCTTAGTAACCTCGTCGAATCTCCAGGGCCTGTGTATCCGCGCCTTCAGCCAGTATCTGACGTAACCATGTTTACTTTCAAAGGACGATGGGAGACTGTATGGAGGTATTTTGAAGCTAAACTGGAAGGCATGATGGCCAGGAGGAAGAGAGGACGTCTGATTTCTCTTTTTCTCCGCTGTTAAAGCAAGGACAACTGGATCACTGGATAATGCAATTCAAGGGTTTTAATTGGCTTAGCCATCATGGGTTACGAGCCATTATATCATGCTCTACAAATATGACTAGTAGTAATCAAAGATCAGGGGTGCGTTCTGCGCCTGTGATACTAGTTGTCTGTTGCTGAAATCATTATCTTCTCGTGTACGGCTGAAGTTTTACAGACATATTTAACATATAGACATAGTCCACTATTGTTCTGTGGATAAGCGTACGCGTGATTTTTTTGGGCGTTTTTATTTTTATTTTGAATAAATAAATAAATAAATTAGGTTAGTTTTCTCTATTTAAGGGTCGTTTTTGATAAAACAATTATTCCACTCGCGCTTATTGGATAAGAGATGATTATAGCGCACTCGTGGAATAATAAATCTTAGAGATTTCCGCGTAATCCAGTCGTTTGGATGTGCTGTTTCATTTGAGCACTTAAACACGGTTGAGATGAAACGTTTTTTTCTAAAAGGAGGAAAGGAAATTTGGTATACCGGTGACTTTCACTTTTTTTGCGCACTTTGAGTGGATCAACTGAAACCTGTTGGCGCCCAAATATTGTGGATTTGAAAACCATAAAATCGATCAATTAAAAATTTACGTCTTCTCGTGCAGGTTCTCTCCTCAGTTACTAGCTCAGTGCATAATGCTATTTGTCGTTTGCTGTTGAGCATGCTAAGTTAGCCTGCTTGTTAGAGTGCCCGCAAGTGAACTGGTAATAAGGTTATATACCCACTGTTTGCTTTAATTAAGTCCTGTTTAGTTAGATGAAATGGCTGAAATTAGGAAATATACAAACAATAGCCTCCATTTGGCACGGAAATATGCTCGGACATTATCTGTTCCGAGAAGCGAGCAGAGCTCGAGGAAAACTGTTAGCTTCGAGCAAGAGATATGTCCAAGGAAAAATACTCGAGCATACTTTCAAACTTGGGAATATCACTCGGATATTCCTCGGTTTTTTTAGCTGGGGTATATTCAGTCTCGTGACGCGTTAGACCAATCGCGGGCGAGCGAAAATATTTGATGGATTATAAGCGTTGGTATGTATCCTTGTGTTACTCTTATGTTATCCGTATGCTTGCCATACGTTTCTGTATATATGAAATTTTTCGGAAATAAGATAAAAAGTGTTCGAAACGTCCGAGATAAAACGCCCAAAAATTAACGTCAGAATTTTTTTTGCAAGTAATGTATAATTAGGCTAATAAAGGCTCGACGGATGTAATGGAAACCTTTTATTATATCAACCCAGATTTAACCTAACCTGAATTCTAACCACATGGAGTTGAACATAAATTCACATTTTCAAAGTTGCTTCTCTATTTCAATTTTAACGAACACTTTCCTAAATAACAGATGCATGGTCGAAAATAAATAGCGTTATTAAAAAGCGGTGGAAGTTAATATATTTTTCTTCGGTAGCCAAAATATTTTGATCTTGACGACAGCTTATAAATTACAACTCCTAGTTGAAGTCGATATTCGTCATTTTCTTGATCATTTTCTAGTGAGTTTTCAACTTTTAAATTGAAGGGTTCATTAGCTATACTTGCAACACAGAATTTTGATGTTACTTCAATAAGATATAAAGCCATGCACTGAATAAAAGAAAGGTGCAGACCAAACTGATTACATTTACTGTACAGCTTTTAATAACGGAGAACATTTAAACAAACCGTAAATGTTGAATTTCGCAAGAAAACCTTCTGTTACACTATCCAGCGCGCACTTGTCTTCAAGGCTGGTTCACTAGACATTCGATTGCCCGCAACTAAGTTAAGCGGTTTAATACTTACAGTTTCCAAATAGTGTGGTTTTCTTATGGAAGTAGATCTCTGCATTTTTGTGCGTTGTGGTGTAAACATCTATTTCCTCCCAACATGTCCAAGACTCACCCTGAAACTCAATGCTAAGGCAGCGAAGTTTCATGTAATCACTTAGATTCAAAACACATTCACCGGTCACTACTTCGCCCGGATGATAGTGCTTGCCAGGGCGGGAGAGACAAATCTTCAGCTCTAAATTTTTTCCCATTCAATTTTGCATGTCAGGGATGGGCTCTTACTGAAGCTGCCTGGGCTATAAGTGTGATTTTTATGGTCAACAGTACTCTTGTGTTTCCCTTCACTGTTACGCTCTTTTTTCTTTTTGTTTTCTCAGCGCCAATCGAGAACCGAACTTTGAGGAAGTGCAAATAAATGCGACGCAGAGTATCAATCTTTCAAGCAGGTACAAAAAAACATTAAAACAGGTTTTAATCGATTTCCGTGAAGGAACTTAAGATACGTTTGCTTGGAATTTGATCACCACGCCTAAGAACTAGATTATTACTGGTTAGTACATGACGGAGATTGTAAACAGATACTAGGCGCGCCCTGTTATGCGTCCAACAGGTGGTTATAGTGTTGGTGCCAATAGCGTCAAACGCTTTTATATTCCTTGTTATTGATTAGATGCTTTGTTGAAGGAAACCCAATAATAAGTCTAGACTGTAGTGCCTTGGAATGAGCGGCAACTCAACATTATTTCCTTAAATTCAGGGTGGGGAGCTTGCTAGAACTGTATTCTGCTTACTTTTCTGTGTTAATACCAGATGACATCGTACTCACAACCGCTACTGCTATACCAGGGATGACAGCCTGAAATTGAGTCCCTTAATAAATTTGGGAGAACACTACATTGTGCGTTAAACGGCTTAGAAAGTAACGATTCTTTTATAACTTAACGGTATAGGCGTTATTTCTGTCTGATTTACAGCCACATCATTTGATACGCTGGCAGCCACCAGAACCTGTAATTTCAACCGTTTATTCTCCAGCAGGGTTAGTAAGGGCGTAACAAAAATAAGGACCTGCATGCAAGAAGGACCAACAATAACGTTTGTAACCGGCAGCAAGTCCTGTACAACTGCCAGCCTATATCCAGTCTCCCCATACCATGTGGGTGGTTATTTCTTGTCCTTCGATAATGTCAAATGGCTTTCGGAGTTGCCACTCATGCAAGTGATCTACTCCTTAGTATGTGTGATATTTTTCTCTTCGCATGGTAGAGAAATAACTGTGTGATATGTTGCCCTCCTTTTCAAAATGAAGTCAGATACACAAGTTATTATTCAGTCAAGATTCTTTATTTTATTCAACAGTGTCAGGATAGAGTCAGTGGTCTTACGCTCGTCTTAGTCTTCCGTTTCCATACTCTCAGCTTCTTGCATAACTTGTGAGATCTTTTGTCCAAGTTTTCTTTTCTCAACTGTAAATGAAAAGAAATAAAAAGTAAAATATACTGTCACTAGCTGTCTTTTCCGCGCAACGCGACGCATAAGACCTCACTTTCAAGGGTTTATTGTTTGGACAACTGTTTTCTGTTTTGAAAGCTAAGTGTGACATTGTCGCGTTGATGTTTGATTGCAAATCAAGAGAGGATGAAGGGCACCCATCAACCACCCTTGTTGCAAATCCATACCACCGCAACGAGTTGTTTGACTGAAAATAGAGTGGTAGAACTTGCAATTAAACACAGTTTTCGGGTCAATCTTTGAATGGCCCATTTCTTCAAAGACTGGAAAAGTGTAAACAAATCAAACAAGGCTATCCATTGTCGGATAGTGATATATTTGGTGGATTAATAGGCCAACAAACGAAGACAATATTAGTTACCTGTCTCCTAAGAGATTATGTGCTATGTTTTATTTGTCTACACTTTGACAATAGTCTTTCCAAATTTTAGTTTTAATGGAAAGTTAAATAAAATTGATGGCTTGGGATGAGGAAATTTAAAATTCCAGTAACTGAAAAATGAAAGAGGGGGAAGGGACATAAGGCAAATCTTATGACTACTGTGTTGACAAGACACAACTTATTGTGAAATTAGAGGAATATCTAGCTTGGCCTAGCAATAATCTGCTACACAAGCATCAGAACAGAATGCTATCTTGGGACCAGTTGGGACAATGGTTGAATATAGTCAACTGTTAATTGCAAAATCAACTTGTCAATAAAAAGTAAAGGCCCTTAACATTATTTTACCCTCACTACAAAAACTGAGAGAAATGACCACACGGTACGGAACTTTCTGATGAACCTGATGGTTTCTACCAACTGGGATGTCAGACTTACTCTGTACCTCAAAACATAGTCAACAAATTCCAACTGAAATTCCCAGAAAATTACTGTTTCACTTGCTTTCCAATCATGAGCAAAAGTTCTTAGATCTTTGGTTAAATCAGTACTACAGTGTACCTCCAGACTTTTTAACAATTGAAAACTCCCTAAAACGGAAGTTCTTTTATGAGGTGCTCCTTACTCCCCAAACAAAACATGTTTTCAGTTAGTTACAGACCTGGCGGTGCAATGAGTGTGATTCCTTGTTTGACCTCCTTCATCTCAGACTCCTTTCTAAGTTGTTTGTCAGGCTTTAACCTGGAACGTAACAGCAAAGTGTACAACAATCACCACATACTTTCTTAAATCAAAAAAATATACACAGAACAACAGCAGCAAACACCATGCTAATACTTCAAAGCTTTTTTAAACAATTCGTTTAAATCAGTTTTAAAAGCCCTAAACAACACCTTTGGAAAGGTTAATTTGACCAATGAAGGTATAGAAAAGCACTAATGACCACACAAAAAGAGCTTGTTAGCCTGTGGTTAAATGCCATGCTCTTCTATTGAATTAGGTGGGTCTAAATGAATACTACTGGATATGTTTTCTGCATGTGTCATGATAACATTTCAAAGAAAGAACTCTAAGAATGATAATGAAACATTACATTCAGTTCCAAAAACTAAGCAACTAATGATAAAAACCGGCAAAAACCCATCTGAACTCAACAATACAATCAACACAATTTGCCAGTGACTTTTGAGAGATTCATATTGAATTTCTCAGTCCGCCAGTCATCCAAGACAACTAAAATATCAAAAACTCATCCCCTAGACAAGTTTAGTTTGACTCTACCAGAAAAAAAAATTATATTTTCTTATGAGTTCCCTGCACTGACCATCTGGAACTTTTAGAAAACAGAGAATGATTTGCAGCTTTCTTTTGTGATAAAATCATAATTTTGGTCCATTATCTTGGATGATGCGGTATTTTCCATGTATGAAATCATTGCAGGCTCAATTTTCGTTTTGTCAGCTGTGGACGCTTTGTACTGCATTTGCATCCACAAAAACACATGGTGTGATTGCATCAGCTGTTTTGATCAGCATGTGGCTTTTACAATATGTAGTAATGTTAACATTACCAAACAACAAGGCAAATTGAAAAACGAGCAGGAGTGATTCAAGCGTTCCTTTCAGCCTTCATGGCAGTCAAAGGGAAGTGATGTTCTGGGAGACTGGCCACGTGAAAATAATAAAAAAGTAAACTTTTCTTTCACATGTTGTCAGTTGCCATTCTTCCCTACTGAACAGCCAAGTAAAATTTTACCTGGCAAGTATGTCACCTGACATACTTGCCTGGCTGACGACTTGGAGAAAAAACCAAAATTAATATGGATCCCTGCTTTTAGAAATATCAGCATCATGCGATGACAGTTACAACTGACCTGTTTTTGATGTGAAGATCTTGCCTCTTGCTTCTGATTTCTTCTATTCTCTTCATGGCTCTCACTAAAAATATTATATAAAATGTCTGTCAATTAAATACATTTTAAAATAGACCAATTTTGATATATTAAAATCCAGCCTAACACAATTTAGACCTCAGCATGAGGCTCTGGGGAATAAACTCACAAACTCTGTAGTTATTCCCTAAAGCCTTGTGCTGAGGTCTATTGTTTTAGGCTGAATTTTAATATATCGAAATTGGTCTATTACTGCAAACATTTGGAGATAAACTAAACCTGAAGATTAAAAGCAGAATTTTTGGACCAAGAGTTTCAGACAAAATAAATGAATGTGCATTGAGAGACATGTACTGTAGAGTCAATCCACTAAGTGTGATCAGCACAAACCCTCTGTCTTGCATGACAAAAAGAAACAAAACTACAGTATATAGTATATTGTAGTGAGCCACTGAGAAGATAATGTCAGGCTCCATTGGCATATATCTTTCAATCAAATCGTCAGCAGTTGGTAAAACTATTTTTATTTTATACTGACACCTCAGCTCTGTTCACCATTACAAACCTGTGTTAGACCACAGCTCACGGTTGTATTTCACTGGAACATTTCTTTTCTTTTCAAATTCAAATGCACTGTCCTGTAAATCAATCAATCAATAAATAAATGGCCATTGTAAGAAATTAGCACTGGGACAGGTGAGCTTTTCGTTGTTGCAAAGAAAAACTCTTTCTTGACTGATTGTGCTATCATACTACTAGTTTACCTAAATGGAACAAAATGCTCCCAAAGGGAAGAAGGATGTAAGGAGTGTCAATGCAGTGCAGGGTTGTTCCCATACAGAACTCAGGATGGTTGGTAACAATAACAAACTGGATTACAGCACTCGGCTGCATGCAGCACTAAGCCTCATTACATTTTCATTGTTCTCTTATAATTATGGACGAAACTCATGCTCTTATTCAAGTACACCTGGAGTTTCCAGAAACTTCATTGCATTGTTGCAAGGTTTCTAAATTCGAATATTACATGAGAAATACAACATTCAAGAAGGTTTTAGGCCATGGATGAATGACTTCCGGTTTGAGATTTTTAATAACAACAAGCCGTAATTTTTGCTAAGGATTTGAATGAAGTACATGTATATTCTTCCAAAATGTTGAGTAAAGTTGTGCAGATAAAATATATAAATGGTACCGCTAAAATATGCGATTTTTAAAATAATATTAATTTCAACAGATTACAAATAACACTTGATGCTTATAGAAAAACTCCTTTCATTTCACAAAAATGTATTCTGAATGGTCCCTACAATGTGACTAAGTTTACAAAGAAAAGTTTATACAGGAAAACTGGAACGATAAAAGAAGCGTCAAAAATAGCAATGTATGCATTGAAAATTGTCACTCGCCTTCGTACACTGTGACCAATGATGCAAGAGAAAGTACAAGATCAGACTGCGCACCTTAATTCTGCCATTCGCACATAACCACAATTCCTTGTGCCTGTGATCTTACCGATACCACAATTCCTTCTGTTACGCAAAATGTGCTCAAGACCCCTAAAATGTGGCCATTTCCCAATTAGAGAGCTGCCTCATTCACTTCAGGCTCACTCACTGCAGCAGCAATAATTTGGACTTCTTTGTAAAAAGAGTTACTTCAGCTCAACAGTTGATTCAAACAATGCCCTATCGTCAGCTTGAACCCAGTTGTTTAATCTTCGCTACTGTTGTTGCTACTTCTATATTTTACGTAACGTTATGTACTTCTTTGTCACATTATTTTTTAACCAAAACATGGTTGTTTAGTACTCTACGGAGTTGCTCTGTTGTTGTCCCTATATTGAGATGAATAACACCGGTTTCGTCCCATGGCAAGTTCGCCCCCACCGAGTTCGCCCCCACTGTAAAATTTCTATTTCGAGTTCGCCCCAAAATTTTGTGTTCGTATTTACGTGGTTGTTATCGAGTTATTAAACGTTTTCGAAGAACCATTTCAGTCTATCTATGTTTGATAAGCTTAGATGATGATTGTTGCAGCCGGCGCGCACATAGCAACAAATTAAGTCAAACGGTTACCGGTCATCTCGCCACCACCAGGGAGTCTCGCCACCAAGCGAAGTTTCCTCGCCAAGGCAGTGGATAAAAGAACGAGGAATAATCTCTATATGCGACTCGATCTGGTTGGGGGCAAACTCGATCAAGTACAGTTGAGTCGATGTGGGGGCGAACTCGGTGGGGGCGAACTCGCCATGGGGCGAAACCAGCAGCGACCATTGAGATTGTAGATTGCTTTTTACTTACTATGGCAAGCTCTTTGCCTGCTGCCTTTCTGAAGGCTTTGGTCCACTTGATTTTACGTGGATTTCGTTTCATCTTGAAGTTCTTATGGCATTTGGAACGGCAAAATCTAAAGATCTAAAATGGAATTATGTAGCAATGCGGTGTAGATAAAGAAAAAGCAGAAAATAAGTGATCCTGTGAAACTAAGAAAGTTGTAGAATGGTAGCTTACTTTACAGTCGTTCCTTACAAATACTGTTCCATGTCCTGGATATATTGTGGACGAACAGAAATAACACTTCTCAAGACGCATGTTGCTTTGAAAAGAAGTCCGGAAAAAAGGAAAGTTTCAATGATGGCGCAACAATTAGTCAGCGGAGTGGGCATAAAACGGTAACTATGTAGTGTAACAATCATGAAATTTCTCTCGTCAACTGTCACGCTTAGAAATCGAGAGCGAATACGGTATAATTGTTTTAGTATAACCGTTCAAAACTTCGTCTAAATCCTCTTCAAAGACACTTCAAGAACGCAAGGAAGCGGTCACCAGTTTGTTAACAAGCGCAGACTGCTACGCTGCTCACTGTCTTCAACAGAATAATTATTAAGAAGCCCAGCCAATCAGAATAAAGAGGAAAAAAAGGAAAAAGCAGTGAAAGTGTGGGACTAGAAACCACCTAAATGGCCATAAATTGGCCCAGAAACCTCACGAGAAACAAGAAAACATACACCTGGAGCGAGGTAGGTTTATTTTTATTCATACCCCTTTGTATTTTTTAAGTATATGAATATAACCGTTTTTCCCATAAAAATCCTTGTATTTCGACTGTTGCGTAACCCCGGCCCAATGCTACTCATTTATGAAACGCATATACAGAAGCTCATTTTCCGAGCTTGGGCAACCTGACGTGATTTGTACGTTATGAGGCAACCGGAGATGACAACAAGAGACAAAGGTAAACTTTCCATTCTTTTGATTCTTCCATCCTACTCAACAAGATATATACTCCCTGTGCTGGAGATTAAAAGCACTGGTCAACCATCAACCCTAAATGTCATCCCGGTTGGCTATGTATATTTGTGAGTTTTTTTGGACAGGGGATTTTGTGGGAGATGGTCGCTTATCAAAAATCTTGAACATAGAAAAATTACCACCAAATTCTCGATAGGAAATCAAAAACTGAGGATTGAAACTGGAAGATTTTATCGTTGCTCTCAACTATCCGAAATAGTCGCTGTTGTCGCAAGGTACTGGCTCGTCACGCACCAATTGCGTGACGCGTCCACGAGTTGCAAAGGGCTTGCAGGACTACCTATTTTGACGGCAAGTGTCCGGTGTTTCTACTTAGGCGAAACAGCCGTAAGTAATTTTGAAACAAATACTTTCGTTGTATGAGTCAAATTGACGACCATTCTCTCAGTCACATCCTCTTTCCACCCCTTGTCTGCCTTGTTGACCTTGTTTAATACACGTCAGTTGAAATTTCAGTTTCCCAGCAAATTAAGACAGTTTTAGATCCTGATCGCTTCCACAGGCGAACTTAAGCCGAGGAAGTTCCATACATCGCAGTAGATTTTCCTTTCACACCAAAACACACAAATAGCAGAAGTCTTACTGTTCTGGAGGAAATGATTAGTGGAGCGCACCTACTCACTCATTTACGCAAATCCGGTTTTAATAATCTCTAATACCGACGGTAAAAAAAAAACCATGGCACAATGGGCCATCATTTTGATAATCACATGTTCTTTGTTTCTACAAAACCGTAGGGTTCCAAAAGGATGTCTTTTGCGAAATCTTGTTTACTTTTCTTCATGACCATAATTGTCTTTTTGAATCCAATATCCCGCCTCTTTAGAGCACGTGACCAGTCTTTGTTCCGCTGTAAACCTTGGCCGCGAATTTGAGATGTTGCGTACTTTCCGGTTAGAATAATGCACCAAGATTTTGCTTCTGATGGTTAGGAGGATTGTTTTGACTGTGGGAAAGACTGAAGTATGGGTAAGTGAAAACTAATACAAGATTTAGGGGACTGTTTCACCTTGTTCAATGTATAGTGTCGTTGTTTATGTACCGTATTGCCGAGATCTACGATCGTCATGCTATACAACGAAACACTACTACAAGCTTACTACCAGATAGTCGAAAGAGTGGACACAAGAAAAAGCTTTTTCTATCAAAAACGTACGATCTTATTCTAATTGTCAGTTCGTAGCTGTAATCAATTTGGATGCAGTTTCCAGCAAGGCTTTAAGTCCTTTAAGTTTTGCAAGGCGCGTTCAGACAGCTTAATGTAAGCTTCTTTAGCTACGTGCAACGAATTTTAAAACCTGTATATTATACAAATTTACACCCTATACTGATTTGCAAAGCAAGAAGTCTTACAAAGAATAAGTTTCCTTTTCTCTACTGGCAATGCCTGTTGATGGCTACAACAAAGGGAGTCGAAGGCTTCGTTTTCGCTAGTGCAAACGGAATTTAACTAAGATTATAATCTTTTACCTTATTATTAGTGCGCTAGGTTACAGTCCATATGATAAAATTTTGTGGCAGAAAACCATAAGCAGTGTCAGGGTTTTTATTTTTTATTTTTTCAAACTCGAAGTTATGGTTCTTATTTTCATGATAACAACGAAGCGTTTACACTTTCTAACCAACATCCCGTCATTTGGACTTGTCAACAAAAAGCACTGTCATTTTGAAGCCAAGTCAATCATCGATGGAGCGAAATAAGAAGTAGTCTTGCACTTAGAATCGTTTTTTACGAGTAACAGAAGTACCTAAAATAATTGAAACAGGATAGATACCTAAAATAGGCCATATACTGCAGCCGGTTGTGGCTGATTGTATGTAATCTGTCTGCATGTTAACCCATGTCAATGCGTGTGTTACCTGGAGGTGCTTGTATTCAGGCTTGCTAGGACTATTTCTGTGTGTTGTCATTTTATGTGAGTCAATCTAGAGATTGCATTGTAAGATTCCATTGCCGAGGAGATCTTTTATTTCAGTCTTCCTTAATTTTGTGTTGGTGAGTATTTTACATTTGTGTGCCTGCTGTCACCCCATGGCGCGAAGCCGCAAATACCGGATAATTTGCGTGTTTCCATCTTCTTTGAGTGGCAAAATCTCGAAAGATACCAAATATTTAATGAAGTTTTGAAGAAGGCATTTACGTTTCTTGTGGATTTTGCATTGTAAGCCAGTTTAAACGTGAACAGCTTTCGGTTGGTATTTCCTATTTATTTAGTGAGCCTCGGTCGCTAATGAAGCGAATAGAATTCCATCACTGGCGCGTGGATGTCGTGCGAATGACAAGATGCCTAGGCTTCGAACAATTAAGTTTTACGTACATGTAGTATTTAGTATACCACGTTTGCGTGATCATATACATCTTTAAGAGAACGACTCTTTTTTGCGGGGTGACAGAAGAAAATGAGGGCGTGCATGTTTTGGTTTGAGAAGGATAGGTTTATTCATAAATCAACTTTTTGCAAGTTGTTGAAGGGTCAGTGAGTCAAGAGTACACACAGTATCTTACATGAATGGCATGACATGTCAAGGATGGGCTCTGGTTAAAACGGATTGAGAGATTGCGGAAAAAATGAGAACAAAAACATGCATGGACTTTATGACAGTATGAATTTTCAACACACAGAGCACATTGAATTTTTAGTTGTGGAATGAGAGATATATGTTTAATTGTCTATGGCTTCATTTTATGCAAAGCCGTGTCTTTGAATCCAGTTTTGAGACCGATTGTGGTATAAGCTTCAGTTGAATTGTTTTGCTTTTGATAAGGAAGAATCCTGCAGGGTTACCCGAGAAACAAAAGTGACTGCCTTACATGTCATCACCAGATATGTAAAAGACAGGACAACACTTTGTTCCAGCTTGAATCAATGGTTATCACTATTGAAGCACTTTGTTTTGTAGGAGTCTTATTCTGGCCTTACAGTCCTTATTTGTTCCATACAGCCGAAGAAAGGGGTCCTTCAGTCTGGAATTCTTTGAAAAAGTCTAGAAATCTGCAAACCACTTTATTTCCAAACTTTGTGCATGGATCAAAACTAAATATTAAGTCTGGGGAAGTGAAAGTGAGTGTAGAGGTCTTTCAAAGAAGCAACAAATGCTTGATAATGGCTAGCTAGGAGAAATGTTGGTCAGCTGGTTGCAGATTTCAAGAAAATTTCGTCTTGGAAAAAAGAACAGAAAAGTCTTGAATTTTGTAGACAAAAATGTGTATTCATAAATAGCAGACAAATATCACATTTGGCTCTAAATTTATTCATACAAATAATTATGAATGTTTTTAAATCAGGTGGTGACATCATTGGATAAATGCCAATTGATGTATAACTCTTTAGTTCAGCCAATGAGAGAACTTTTCAAACTGGAAATTTATGTCATTCAAATGTATTTACTGTACAGTACTGGTTGAATTTTGTTTCCCACAAATTATATATTCTGGTCGTCATACAGGAGTATTTTTGTAGACTGTGTCAGCCTAAAAAAAATTACAAATAAAAAATAACCATTTGTTTCAAAAGGATTGTGGCTATCTTGAATAATTTCTGGTGATATATTCTTTTGCCATGAATGGCTCAAGTTAAGCTGTTTTCTCTTTGCTTTGTATGAGTTCTGTTCACATTGTTGGAGAGGATATTTCCAAGTCTTTTAACCTGTTTCCCGTGTTAACGCTAAGGACCTTCAAATGAAAACTGCCTTTAGTTAGTTTTTTTCACTAACCTGCAATGATCAAATTAACAATCGATTATTTTCTCCTTATAATTACATGGATATGAAGAATCATTCAAAAATGTGGAAACTGAACAACAGGGCTGGGTTGTTTGAAAGCCGGTTAATGCTAACTCAGGGTTAAGTTAACTCAAGTATTAATTTTTCTTGTTTAAAAAAATTGTTTTTCACTGCTTATGTTTTGTGTAGATTGAGATTATTCAAATTAAAATGAAGGACAGACAATTTAAACACAAAACCACACTGAAAAGTTACAAAACTGAAATCAAAATTCTTGCTTATCCTGGGTTAGCTTAATTGGGCTTTGAACAACCTGGTCCAGGTAGGTCTAGGTATACATGTGCAAGAAAGCAAGCAGCCAAAAGTAATATTTTTCATTTCTGAAAGTCTTTTTGACAATTTATAACCTCCTTAGGCCCACTCTGTGCCAAAAACCATGTATCACAAAGGCAGTGTAAAGTGATCATATTATTGCAGATTTTGCAAGGGAAAAGAAAAGAAAAAATTTGAACCTTTTTTTTTTTGCAGAAATTTCTCAGACCTTAATTTACATGGAAGTGTATTTTATTGTAAAGATGTACAAAAGCAGCTGCTGAAAACACATGTAAACAGGAAGATAAAACGTGTTAATTGAAATTGCCAAATTCCGCTGTTGCTACAACACAGTCAAGCTACATGTACCTGTTTTGTTTTGTTGTGCCTTGATTGAGTGATAAACTGTTAATAGCTCTTATTAGTTATGAGACCATTTGTTTACCATGGATGATTGCACTCTCTAAAAAAATTTTAGATTGTGTATTCCTCCAGGCTAAGGTCCAAAGCGATCCTGTTGTCACTTTAATTCTTACTGTGCAATATACTATGAGATGTTTGCTCTTTTGCAGGTTCCATTGACTTTGCTGTATTATCTTCTGTTCACTTTCTAAATTATTTACATAATTATATAATTCTGTCTTGAATAATCAGTGTTGGAAACTTAATTTTGACAGCACTTGCCATTTGGGCAAGTGACTCCCAAAATCCACTTGCCTGGTATAATTTTCAGTCGCCTAGAAAGATGCCTCCCTTCCCCCCCAAAAAAATCCGCAATGATTCACAAATCATGTGGTTTTTGGTATCTCCTAAACACGTATAAGCCTAGGTTCAGTGCTATTTCATGTTGAGCTTTCTCATTCTGGTCCATTTACGAGAGGCCTCCTAATTAGGATCATGGACCTATTTTACTGTTTCCTTAGTTCTTAACTGAAAAATGCTAAACGAACAGCTTGCACTACTGAATTTACGTATATCTGTAGAATCAAGACATTGAAGTAAAGAACTTTTTGGGGCATGGAAGACTGATATTTTTTCCTTATACTAAAAGACGTAAAATCCAAAGAGAACTACAATGAAGGCACTTTTAAAATGATTGAAGGGGTGAGTACAAAACCATGTTAAGTGATGATTTGGGTGAAAAAAAAAATTTCGTGAAAGGGCTTGAATTCTTGCATGTGGTCTTCAATGTAATAGAAAAACGTGGTCCTGTATTTTTGTCACTGGTTTTTGCTTCGTTTATAAAGACGCTGCTAGGAAAACTGAGTGGTTTTTCTACATACGTAATATTTTGAAAACGAAGCGAAGCTTAGCGGAAAAACTACGGGACATTGTTAAACATACCTAAACAAAACTGCATGCAAAATTTGGAGTGTTTTCGACAAAGTTCACTTTTGATTAAAATACCTAGCGCCCTTTTCCCGCCGAGGTCTTCAA